>Ga0181553_10000088_pt1 | contig 63478 bp, 62 predicted proteins | sample 011ome_17_FD_133753 | JGI IMG/M metagenome (GOLD analysis project Ga0181553, IMG submission 133753) | Coastal salt marsh microbial communities from the Groves Creek Marsh, Skidaway Island, Georgia - 011502XT metaG (megahit assembly) | ecosystem: Environmental > Aquatic > Marine > Intertidal...
ACAAGGCAAGGGTGACGCTAGTGGAATGTTTGGTGGTGGTTCATCTGGAGCAGTTTTTGGTGCAGCAGGAGCAGGTAATTTTATTACAAAACTTACAACATTTTTGGTAGTTCTTTTTTTTCTCAATTGTCTTGCCTTAGCTTATCTAGCTAAAAGCAAAGTATCTGAAAATAGTTTGATAATCTCTGATGAAAATTCAAAAGAATTAGTTGATGAAGGTAAAAATGATTTGTTAACCGATTCAGTAGAAGATGATATCGTAATTCCTGAATAAATTGCAGCCGATGTGGTGGAATTGGTAGACACGCTGTCTTGAGGGGGCAGTGGCGAATGCCGTGCCGGTTCGATTCCGGCCATCGGCACCAAATAAATGATATAGGTTGTGTATATCACCCCATAAAAACAATTTCATATTAATCTATTGTATTATTATTCTTATGTGATTTAATTTAAGATAGCTTTTTAGAGAAATATATTATGTTAAATAATGGTATTTTAGAATTGAATTTTATAAATTGTCAGTTAAGATAACTTTTAACAGTTTATAGCGAATTAATATTATGTTAAATAATTACTTTCCAATATTGTTATTTATAATTGTTAGTATTTTAATTGGGGCTATGCCAATTATACTTTCAAGAATTATAAATAAAGGTGAGAAAAATAAAGCAAAGATTTCTGCTTATGAGTGTGGATTTGAAAATTTCAGTGATGCAAGAATGAAATTTGATATCAGATATTACTTAATTGCAATTCTATTTATAATTTTTGATTTAGAAATTGCTTTTTTGTTTCCTTGGGCTGTAGCACTTGATGATTTAGGAACTAGCGGATTAATAGCTATGAGTATTTTCTTATTGATTCTAATAATTGGTTTTATATACGAATGGAAAAAAGGAGCCCTTGATTGGGATTAACCTATGAATATTATAGAGTCGTTAAATGATAATAGTAATGGATATGTAACTGCTTCCTCAAAAGATTTAATCAATTGGGCTAATACAGGCTCAATGTGGCCAATGACATTTGGACTAGCTTGTTGCGCTGTTGAAATGATGCATGCTGGAGCATCAAGATATGATCTAGATAGATTTGGAATGATGTTTAGACCAAGCCCTAGACAATCAGATGTAATTATTGTAGCTGGAACACTTGTAAATAAAATGGCACCAGCATTGAGGAAAGTTTATGATCAGATGGCAGATCCTAAATGGGTAATTTCAATGGGTTCTTGTGCAAATGGAGGAGGTTATTATCATTATTCATATTCGGTTGTACGAGGATGTGATCGCATAATTCCAGTAGACATTTATGTTCCGGGCTGCCCACCAACAGCCGAAGCGCTATTATATGGAATTATGCAATTAAAAAATAAAATCCATAATAAAAAAAGCATTAAAAGATAAAAACCAGCTTTTTAATTTCGAGCAAATCATATGAATAATCAAAATAAAAATATCAATAAAAATTTTTTAGGTAATACTAAATTAGAAAAACTATTTGAAGAAAAATTTTGTAGTTTTGATTATTTTTTTGAGAATAACAACACAGTTATTTTTGACGAAAGTGACTCAATTAAAGTATTGACAATATTACAAGATAACAGTTTAGTTAAATTTGAAATATTGATAGATCTTATCGCTATTGATTATTCAGATTATGAAGTTTCAGAATGGAATACTAAAAATGCTAACAACTTGGGCTATAGCAGAGGTATTAAAAAAGACAGTAGCGGAAGATATACTTATGAGACTGCAAAGAAAAATTTTAATCAGCCAAAACAGAGATTTTCTGTCATATACAATCTTTTGTCTGTTTCTTCAAATACAAGATTAAATGTAAAAGTTTATTGTAAGAATGATGAAAACCCAACATTACCATCAGTAACATCAATATGGTCATCTGCTAACTGGTATGAAAGAGAAGCATATGATTTGTTTGGAATAATTTTTTCAAACCACCCTGATTTACGAAGATTATTAACAGATTATGGTTTTATTGGATACCCGTTAAGAAAAGATTTTCCCTTAATAGGAAATGTTGAGGTAAATTATGATTTAAAAAAAGAAAGAGTTATCTATCAGCCTGTAACAATAAAGCCAAGAGTTTTAATTCCTAAAGTTATAAGAGATACAAATAAAGAGGATGATAAAAATGCCTGACATTAAAAGTTTTACAATGAATTTTGGGCCTCAACATCCATCTGCACACGGAGTTTTAAGGTTAATTTTAGAATTAGAAGGAGAAGTAATAGTAAGAGCTGATCCTCACGTTGGATTACTTCATAGAGGGACTGAAAAATTAGCAGAGAGTAAACCATACAATCAAAGCATCGGTTACATGGATAGATTAGACTATGTTTCAATGATGAGTAATGAGCATGCATATGTACTGTCAATTGAAAAATTATTAAATATAGATGTTCCAATACGCGCTCAATATATCAGAGTAATGTTTGATGAAATTACTAGAATTTTAAATCACTTGTTGTGGCTTGGGGCGCATGCTCTAGATATTGGTGCAATGAGTGTATTCTTATATGCTTTTAGAGAAAGAGAAGACTTGATGGACTGCTATGAAGCTGTGTCTGGAACTAGAATGCATGCAACTTATTATAGACCCGGAGGTGTAGCTAAAGATTTACCACAAATTATGCCAAAGTATGAACAATCAAAATGGAAATCAAAAAAAGATATAGATAAGCTTAATGAAGCTAGGGAAGGCTCATTGTTAGATTTTATAGAAGATTTTACAAACAGATTTCCAAAATGTATTGATGAATATGAAACTCTTCTCACTGATAATAGAATTTGGAAACAAAGAACAGTTGATATTGGAATAGTTTCAAAAGAAAGAGCATTACAACTAGGGTTTTCGGGCCCAATGTTAAGAGGATCTGGTATAGCCTGGGATCTTAGAAAAAAACAACCCTACGAAACTTATAAAAGCTTAGATTTCGATATCCCTGTTGGCACTAACGGGGATTGTTATGATAGATATTTAGTTAGAATAGAAGAGATGAGACAGTCAAATAAAATAATAAAACAATGTATTGATTGGTTGAAAAAAAATGATGGCGATTTTCTTTCAGATAATGATAAAATAACACCTCCTAGTAGAAGCGAAGTTAAAGAAGATATGGAGTCTTTAATTTATCATTTTAAATTATTTACTGAAGGCTACTGTATTCCAAAGGGTGAAGTTTACTGTGCTGTTGAACATCCAAAAGGTGAGTTTGGAGTCACATTAATTTCTGATGGTTCAAATAAACCATATAGATTAAAAATGCGTGCACCTGGATTTCCTCATCTTGCTGCTCTTAACGAAATGGTAAGTGGTCACATGATATCAGATGTAGTTGCTGTTATAGGTACACAAGATATTGTATTTGGTGAAATAGATAGGTAATTTTATGATAGAAAAAAATTTATATAATTTGTCAAATGAAAACGAAAATAAATTAAATGATTGGCTTTTAAAGTTCCCTAGAGGACAAAAAAAACCGGCCATTATTTATGCCTTACATCTAATTCAAAAAGAAAATAAATATATAAAAAGCGAACATATTGATGCTGTTGCAAAATTCCTAGATATTAAAAAAATTGATGTGTATGAAGTTGCTTCATTTTACTCAATGTTTGAATTAAACAAGACTGGAAAACATACAATATCTGTATGTACAAATATTTCTTGTATGTTAAATGGTTCAGATAATATCTTGTCGTATATAGAAAGAAAATTAGGAATAAAACTTGGAGAAACAAACGAAAAATTTTTTTTAAAAGATGAAAGAGAATGTCTCGCTGCTTGTTGTGGTGCACCAATGATGCAAATAGACCATAGGTATTATGAAAATTTAACAACAGAAAAAATAGATAAAATATTTAACGAAATTGAAAATGAACAATAATATAAAAATTAATGAACTGTGCTATGCAACATTGTCAAAGGAGAACCCTAACTCCTTTGAGACCTATGTTAGTCTTGGAGGTTATTCGGCCTGGAAAAAAATAATCGCAAATTCCATTAAGCCAAAAGATATAATTGATAATATTATCGATTCTGGGCTAAGAGGAAGAGGAGGCGCAGGTTTCTCTACTGGAAAAAAATGGAGTTTTATTAATCAAGATTCTGATGAAACCAAATATCTTGTCTGTAATGCAGACGAATCTGAACCAGGAACTTGCAAAGATAGAGATATTCTTAGATATAATCCACATGCTTTATTAGAAGGAATGCTTATAGCAAGTTACGCAATAGGAGCAGAGGTTGCTTATTGTTATTTAAGAGGTGAATTTATTGATGATGTTTATTTAAGTGTAAAAAAAGCATTAAAAGATGCATATATAAACAAACTAATTGGTAAGAATATCTTAGATTCAAATGTTTGTATTGAGATTCACGATCTGATTGGCGCAGGAGCCTATATTGTAGGAGAAGAAACTGCTATGTTGGAATCCATAGAAGGTAAGAAAGGCTTCCCACGATATAAGCCTCCATTTCCAGCTGTTAAAGGACTTTTTGGTTGCCCAACAATTATAAATAATGTTGAGACTTTAGCATCTGTGCCAGAAATTATTAATAAAGGCTCAGAGTGGTTTAATAAAATAGGAACAGACAAAAGCTCAGGTTTTAAATGTTTTTCTGTTTCAGGGCATGTAAATAAACCAGGGAATTATGAAATCCCACTAGGCACTCCTTTCAAAGATTTACTTGAATTGGCTGGCGGTGTAAAAAATAATAAAAAACTCAAAGCAGTAATTCCTGGTGGTTCATCAGTTCCAGTAGTGCCTGGCGAGAAAATGTTAGAAACAAATATGGATTATGAGTCAATTTCAAATGCTGGATCAATGCTTGGATCTGGAGCAGTTATAATTATGGATGAGGACACAAATATGGTTGAAGTTATTCATAGAATAGCAAGATTTTATTATTCAGAGTCTTGTGGTCAGTGCACTCCTTGTAGAGAAGGTACTGGATGGATGTATAAAATCATTGATAAAATAATAAAAGGTCAGGCAACAATTGAAGATTTTGAATCTCTTAAATCAATCCCAAACATGATTTCTGGAAGCACAATATGCGCATTAGGTGATGCAGCTGCAATGCCTGTTGAAAGTTTTATTAAATATTATGAGAAAGAATTTCTTAATTATATAAGTAAAAAAGAAAAAAAAGCGTTTATATAAAATAAAATGAAAATAAAAATTAATAATAAAGAGTATTTATTTGAAAAAGGTGAAACAGTAATTCAAATTGCTGATAGAAACGGAATTCATATCCCCAGATTTTGTTATCATAGTAAGTTATCTATAGCAGCTAACTGCAGAATGTGTCTTATAGAACAAGTTGGAATTAATAAACCACAGCCGGCCTGTTCAACTCCTGCAATTGAAAATCAAGAGTATTTTACGAACTCAAAATTAGCCCAAGATTCCCAAAAAAATACAATGGAATTTTTATTAATTAATCACCCTCTTGATTGCCCAGTTTGTGATCAAGGTGGAATGTGCGAGCTGCAAGATCAAGCTTTTATGCATGGTAGAGTTAAATCAAGATATGTTGATGAAAAAAGAGTAGTAATAGATTATAAAATTGGGCCTTTAATAAAAACTAATATGACTCGATGCATTCATTGCACCAGATGTGTTAGATACGGTGAGGAGATTGCAGGAATAAAAGAGTTTGGAGCAATTGGAAGAGGAGAAAATTTAGAGATAAGAACATATTTATCATCCGCAATAAATTCACCTATGTCTGGAAATATGATAGATATATGTCCTGTTGGAGCTCTTAATGCCGCGCCTTCACACATGAAAGGCAGAACTTGGGAATTATAAGAGGTTAAGTCTATTTCTCCCCACGATTGTGTTGGATCAAATATGTCTGTACACGTTTTAGATAACGATGTTTTTCGCGTGGTTCCTCTTGAAAATAATAATATAAATGAAATATGGCTATCTGACAGAGATAGATTTTCTTATGAGGCAATTAGTCATAACGAAAGATTAAAAAAACCAATTGCAAAAATTGGCGGCAGGTATGAAGAAATCGAATGGGAACAGGCGTTTGAAATTATTAAAAAAAATATTGATGAAACTAAATTTGGTATGTCTGCTGGATTTATAAGTGCTAATTCAACTATCGAAGAGCAGTACCTATTTCAAAAATGGCTTAGAGAAATAAATATAAATAATATAGACCATAGAGTATCACAAAATTTCTTTTCAAAAGTAGATGATAATTTATTTCCTAAAATTGATATACCAATAAAAGATATTGAAAAAATAAACTCCATATTATTAATTGATAGTAATGTAACTTATGACCAACCGATTCTGTCGCATAAAATTAGAAAAGCTTATTTAAATAATGCAAAAATTAACACTATTCAAACATTTAATTATAAATATAATTTTGCAACTAACGAGTCACTTTTAATTAATCCAAATTTATTAGCTGAAATTTTAATCGATACTATTGAATACTTATCGGTAATAACAATAAATGATAAAACTTTAAATAATTTTTCGATTCCAGAAGAAATTAAAAATAACTTTAAAGGAAAAGGTTTGGCTGATAAGAAAATAAAACAATTTTGTAGTGATTTATTATTTGATAATTCATTAATTTTACTAGGCTCTAATTTAAAGAATCACCAAGATTACGAGTTACTAAAAATTTTAACAAATATTATCTCTATTTTAACAAAGTCTAACAAAGGTTTTTTAGGGGACAAATGTAATGAAGCAGGGGCTTGGTTAACTGGGTGTTTACCAAATAAAGCAGTAGGTTTAAAAGATCAAAAAAATGTTGGATTAAATGTATATGAATCTATCAAAGCTGGATTAGACTCATATATTATTTATAATTTAGATTTGATAGATTTTTATCATTATAGCGATTTAAAGAAATCATTAAATGAAGCGAATTTTGTTTTAGGTTTCAATAGTTTTATATCTGATGAAGATTTAAATTATTATGATTTAGTTCTTCCTTTAGCAACTGTTTTTGAGAGCCCAGGTACTTTTGTTAATATAGAAGGAGAATGGCAATCCTTTGCGAATAGCTGCAAACCATATTATTTATCAAAAGAGGGGTGGAAAATTCTCACAAAGCTAAGACTAGTCTTTGAAAAAGAAATCAATAATAAATTTGAGTATATAGATATAATTAATGAAGTTGACGCCGAAATAAGAAAAAATAAAGAGATTCTGGATATAAATTTTGAAAATTTAAAAGTTCACAAAATTGAAAGTAATACAAATCTTATAAGATCTGGAGGTTATAGTAATTATTTTAGTGATAATATTGTTAGACGAGCGTTTTCATTAAATAAAGTAAATAATAATAAAAATACTGTTAGTATCAATAAAAAAACCTTAGAACAAAACAATATAGATATTGAAAAAAATAAAGTAATTGTTAAGCAAGGTGAAAAATCTTTATTAGCTGAACTGATAGTTGATGAAAATGTGTCAGATAACTGTGTATTTATAGTTAATTCAAATAAAGAGCACTATGAACTTGGAAAACAATACCAACAAATAAAAATTGAAAATGTATGATTTTATAAAAAATAATCTTTCTATCGCTACAGAATACTTTAATCAATTAAGTGTTCTTCCACACACTTTGTTAATGATTTTGATGATAATGTTGCCATTGCTAATTTTAGTTGCATATTACACTTATGCTGAAAGAAAAATTATAGCTTCAATGCAAGTCAGAGTGGGTCCAAATATTGTTGGCCCAAAGGGTTTATTGCAGCCTTTTGCAGATGGAGCAAAATTATTTTTTAAAGAAATCGTAATTCCAAAAGATGCAAATAAATTTTTATTTTTATTGGCTCCAATTATTACATTTACTGTGGCTTTTGCGGCTTGGGCTGTAATCCCTTTTGATGGTGTTAAGGTTTTATCAGATATTAATGCTGGCATATTGTATATTTTAGCTATGACTTCATTAGGTATTTACGGAATAATAATTGCTGGATGGGCTTCAAATTCAAAATATGCATTACTTGGCGCAATGAGATCAGCAGCACTGATTATAGCTTACGAAATTGCAATGGGGTTTGCGCTAGTTGGGGTAATTATGATATCTGGAAGCTTGAATCTTGGAGATATAATTGATGTTCAAAAAGGCTCAATTTTTCATTGGTTGTGGGTTCCCTTGTTTCCCTTATTTATTATATATTTTATAGCAGGTGTTGCTGAAACAAATCGGGCACCTTTTGATGTGGCAGAAGGTGAGTCTGAATTAGTCGCAGGTTTCCACGTTGAGTATTCTGGAATGGGGTTTGCAATTTTTTTCATAGCAGAGTATGCGAATATGATCTTAATATCTGCATTAACAGCAATATTATTTTTTGGAGGCTGGCTATCTCCATTTAATTACGGCGATGTAAATAATATTGTTAATCAAGATACTGTCAGCGCTATAATATTATTTTTTATACAAGATGGTATACATTGGTTTATTTTAAAAACATTATTTTTTATGTTTTGTTTTATTTGGTTTAGAGCAACTTTCCCAAGATATAGATATGATCAAATTATGAGACTTGGATGGAAAATTTTAATTCCATTAACGCTGTTATGGATCTTCGTAGAAATGATAATGATATATTTTAATATTGGCCCTTGGTTTAAATAGAGAATAATTATGATTAAACGGTATATAAAAAGTTTTTTTCTTTATGAGTTATTACTTGGCATGAAAGTAACGTTTTTAAATATGTTTAAAAAGAAAATTACATTAAATTATCCTCATGAAAAAGCTCCTCAATCCTCTAGATTTAGAGGTCTGCATGCTTTAAGAAGATATCCTAGCGGCGAGGAAAGATGTATTGGTTGTAAATTATGTGAAGCAGTTTGCCCTGCATTAGCTATTACAATTGATACAGAGGAAAGAAATGATGGAACAAGAAGAACAACAAAATATGATATAGATCTATTTAAATGTATATTTTGTGGTTTTTGTGAGGAAGCTTGTCCAGTAGACGCAATAGTTGAAACTCGTATTTTTGAGTATCATTTTGAAGAGCGTGGTGAGAATATTTTAAAAAAAAGTGATCTTCTTAAAATAGGAGATAAGTACGAAGAAGAAATTGCGGCTGATCAAGCTGCAAAAGCAGAATAATAATTATAATAAAATGAAACTATGGATATTTTAACAATACTTTTTTATTTGGTCACATCCGTGATAATTATATCATCAATGAGTTTAATTATTGTAAATAACACTGTTCATGCTGCATTACTTTTGGTTTTAATATTTTTTAATAGCGCAATACTTTGGTTAATGCTAAAAGCAGAGTTTTTATCTATAGTTTTAGTTCTAGTTTATGTTGGCGCTGTCTTAGTTTTATTTTTATTTGTTATAATGCTATTGGATTTACCAATTAAGGAAAAAGTTAATCAAAAATTGTATTTGCTATTTTCTTTAATAATTTCTTTAATTATGTTTATAGAATTATATATGGTTATTTTTTATCATGACTTTTCCCAAGTTGCGGAAATTAGCCACTCTTCAGAATTTAATAATACTTATGAAATCGGCTTATTATTATTCACAAAACATTTGTTTTCATTTGAAATAACAGCTCTTATTTTATTGGTAGCTATCATAGCTGCAATTGCTATAAATATGACGAATACACAAAGAGCGCTAAAACAAGATCCTGCAAGACAAATAGAAGAAACTAAGCAATCAAGATTAAGAATAATTAAGGATAAAGATTTATGATAACAATGTCACATTATTTGGTTTTTAGCGCTTTGCTCTTTTGTATTAGCGTAGCTGGAATATTTATAAATAGGAGAAATATTTTGTTGCTTTTGATGTCTATTGAATTAATGCTTCTATCGGTAAACACAAACTTCATTATATTCTCACATTATAGCAATGATATGACTGGGCAAGTATTTGTATTTTTTATTTTAGCTGTTGCGGCAGCAGAGTCAGCTATCGGTTTAGCAATAATAGTATCACTTTTTAGAATTAGAAATTCACTTGAAATTAATTTAATTAATAAACTTAAGGGATAAGATGGAATCTTTATTATTATCAATACCAATTTTATTAATTTTAAGCTCAATAATAACAGGGTTTAGTTCAAAGCTATTAAATAACTTTTATTCTGGAATCATAAGTACATCTCTTGTTACATTATCTTTCATTTTTTCAATAATTATTTGCTTTAATATATATTCAAGCGATAATTTAATTTTATATGAGAACTTTTATAGTTGGATTTCAGTTTCTAATTTTAATATTGGCATTGGATATCTGATCGATAAGTACTCTGCGGCAATGTTAGTCGTAGTTCTTTTAATATCCTCAGTTGTACATTTGTATAGCATGTCGTATATGGAAAAAGAAAAGGAATACAAAAGATTTTTTTCATATATTGCTCTATTTACTTTTTCTATGATTTTATTGGTTATTTCTAATAATTTAATTCAATTATTTATTGGATGGGAGGGAGTTGGTTTAGTATCATATTTATTAATTGGATTTTTTTACAAGAAGCGCTCAGCCATTCACGCAAATCTTAAAGCTTTTTTAATTAATAGAATAGGGGATATGTTTTTTATCTTAGGTATAGCTATGATATATACAGCTTTCGATTCTTTTGATTACAGAACAATTTTTTTAAATATAAATGAATTAGATTTAGATAATCTGAAAACATATTTTGGTTTAAGTTATATAGACTTATCTTGTTTGCTTTTATTCATTGGAGCGATGGCTAAATCTGCGCAAATCCCTTTACATATTTGGTTGCCTGATTCTATGGAAGGGCCAACACCTATATCTGCTTTAATCCATGCTGCTACAATGGTAACAGCAGGTATTTTTATGGTGGGAAGATTATCTCCAGTTTATGAAATGTGCTATATAACAACAAATATTATTTTAATTATAGGTGCCTCTACAGCACTATTTATTGGTCTAATCGCAATTTTCGAAAATGATATAAAAAAAGTAATCGCTTATTCAACAATATCTCAACTTGGTTACATGGTTTCAGCACTTGGAATAAATGCTTATACTGTTTCCTTTTTTCATTTATACACTCATGCTTTTTTTAAAGCATTATTGTTTTTATGTGCCGGATCAGTAATTATGTCGCTTCATCATAATCAAGATATTTTGAAAATGGGTGGCCTTAAGTCGAAGTTACCAATTACCTATATTTGTTTTTTAATAGGAACATTAAGCATAATTGGTTTTCCATTAACATCAGGATTTTTTTCAAAAGATCTAATTTTAGAAGTGATGTTATACAAAGATAGCACAATATCATTTGTCGCATATGTAATGTTGATTTTAGGCGCATTAGTTACAACAATATATTCATTAAGATTGCTTTTCATAGTTTTTTATGGTGATTACAGAGGTGATAATGCTAACTCAGTAAAAGAGCAATCTCTAATAATTTTAATACCATTAATAATTTTAGCTTTATTATCATTATTCTCTGGTTATTCTATTAAAATATTTATTGATATGCCTATATTTATGTGGTCACCGAGTGAGATTAAGTATCAAGGACTATTGCCATTTATAACTCATGGTATTTTTTCACCGGCGACTCTTTCTCTATTAATAGGTTTTTATATTTCTATAAAGCTTTATAAAGAAAAAACTGATTTTAAATTTTTAAAATTTTTCTTATTCGAAAAGTCAGTCGCAGCGATAAAATCAAAATATAAATTTGATGAATTATTTTTATATTTAAGTCTTTTTATGAAAAAGTCTTCATTATACTTTTCAAATAAGATGGATATAGCTTTAATAGATGGATTAATTGTTAATGGTATACCAAAGAGAATTAATATTCTATCAACATATTTAAGGACCATAAGTTCTGGCTATTTATATCATTATGCCTTTTTAATAGTACTTTCTTTAGTAATTATTTTTGCTGTTATATTAGTGAGGGTTTTATGATAGATAATATATTATCAGCACTGATATGGATTCCAATTATATCTGGTTTATTAATTCTATTTTATAATAACAAGAACAGTTATTTAAATATAATTAATATTAGTATTAATTTATTTGTTTTTATATTATCTATACTTCTCTTAGTAAGTTTTAATAAAAATATTTCTGATTTTCAATTTATTGAAAATTTTAATTGGATACCATCATTAAATATTTTTTATTACTTAGGAGTAGATGCTATTTCAGTCTTATTAATAGTTTTAAATACTCTAATTTTCTTTATAGTTTCTTTATATAATTCAACTCTTAAGATAAAAAAAAGAACCCATTACTATGCAAGTTTTTTAATCGCAAATGGATTAACAATAGGTGTTTTTTCGGCAATAGACGCAATACTTTTTTATATTTTCTTTGAAGCTTTACTTATTCCAATGTTTTTAATAATTGGTATATGGGGGGGATCTAATAGAATTTATGCAACTGTTAAATTTTTTATTTACACTTTTTTGGGTTCAATTCTACTTTTAATATCTTTTATTTATATTAATTCCCAAATATCTTCTTTTAATATATTGACAATATATGATGCAAATTTTTCATTAAAAGAACAAGAGTGGCTTTTTATAGCTATGGCAATTGCTTTTGCCGTAAAAATACCAATGTTTCCATTTCATACCTGGTTGCCTGACGCCCATGTTGAGGCACCTACCTCTGGCTCTGTAATATTAGCTGCCATCCTTTTAAAGGTTGGAGCTTATGGATTTATAAGATATGTAATTCCTGTTGTGCCGTTAGGAGCTTTAAGTTTTGATATTTACTTTATTATCTTATCAATAATTGCAATTGTTTATGTTGGAATAGTTGCAATCACACAAGATGATATGAAAAAGCTTATAGCATATTCATCAATATCGCATATGGGTTTTGTAACACTTGGTTTTTTTATAATATTTCAATTATTTGAAAATACATCTTCATATGAAGATATTGTTATTAGTTTATCCGGAAGTATGTACCAAATATTATCACATGGCTTTATTTCTGCGGCATTATTTATATGTGTAGGTTCAATATATGACAGGTATAAAACAAAAAAAATATCTGACTTAGGTGGAATAATAAATCAAATGCCAATATATAGTTGGTTCTTCGTTTTTTTTGCACTTGCAAACTGTGGTCTTCCTGGCACTTCGAGTTTTGTAGGCGAATTAATAATAATAATTTCATCTTTTAAAGCAAATTTTTTATATGCTTTCTTTGCTTCAACTACTCTTATAGTGTCAGCATTTTATTCGCTATGGTTAGTAAAAAGGGTTATATATGGGGAAATTAATATTGAGGGTGAATATATTGATGCAAACTTTATAGAAAAAGTTATATTAGCATTACTTGCACTCATAGTTTTAATACTTGGAATATATCCAGATTATTTAATGATGTTTATGAACTCAACTTTAGAAAATATGACAAATAATATACTAACAAGACTATGATTTTAGAAAATATAATAAACAGTTTGCTGAACTTTATACCAGAAATTATTTTATCAATAATGGCAATGGTAGTGTTATTATTTGGAATATTTAAAACTACAAAACATTATATTTTTGCTACAACTCTATTATCAGTATTTTTAGCTTTACTAGTAAGTATAAAATATTTTCCTCAAGATAATTTATATTTATTTAATTATTCGATAGTAAAAAATGAACTAACTGAATTTTTTAAATATATTTGCTATATAATTTTTATTTTACAAATCATAATATCAAGAAAATATCTTGAAGAAAGAAAGCTGTTTTCAGGTGAATTTTACTCATTGTTAATTTTTGCTTTTTTAGGCTGTTTAATAATAATATCTTCAAACAATCTAATAATTTTATTTTTAGGTATTGAATTATCATCATTAAGCTTGTACTCATTAATAGCTCTTAATAGAAATAGTATTTTTTCTAGTGAAGCTGCAATTAAGTATTTTGTATTAAGTATAATCGCATCAGCTATAATTTTATTCGGATTTTCATATCTTTATGGTATTACAAACTCAATTATAATCTCAGATATTGTAGCGTATCCAAATAAATTTCAGGTTTCTAATTTATACCTTTTTTCATATGTTTTAATTTTTATAGGTGTTGCATTTAAATTTGCTGTCGCTCCTTTTCATTTGTGGTTGCCAGATGTGTATGAAGGTGCGCCAATACCAATAACCAATTTTATTTCATCAATACCTAAAATAGCTTTTTTTGTTTTTGCTTACAGATTTTTAGATAAAAATGATATTTTTCAGAACGAAAATTTTTATAATTTAATCCTCATTCTTGGCGTTTTCTCTATTTTCATTGGCAATATTTTTGCGTTAGCACAAAGAAAAATTTTGAGAATGCTTGCTTATTCAAGCATTGCTAATTCAGGATTTATTTTTATCGCACTATATACAGCCAAGGATTTTAATTTTTCTGTATCTGCATTTTATGTAATTGTTTATTCATTCACAATAGTTTCTTCGTTGTCAATAATTACATTCCTATCTTCTAAAAAATTTGATCTCGTTTATATAGATGACTTAAAAGGATTATCTTCTAACGCTGGTTTTATTTCATTATTATTAATGGTAACAATGTTATCATCTGCTGGAATACCTTTAACAGTTGGATTCTATGCTAAGTATTTAGTATTAGACGCTTTAATTAGTAGTGGTTTAGTATATGTTGCTGTTATTACAGTGCTAATGACTGTGGTTGGCTTATATTATTATTTAAGAATTATATGGTTTATGTTCTTTGAGCAGGGTTCAAATAGTCTTATAAATCTTGGTGGAAGGTTTCATATACTTACTTTGTCTATCATACCAATTTTATTATTTATTATATTTTTATTACCTAATACATTTTTTAAGTATATTTTTAATATACTTGCTTGATAATTTATATTTCTTAAGTAAACTTCATACTTACGGTGCGGGGTGGAGCAGTCTGGCAGCTCGTCGGGCTCATAACCCGAAGGTCGTAGGTTCGAATCCTACCTCCGCTACCAAATTACACTTCTTTATTTTAGGTGCTTATGTCAGAAGATATGCGAAATATCGCTATAATAGCCCATGTTGATCATGGAAAAACAACATTAATTGATTCAATTTTAAAACAAAGCGGAACTTTTAGGGACAATCAACAGGTTGAAGAAAGATTAATGGACTCTGGAGATTTAGAAAAAGAAAGAGGCATCACAATTTTAGCTAAGCCTACATCTGTGAAATGGAAGGATGTAAGAATTAATATAATTGATACCCCAGGACACGCTGATTTTGGAGGAGAAGTTGAAAGAGTTTTAGATATGGCTGATGGTGTAATATTGTTGACAGACGCGGCAGAAGGACCAATGCCACAAACAAAATTTGTATTAGGAAAAGCATTGTCTCAAGGTTTAAAGCCTATAGTAATTATCAATAAAGTTGATAGATCAGATGGAAGACCCGATGAAGTTATCGATGAAGTATTTGATTTATTTGTATCTTTAGATGCAACTGACGAACAACTAGATTTTCCAATAATGTATGCTTCTGGAAGAGACGGTTGGTGTGTAAACGATATAAATGATAAGAAAGATAATTTACACCCATTACTAGATTTGATAATAAACTACGTTAGCCCTCCTGACGTAGAAAAAGATAAACCTTTTGCAATGCTTTCAACGCTTTTAGATTATGATTCATATTTAGGAAGATGTTTGATAGGTAAGATAGAACAAGGATCAGCAAAAGTAAATGATAGTGTTAAATCAATTAATCTAAACGGAGATGAGATTGAAACAGGTAGGCTTACAAAACTGTTAAGATTTAATGGGGCTGAAAAAGTTCCTGTCAATGAGGTATTTGCTGGCGACATTATTTGTATAGCAGGGTTAGCAAAAACATCTGTCTCAGACACAATCTGTAGTCCCATTGAAACTAGCCCAATACAATCATCTCCAATAGATCCACCAACTATGGCAATAACAATACTTGTTAATGATTCACCCTTAGCTGGCTTAGAAGGTAAAAAAGTAACATCTACTATGATAAGAGAACGATTACTAGTTGAGGCTGAAACAAATGTTGCGATCACTTTTTCTGAAAATGATAACAAAGACTCATTTGAAATTGGTGGGAGAGGTGAACTTCAATTAGGGGTATTAATCGAGACAATGCGAAGAGAAGGTTACGAGTTAACTGTGTCAAGACCAAATGTATTATATAAAACAAATGCGAATAACGAAAAACTTGAGCCAATTGAAGAAGTAACTATTGATGTAGATAAGGAATTTTCAAGCTCTGTAATAGATGGCATGAATCAAAGAAAAGCTGAAATGGTAAACATGAAAACTGCTGAAGGAGATAAAGTTCGATTAATTTTTCACGCACCATCAAGAGGCTTGATAGGCTATCAAAGTAAATTTCTAACTGATACTCGTGGCACGGGTGTTATTAATAGAATTTTTTATAAATATGATAAATTTAAAGGAGATATGTCTTGCAGAAGAAATGGAGCTCTAGTTTCAACTGAAACTGGTACTGCAGTTGCTTATGCAATTTTTAATTTACAAGATAGAGGCATAATGTTTATAGAACCTCAAACAAAAGTTTATCAAGGCATGATTGTTGGTGAGCATAGTAAAGAAAATGATCTTGGTATTAATGTTTTAAAAGGAAAGCAATTAACAAATGTAAGAGCTTCTGGAACGGACAAAGCAGTTACCCTAATCCCTCCAAGAGTTATGACCTTAGAACAAATGATGTCATATATAAATGAAGATGAATTATTAGAAGTCACGCCAAAAAACTTAAGATTGAGAAAAAAATATTTGTGCCCAAATCAAAGAAAAAGATTTTTAAGAGACAACAAAGTTTAGATAAATGAATAGAGGTTTAATTTATAAAATAAAGTAGAAAATTATTGGAAATATATGAAAATAGTGATTTTTTGAAATAAGTTGATGTTTACCCTTATCCAAAATATACTATATTAATATTTTGTCTTAGATAAATGTTGCCCCAGTTTTAGGGGTTTTTAGAGCCCCGTTTGGGGTTTTTTTCGTCTAGGAATATAATTTATGTAAATTTGAGGATAAGTTGCTTGAAAGAACAAATATTGAAATTGATTGATCCAATAATAATATCTATGGAATATGAACTATGGGGTCTAAATATAGGACAGCAAAATAATTCTCTCAAATTAACATTATATATTGATAGCAAAAGTGGAATAAATATTAATGATTGTGAAAAAGTTAGTAATCAAGTGACACATATACTAGATATCGAAAATATTTGTAATGGTGATTATATATTAGAGGTATCATCGCCTGGCTTAGATAGAGTATTAATGACAAAAGAACATTTTGCAAAATATATAAATAAGAAGGTAAAGCTAAAGTTAAAATGGTTAGTAAAAAATAGAAAAAATATTGTTGGAATGATAAAAGATGTTAATAATAATTTTGTAGTTATTAATGATAAAAATGATATTTACGAAATTGAGTATGATTCAATAGATAATGCAAGATTAAAGATATAATCTGGAGAGATTAAGATGAGTAAAGAGATTTTAAATGTTGTAGATGCTGTTTCAAATGAAAAAGATGTTGATAAAGAAATAATTTTTAATGCTATAGAAATTGCATTAGCGACAGCAACAAGAAAAAAATATACAAAAGATGTAGATGTTAGGGTGTCTATTGATAGATTAACTGGCGACTATACGACATACAGAAGATGGACAGTACTTTCTGATGATGATCCAGAGTTTACATCACCTGACGCACAAATTCTTCACGCTTATGCTACTAAGGAGCATGATGAAATCGAAATTGGAGATTCTATTGAGGAAGAGATTGAATCTGTTCCATTTGGAAGAATTGCAGCTCATACAGCTAAACAAGTAATTGTTCAGAAAGTACGTGAAGCAGAACGTTTGAGAATAGTTGAATCTTTTGAAAATAAAGTTGGTGAACTTATTATGGGTATCGTAAAAAGAGTTGAACATAATGGTGTACTTATAGATTTAGGAAATAATACAGAAGGTTTCATTGAAAAAGAAGATTTAATTCCCAGAGAAGCAATAAGAAACGGTGATAGAATTAGAGCATATTTAAAAGAAGTTCGTGCGGAGTCAAAAGGCCCACAATTATTTTTATCTAGAACACATCCAGATTTTTTAATAAATTTATTTAGTTTAGAAGTTCCAGAGGTTGGCCAAGATCTAATAGAAATATTAAGTGCAGCAAGAGATCCAGGCATAAGAGCAAAAATTGCCGTCAAATCAAATGATCCAAGGCTAGATCCAGTTGGCGCTTGTGTTGGCATGAGAGGTTCGAGAGTACAGTCAGTCTCTAATGAAATAGCAGGAGAAAGAATAGATATTATTTTGTGGGATGAAAATCCAGCTCAATTTGTTATTAATGCAATGTCACCTGCTACAGTATTATCAATAGTTATGGATGAAGAATCAAAAAGCATGGATATAGCTGTTGAAGAAGAAAAATTATCCCAAGCTATTGGTAGAGGTGGGCAAAATGTTAAATTAGCAAGTCAATTAACTGGGTGGGATTTAAATGTAATGACCGAAGGACAGGTTGATGAAAAAAGTGAAGTTGAAACACAAATGATAAGCGAAAATTTTGTTAAATATTTAGATATTAAGCCAGATATAGCGCTAATTTTAGCTCAAGAGGGTTTTTCTAGTGTTGATGAAATTGCATATGCCCCACCAAAAGATATGACAGAGATAGATAACCTTGATGAAAATATTGTTGAAGATATTAGAAATAAAGCAAGAGACTATTTGTTAAAACAAGCTATAAATCCAGAGTCTTTAAATATGGATGCAGAGCCTTCAAAAGCATTATTGGAAATGGAAGGCATGACAAATGATTTAGCTTTTGAACTTGCATGTAGAGGAATTATAACAATTGATGACTTAGCAGACCAATCTGTAGATGAATTAATGCCGATAAATAATATGACAGAAGATCTTGCTGGTAAACTAATTATGACGGCAAGAGCACCAATGTTTGAGGATTAAAATAAAAAAATGTCTAATATCACAGTTAAAGAATTTTCAAAAACAATAGGATTATCATCTGTAAGACTAATTGAGCAATTACAGTTAGCAGGTATTGAAAAAAAAGGTGAAGATGACTTAATTAGTGATGAAGAAAAAATGCAGTTATTAGAGTTCTATAGAAATGAGCCGGCTAAAAACAAAACGATAAAAAAGGATATTGAAAAATCAGAAGACTCTATTGATGAAAAGCAAAAAACAAAGACAGTTATAAGAAAAAAAAGAGTTTTTTCTAAAGTTAATAACCAAGTAACAAAAAAAATAGAAGCTGATACTAGCGAAAAACATGATGAGGATTTGAGTAAAATCGATGAAGATAAAAATAATTTATCGAGTGAAGATTTTGTTGAGACACAGGACATAAGCGCGCAAGATATTAAAAATGAAATACCTTTGTCTGAAACAAAAACTTTTGAAAATAATGAATCAAACGATAATAGTAAAAAAAGAAGAAAAAAATCCAAGACAAAATATATTAATGAAGAAAAGAATAACGTTGTTATAAAGTCAAAAAATCGTAGGCAAAAGATTCAAATTTCAGATGAGAATCGCATTGTAAGAAAAAATTCTAGTAAGAAAAACAAAGATAATAGTAAAGTTGAAGATAAGCATCAGTTTGAAAAACCTACGGAACCAGTTGTTTATACCGTAGAGTTAGGTGAATTTATTTCTGTGGCTGAATTAGCATCAGCAATTTCAGTGAAGTCAGCTGAAGTTATAAAGGCGCTTATGAAAATGGGTGTAATGGCAACTATAAACGAGACCTTGGACCAAGATACAGCAACTATTGTTATAGAAGAAATGGGGCACAAAGCTACAACAATTGATTACGAAAATTTAGAAAAGAATTTATTAACAATTGAGCCAGAGGATAAATATGAATTGGAATCCAGACCACCTGCGATCACAATTATGGGGCACGTTGACCATGGAAAGACTTCATTATTAGATTATATTAGGTCAAGTAGAGTAGCATCTGGTGAAGCTGGAGGAATAACTCAACACATTGGCGCATATCAAGTAAATACAAAACAAGGTGTTTTAACTTTCTTGGATACTCCTGGCCACGCGGCATTTACATCAATGAGAGCGCGAGGAGCAAATTGTACTGATATAGTTATTCTAGTTGTTGCTGCTGACGACGGAGTAAAACCTCAAACTATAGAAGCCATAAAGCATTCAAAAGCAGCTGAAGTACCGATAATTGTTGCTGTAAATAAAATAGATAAAGAAGGTGCTAACGTAGAGGCTATAAAAACAGAGCTTACAAAACATGAGGTTGTTCCTGAAGAATGGGGCGGAGAAAATATATTTGTAGAGGTTTCGGCAAAAGGGGGTACCGGTATAGACAATCTACTGGAATCAATTTCTTTGCTTGCAGAAGTTTTAGAGTTAAAAGCAATATCAAAAGGCTCTGCTACTGGTATTGTTTTAGAGTCTGCGTTAGATAAAGGAAAAGGTGCAACGGCAACTGTTCTTGTTCAAAAAGGTTGTATGAATACTGGTGATAATATTTTATGCGGTAAAGAATTTGGAAGAATTAGAGCAATGATTGATCAGGATGGTAAAAGAGTTGATAAAGCAACACCATCAACACCTGTAGTTGTCCTTGGATTATCAGGAGCTCCTGAAGTAGGTGATGAAGTTTTATCAGCAGTTAACGATAAGAAAATCAGAGACATTGCCGAATATAGAAAAACAAAGATTAGAGATACCAAGTTTGCATCTCAATATCAAGCGCCAACTTTAGATAATATGTTTAGTAATTTAAAAAAAGGTGAAATTCCAACATTTAATATACTTTTAAAGACAGATGTTCAAGGAAGTTCACAAGCAATATGTGAATCATTAGTTAAATTAAATAACGATGAAGTAATGGTTAAAATTATAAGTTCTTCAGCAGGTGCTATAAATGAATCTGATATTGCTTTAGCTGAGGCTTCAAATGCTATGATAATAGGGTTTAATGTAAGAGCTGACAGCCAAGCAAAAAAAACTGTTACAGAAAAAAATATTGATTTAAGGTATTACAGTATTATATATGATTTGATAGATGACGTTAAAGCGGGTTTAAGTGGTCTGCTTGCACCAGAGACAAAAGAGGAAATAATAGGTTTGGCAGAAGTTAAAGATGTTTTTAAATCGTCTGCAATGGGTGCAGTCGCAGGGTGTCAAGTTATAGAGGGATCTGTAAAAAAAGGCAACCCAATAAGAGTATTAAGAGATAATATTGTAATATATGAAGGGGAACTTGAGTCGTTAAGAAGACATAAAGATGATGTAAAAGAAGTAAAGCTTGGTACAGAATGTGGTATAGCAGTTAAAAATTATAATGATGTAAAGCCTGGAGATAATATAGAAGTCTTTCAAAGGATTGAAGTTGCTAGGAAGATAGAATAATGAAATATGATTCTGATAATCAAAGAATACATAGAATTGGCTCAGTCATTAGAAAAGAAATCGCACAAATTATTAGAAACGATATTAACGATCCGAGAATAAAAGACGTAGTAATTACCGAAGTAGATATGTCGAAAGATTTAAAAAATGCTAAAATATTTTTTATAATATTTAACAACAAAGATAGATTGGTTTCAGAGATTGAAGAAATTACTAATGCGATAAACTCTTCAAAACAGTTTTTTAAGAAAAAATTATCAGAAAACTCCAACTTGAGATCTGTTCCGAGGTTGAAATTTATTTATGATGACACAGAATCAAAAGCTTTTGAATTAGAAGAACTTATAAACAAAAGCTTAAATTAATGAATAATTATAGACAAAGTTGTTTATTATTAAATAAACCCTGTGGTATATCTTCAAATGAGGTTTTAACGAAGGTAAAGAAAAAAATAAATCAAAAAAAAGCTGGCTTTTCGGGAACATTAGATCCGTTAGCAAGTGGTTTATTAATAATATTTTTTAATAAAGCCACAAAGCTCTGTTCATTTTTTTTAAATTCTAGTAAAAGTTATGAGGCTGTTATTAAACTTGGCCTTACGTCATCTACAGGTGACTTAGATGGTAAAATTAAAACAACGAATATTACACCCAATCTTAAAAATTTGAACACAATAGAAAAAAAATATTTAGGTGAAGTTTTACAAGTGCCTCCAATGTATTCTGCTCTTAAGTATAAAGGTGTTCGTTTATACGAATACGCTAGAAAAGGAATTAGTATTGATAGAAAGCCCAGAAAAATTGTAATACATGATTTAAAGTTATCAGCACTTAATGATAAAGAATTATTTTTACAAGTTAAATGCTCAAAAGGTACATACATAAGAACTTTAGCAGAACAAATTGGCAAAGATCTTGGTTCGGGTGGGACTGTAACAAAACTAACACGAACAAGTATAAACGATGTAAGTTTAGATAATTCTATTGAATTAGAAAAATTTTTAAATAGCTCAGAAGAAGAAATATTTCATAAATATATGATTAATGTAGATCAATTATTAATTGATACAAAATCGTATTATTTGTCTGATTACGATGTGCCAAAGATACTAAATGGAAATTCAATAAAAACTGAGGAAAAATCATTAAATATTGTAAAAATGTATGATAAGAACAATGTATTTCTTGGTATCGGCGAAATTAATGAAAATTATGAGCTTTTACCTAGAAAAATCTTAATTTAAAAGTTAATGTTTGTATGATTAATATATCGTGATAGAATGCGGCCTTGTAAATAAGAAACTAAGTGAAGAAAATATGGCATTATCTACTGAAGAAAAAAGTAAAGTTATAAAGGAATATCAAAAAGGAGATACAGATACTGGGTCTCCTGAAATTCAAATAGCATTATTATCAAAAAGGATTGATTTTCTTAGTGAGCATTTTAGTGTTCATAAAAAAGACCATCATTCAAGACATGGCTTGTTAAAGATGGTGAATACTAGAAGAAAACTTCTTGATTATTTAAAGAAAAAAAGCGCAGAAAGATATCAAACAATAATCTCTTCTTTAGGATTAAGAAGATAAACTAAGAGAAAAAAATGAAACCAATAAAAAGAAATTTCCAGTATGGAAAACACGAAGTAATAATTGAAACAGGAAAGATTGCAAGACAGGCTAATGCAGCCGTTATCGTAAACATAGAAGGAACTGTTGTATTAACAACAGTGGTTGCTAAAAATGACGGACAGGCAAGAGATTTTTTTCCTCTAACAGTAAATTATCAAGAAAAAACATATGCTGCAGGAAAAATTCCAGGAGGATATTTTAAAAGAGAAGGAAGACCTGCAGAAAAAGAAACTCTAATATCAAGATTAATTGATAGACCTCTTAGACCATTATTTCCAAAAGAGTTCACTCATGAAGTTCAGGTTATATGTACCGTTATGAGTCTTAATAGTGAGATTGACGCAGATGTTGCGTCTTTAATTGGAGCATCAGCAGCATTAACAATTTCTGGTGTACCTTTTCAAGGCCCATTAGGAGCAGCTAGAGTTGGATATAAAGATGGTTCTTATATTTTAAATCCAACAAAAACTGAATTATTAACTTCAGAATTAGATTTAATGGTTGCCGGAACAAAGGACGGTGTCCTTATGGTTGAATCAGAAGCAAAAATGTTAAGTGAAGATATTATGCTCGGTGCTGTTTCATTTGGGCATAGCGAAATGCAAACTTTAATTGATGAAATTAATAACTTTGCAAAGGAATTCGGTGTTAAAAAATATGAATGGGAAAAACCTATAAATGAAAATGAAAATCTAGAAACAGAAATTTCAAAAAAATATACCGATATTATAACAGAAGCATATTTAATCTCTGATAAAGCAGAGAGAAATATAAAGCTATCAGAAATTAAGAATAGTGCTATTGAATCATTTGATGATGAACAAGACTCAAAGAAAGATTGTATAGAAAATACTATATATAAGTTACAAAAAGAAATTGTAAGAAAAAATATTATCTCAGGAAAACCGAGGATTGATGGAAGAGATAATAAAACGGTTAGAGACATAAGTATTGAAATTGGTATTTTACCAAAAACCCATGGAAGTGCGTTGTTTACAAGAGGCGAAACACAAGCAATAGTTGTTGCAACCCTTGGAACAGATAGAGATGGTCAAATTATAGATGCAATTGACGGGAAATATGAAGATAAATTTATGCTGCATTATAATTTCCCTCCTTACTCAGTTGGAGAGACAGGTTTTGTTGGCTCGCCAAAACGAAGAGAAATTGGTCATGGAAAACTTGCTAAAAGAGCAATTGCTCCTGTCTTGCCATCAACAGATGATTTTCCTTATGTTATAAGAGTTGTTTCTGAAATTACAGAATCTAATGGTTCAAGCTCTATGGCAAGTGTTTGTGGATCCAGTTTATCACTTATGGATGCTGGTGTTCCAATTGCAAACCCAGTTGCTGGAATTGCAATGGGATTAATCAAAGAAGACAAAGACTATGTGGTTCTCTCTGACATACTTGGAGATGAGGATCATTTGGGTGATATGGATTTTAAAGTTGCTGGAACAAGCGATGGAGTAACTGCACTTCAAATGGATATTAAAATTAATGGTATAACTGAAGAAATAATGAAAATTGCATTAGCGCAAGCAAGAGATGGAAGGATACATATTTTAGGTGAAATGGCAAAAGTTATTGAATCTTCAAGAGAAGAAGTGTCTATTAATGCGCCAAGATTTATTACTATTCAAGTAAAATCTGATAAGGTTAGAGACGTTATAGGAAAAGGTGGGGCGACAATTAGGGCATTAACAGAAGAAACAGGAGCAATGATAGATATAGATGATAGCGGCTTAATAAAAATTTCTTCAGTTGATAAAGCTGCTGCAGAATTAGCAAAATCAAAGATAGAAAATCTTACCGCAGATGTTGAGGTTGATAAAATTTATGAGGGAAAAGTTGCAAAGATTATGGACTTTGGTGCTTTTGTAACGGTTTTACCGGGCAAAGATGGACTAGTTCATATCTCACAAATCTGTGAAGAAAGAGTAGAGAATGTTTCTGATAAAGTTAATGAAGGAGATATAGTTAAAGTCAAGGTGCTTGAAATTGATAAGCAAGGACGCATTAAATTAACAATGAAAGGAATAGAGTAGTATAGTCATTTTTATGGGAGATGATTGGAAAAAATTGTTAACTGATGAAGAGTTTATAGTATGTAGAAAAAAGGGTACTGAACAGCCCTTTACTGGAAAATATAATAAGTTTTACGAAAAAGGTACATACTTGTGCAAGTGCTGCGAAACAATTCTTTTTAACTCTGACACAAAATTTGATTCAGGTTCTGGCTGGCCAAGTTTTACTGAATCAGCACAAGAAAAAAATATCAAGTATATTCAAGATAATACACTGGGCATGAGCAGGATAGAAGTTCAATGCTCAAACTGTAACAGTCATTTAGGCCATGTTTTTAATGATGGCCCTGCACCAACATACAAAAGATATTGTATTAATTCATTAAGTTTGACCTTTAAAAAACTCTAATTCTAGAACAATATATTCTCCTATAAAGACTTTGCAGTGGTAGGTTTTTTGGGTAAAATAGGGTACGAAGATTAAATATGAGGAGAAAGATATGAAAGTATCATGGGATGAAAGTGTATGTATACACGCAGGTAAATGTGTACAAGGAGCACCAGAAGTATTTAAGATTGAGGATGGTAAATTTGTTATTGATACATCAGCTGCCTCTGAAGATAAGATTGCAGATGTAGTAGCAGAATGCCCATCTGGAGCTTTAAAAATAGAATAATAATTTAAAAAATTCTCTTAGGAGGGAAGTATGATCGGTGATAAGTTAGCATCGGCGATGCAATTATATGGTAATCCAAGCTGTATAAATACAGCTAAAGCATTACAAACTGCTGCTGAAAAAGGTGTAGATATTGAAGCGCATAAAATTAATAGTGGTGACGAAGTCACAGATATCTCACCACTTGGAAGTGCTCCAGTCTTAAAAGATTTAGATAATATTGTGTACGGACCAAACGCAATTATCTCGTATCTTGATGACAAAGGATTTGGTCCATCATTAGTCCCAAGAAATGGAGTTATCAGAGCAATCATGTATCAATATGCTCACATTGCTTCCGATTATGTTCAAATGGAAGCATACGGTATGTTAACTGGTTCTGGTGGTAATATGGATATTGTAAATAAAGCTTTTGATATATTAGAAAATATACTTACAAATCCACCTGATCCAAAACTAAAAAAAGATGTTTATATATGTGGTGAGTTTTCATTAGCAGATATTCATTGGATGTCTTGCGTTAACGCGTTAGAAATATCTGGAAATGATGTAGTATCATCTAGATCTAAAGTAAGTGAATGGTGTGATGCAGTAAAAAAACATCCATCAACAAGTAAAGAAAACATTGTGCCTTATACATGTTTACCAACAAAAGAGGATGTGGATTCAGGAACATTAAGAAATGTTGGTATTAATGTAGTATAGGTTTTGCGTACTGGAAAATTTTACATTGTTTAACTAAGTTAGTGTTTTAACACAAGGACTATCTATTTATATGTTTGGATTTGGCAAAAAAAAACCACAAGAAGTTACATTGAACTCTAATCAATACAAATTTGAAGTAGAGCCTGAACAAAATATTCTTGATGCTGCATTAAAAGCGGGAGTGCCATTTCCACATGATTGTCGAGTTGGAAGTTGCGGAACTTGTGCCTGCAAGTTAACTTCAGGAAAGATTAAACCGACAGCTGATTTTAGTTATGTTTTAGATGGTGAGCAGCTTAAAGACGGCATGATATTGGCTTGTCAATCAAGAGCTAAAACACCAGTTGCAATTGATGTCTCAATAGATAGTGATGCTAAAGCAAGTGCAACAAAATCTTACGAGGGTGTTGTTAAAAAAGTTAAATCATTGACACATGATATTGTTGAATTGACTATAGGAATTGATAACTTAGAACATTCTGGAATGGCTGGGCAATACTCAGAGGTTTTGGTTAAACAGGTTGGAAATTCAAGATCCTATTCATTTGCTAAAGCTCCTGAAAACGAAAATCCTGGAGAGTTATCTTTCTTTATACGAAATGTTCCTAAGGGAAGATTTAGTAAATGGCTTTTTGATGGTGACCCAACAGGGCAAAAATTAGAAGTAAATACACCATTTGGATCATTTTATTATAGAGATGGAAAAGGAACTATGGTTTGTATAGCTGGAGGAAGCGGAATGAGCGCTGTCAAGGCAATTTTAGAGAAAGCTGCTATAGACCAGGTTGAAAGAGACGCTGTTTTCTTGTTTGGAGCAAGAACACAACAAGATATATATGGTAAAGAAGAACTTGAAGAAATTAAGAAAAAGTGGAACCCAAATTATAAATTTGAATATACGTATGTTCTGAATATGGAACCTGAAGACTCTAATTGGAACGGAGCTAGAGGAATGGTTACAGATTATCTTAAATCAGACTACATTGAAAAAAATAAACTTAAAATGAAAGATTGCCAAGGGTATTTATGTGGGCCGCCTCCAATGATTGATGCCGCTATAAAAGAATTTACTTCTGAAGGAATGCCTAATAATGAGATATATTTTGATAAATTTTTAGACTCGGGTTCAAAATAAAAAAAATTGGAAATTTGTGCTATTATTTGTAAAATAATGAAAAAAATATAAAGGGGAAATAAAGTGAGAGAATATATTGCAGCAGTAGTAATGATAGCATTTACATCAATATGTTTCTGGGGAATGAATGCGTTTGGATTTCAAAATAATCCGCACGACGTACTTTGGACTTTAGGAGCTGCACTAGCATTATTAATAATTCTGATAGTAAATGTATATATATATTTTGCGATCTGCAAAGAATCACCTTGGGTTTGGAAAAAAGAAGATTAGTTTTTCTTAATCTTAGAAATATTTGAAAGAACACTACCATTGTAGAATTTAATTTTAAGTTCGTTGCCAACTTTCAACTTTCTTGTATCGCTTACAAGTTTATTATTGGCAAATACCAATGAATAACCCTTTTTTAAGATATTTAGTGGACTAATATTTTCGATAGTATTATTTTTAATATAAATTATATTTCTCTTTTTTGAAATATAACTATCAAAAACATTTTGAAGATATTTTCTTTGATTCTTTATTTTTAATTCAAGTTGGTTAAGCTTTTGAAGTGGATTATGATTTTTTAATTTCTCTTGTATCTTATTCGTTCTATTTTTTTCATCTATAATCTTAGATAATAGCTTTGTTTTAAGTGTTACTAAGACTCTATCAGCTGTTTGACTGTAGCTATTAATTTTATTATGCGGATTACTTTTTTCTATATTATATTTTATTTCTTTTAATATATGCATTTTACTGTTTAAGAGTGTAGAAAGGTTGTTTGATAGTTGATTTTTAAAATCATTTGCGTTGTAAAGCAAATCATTTACAGATTTTTTCGTAGCTATTTCTGCTGCCTCAGAAGGTGTCGCAGCTCTTACATCAGATACAAGATCTGCAATTGTTGTATCTGTCTCGTGGCCAATAGCTGATATGATTGGTATACTGGAGTTATATATTTGCCTTGCTAAAAATTCGTCATTATATTCTATTAAATCTTCTAATGATCCACCACCTCTCGCTATAATAATTATATCCGCCACATTTTTTTTATTTATAGTAATTAGTTGACTAATAATACTTGAAGCGCAACCTTCACCTTGAACTTTACAGGAATATACTTCGATTTGTAACGTTGGCATTCTTCTTTTAAGTATTTTTAGAATATCTTGTATTACAGAACCTGTTAATGAAGTTATAACGGATATATTTTTTGGATAAACAGGTAAATTTTTTTTAAATTTTATATCGAATAAGCCTTCTTTTTTTAATTTTTGTTTTAATTTTTCAAATAATTCATGAAATTTTCCAATACTTACTGATGATACACCTAAAATATCAAGCTGATATGAACCAGTTTTTTCATAAAAAGTAACATTACATTTTATAATCACTTTTAATCCAATTTCTGGATATATTTCTAATTTAGGGACTCTTGAACTCCATAAAGTGCATCGAGCTGATGATTTTTCATCTTTAATAACAATATATATATGACCTAGTTGACTTTTTTGAACCTGTGAGATTTCACCTTCAACATATATATACTTCTCAAAAGAACTATCAATAATCTGTTTTACATGATTATTTATCTCACTAACACTTAATATATTATCTTTTGGGATATTCATGGTATTTATATTACAATAATAGGCATACTTTTGTTTACTTTTCTAAAATAAAACCTATAATACCGTTTTGTAGAGAGGTTTATATGTTAAAAGTTATTCAAGAAGCTCTAACATTTGATGACGTTCTACTTGTGCCTAATCGATCTGCAATCTTACCTTCTGATGCATCTCTTAAAACATCATTAACTGCAAAGATTGAACTCAATATTCCTTTAGTATCAGCTGCTATGGATACGGTAACAGAAGCAAAGCTTGCTATATCTATCGCTCAAGAGGGCGGAATCGGAATAATACACAAAAATTTATCAGCAGAAGAACAGGCTCACGAAGTTTCTAAAGTTAAAAAACATGAAAGTGGTGTAATTACAGATCCTGTTGTGACTTCTCCTGACTGCTCCATAAAAGAAGTTATTGATCTAACCTCAAAACATAAGATTTCAGGTGTACCTGTAGTTCAGGGAAAAAACTTAGTTGGTATAGTTACAGCTAGAGACCTAAGATTTGTAAATAAAGTTAGCCCAAAAGTTTCCACAATAATGACACCCAAAGAGCGCCTAGTTACAGTTCAAGAAGGCGCTTCAAAAGATAAAGTTAAATCTTTATTGCATAAAAATAGAATAGAAAAAGTTCTTGTGGTTAATAATAAGTTTCATTTAAAAGGCATGATTACTGTAAAAGATATTCAGAAATCAAAAGATTTTCCTAATGCTTGCAAAGATAATTTACAAAGACTAAGAGTTGGCGCAGCAATTGGTGTTGGTTTAGATATGGAGGACAGAATAAAAAAATTAATTCAATCTGAAGTAGATGTATTAGTTATAGATACTGCTCACGGTCATTCAAAGATGGTTATCGATGCAGTTAAGTTAATTAGAAAAAAGCATCCAAAAATACAACTTGTAGCAGGTAATATTGCAACAAAAGAAGCTGCAAAAGAATTAATTAAAGCTGGGGTAGATGCCGTTAAAGTTGGTATTGGACCAGGCTCAATATGTACAACTAGAATTGTAGCAGGTGTTGGTGTTCCCCAGATAACAGCTATTAGTGATGTTGCAAGTGCAACTAAAGGAACAACTGTTAAGGTAATTGCAGATGGTGGTATTAGATTTTCTGGTGATATTTCAAAAGCACTTGCAGCAGGAGCTGATTCAGTAATGCTAGGTAGTTTGTTTGCAGGTACAGAAGAAGCTCCCGGTGAAATTGAATTGTACCAGGGCAGAACCTATAAAAGTTATAGAGGTATGGGGTCAATAGGAGCTATGAAAAAAGGATCAAGCGAGAGATATTTTCAAGAACATGAAAATTCTTCAGATAAATTTGTCCCTGAAGGAATAGAGGGAAGAGTACCATTTAAGGGAAGTATGACAAATATACTTCATCAATTATTGGGTGGTATCAGATCAAGCATGGGTTATTTAGGATGTTTAGGAGTAAAAGAATTACATGCTAAAGCAAAATTTGTAAAAATTACAAACGCAGGTATGAAAGAAAGTCATGTACATGATGTAATGATTACTAAAGAAGCTCCAAATTACCAAATAGACAAATAATGCAAGACCAAAAAATATTAGTAGTAGATTACGGTTCTCAATATACTCAGTTAATCGCAAGAAGAATTAGAGAAAATAAAACTTTTTGTGAAGTAGTACAGCCGAGTTTTCTTCAAAACAAAATAGATTTAGAAAATATTATAGGGATTATACTTTCAGGAGGTCCAAATTCAGTAACTACAGACAATAATTACGATTTACCAGATTTTATATTTGAAGAGGATATACCAGTACTAGGCATATGTTTTGGCATGCAATTAATTTGCAAAAATTTTAACGCAAAAATAGAAAAATCAACCTCTAGAGAATATGGAAAAGCAAATCTCCAAATTCTTAAAGATGATTTAATATTTAATGACGTGAATAAAAGCATAGAAGTATGGATGTCACACGGTGACAGTGTAATTGATGTCCCAAAAAATTTCATCAAAATTGCATCGACAAATAAAAAAAGTTTATCAGCAATAAAACTTATTGATAAAAATATATATGGGTTTCAATTTCATCCTGAAGTAACTCACACACTTGATAGCGGGAAAATAATTTATAATTTTGTTGTTAAAATATGTAAATCGAAGGAAATGTGGACAACAAAAAATATTATAACTAATCAAATAGCTTTAATTAAAGAAAAAGTAAAAAATGATAATGTGATATTAGGATTATCAGGTGGTGTTGATTCTTCAGTATCAGCAGCCATTCTTCACAAAGCAATTGGTAGTCGTTTAACTTGTATTTTTATAGATAACGGGCTCTTAAGATTAAATGAAAAAATTCAAGTTGAAAAAAGTTTTAAAGATTTTAAGGGAATTAAAATAATTTATATCGATGCATCTGATATTTTCTTAAAAAGATTAAATGGAATTATTGATCCAGAAGAAAAAAGAAAAATAATTGGAAAAACTTTTATTGATGTCTTCCAAGATGAAGCTAAAAAAATTAATAATACTCAATGGTTAGCTCAAGGCACAATATATCCAGATGTTATAGAGTCTGCAGCTTCGTCGGAAAATGCGCATTTAATTAAATCTCATCATAATGTTGCCGGTTTGCCAGAAAATATGAATTTAAAACTTGTAGAACCACTAAGGGAACTATTTAAAGACGAGGTTAGAAAATTAGGTATAGAGTTAGGTATAGATAAACAACTTATAAATAGACACCCTTTTCCTGGACCAGGTTTAGCTGTAAGAATCCTTGGCGAAGTTAAAAAAGAATATGCTGATATCTTAAGGGAAGCTGATAATATCTTTATTGAGATGCTTCATGAAAAAAATCTATATAACAATATTTCACAAGCTTTTACAGTTTTTATGCCAGTAAAATCAGTTGGTGTAACTGGCGATGGAAGAGCATATGGAAATGTTGTTTCATTAAGAGCGGTAAAGACAATTGATTTTATGACGGCAAAGCCTTTTGATTTTCCTTTTGATTTTTTAGAGGAAGTCTCAACTAAAATTATAAATGAGATACCAAGTATTTCTAGAGTTTGTTTAGATATTTCATCCAAACCGCCAGCAACTATTGAGTGGGAATAAAAATGTTAAATAAAGAATCGGTTTCAATGTTCGGCTTAATATTCGGCATTTTTATTTTTTCTTTATTCATTATTACAGAACCTCCACTTGCATTAAATAATATAGCTTGGGTGACTGCTGGAATAGGGCTATTAATGACAATATGGTGGGTTACTGAAGCAATACCCATTTATGCAACTGGATTAATACCTCTTATATTATTTCCTATATTTGATATATATGATTTAAAGTCAGTCTCTGTAGCTTATGCACATCCTCTTGTTTTACTTTTTTTAGGTGGTTTTATAATAGCTGCAGCTATGGAGTCGTGTGGTTTACATAAAAGAATAGCTTTAAATATTCTATCGCTATCTGGACTGAGTCCAAGCAAGATTATAGCTGGCTTTATGTTAACGACCGCATCTATTAGCATGTGGGTAAGTAATACAGCTTCAACAATAATGATGCTACCTATTGCATTATCAGTGATTACAATTTTTTCTAAAGAAACAAATGCAAAAAATGAAGAATTAGCAATCCCACTTTTACTTGCAATAGCATATTCTGCATCTGTTGGTGGAGCTTCTACTTTGATAGGAACCCCAACAAATATAATGTTAGCTGGAATTTTAAGTGATACTTATAATTACGAGATTAGTTTTATTGATTGGTTACTAATTGGTTTGCCTATTTTAATTTTTTTATTACCAATTATTTGGTTTTTTTTGACAAACATAAGCTTCAAAGTTTCAAACAAAACTTCTGATGCATTAGAGAAAACAATCACAAACATGAATAAAGAAATAGGAAAACCTTCTTTTGCAGAAAAGGTTGTTGCAGCTGTATTTTTTTTAACAGCTTTTTTATGGATACTTAGAAGAACTTTAAACGAAATTTTCAATTTGAACTTAAACGATACCTCAATTAGTTTATTTGGTGCTTTGCTTTTATTTTTAATACCAACAGGAAAAAATATAAGAGCTTGTAATTGGCAGGTTGCAAATAAGATACCCTGGGGAGTATTACTCTTAGTCGGTGGCGGTATTGCTTTATCTAAAGCTTTTAATTCTTCAGGCCTAGCTACTTGGATTGGAAGTTTTTCACATTTTTTTATTAATTATGAATTTTATATTTTAATTATCCTTGCAGTTGGATTAATAATATTTTTAACTGAATTAAATTCGAATACTGCAACAATTGCAACTTTTGCTCCAATTTTAATTATCTTTGCTATAGGCATCAATCACAATCCTTTATTTTATGTAATTCCAGCTACTATTGCAGCGAGTTGTGCTTTTATGCTTCCTATTGCCACACCACCAAATGCAGTTATTTTTGGAAGCGGTAAAATAAAAATTAGTGATATGTTACGCGCAGGATTTTTATTAAATATTATTTCAATTTTTGCAATATCAATTGCTAGCTCTTTTTTAATTAAACTTGTCTTTGATATAGATATTCACTCATTGCCTAATTGGATAAAATAATATTTTTAATATACTAAATTTAGATTTTACCATCTATTCCCATTTGAAAATATTTATGAACTATTTTTTCTTGGTTATCTAACAACCAATCTATACTCGGTTCATTTTTCATAGCTTTATGAATAGCTTGTGAAGTTGCTTTCCTATGAATATCAAATAGAATTTTATGATCTAAGTTATTGTCATCTATGACTGATGGATTAAGCCAAACAGAAACGATAATCCCAAGATCATTTGCTTTTTCTTTTGGGATATCTCCATTTCTTACAGCGTCTAAAACTCCGTTGGCGATTGCACCTTGAACCGTACCCATTAAGATATTTGTATATTTTGTGTTTTTTACAGTTACTTTGCTAACCATTATGGTAGCTGGTTTAACCATTATATCTGTATTCATTATAGCTAATACTCTTGAATGGCCTTTAACCTGGTCTCCTAAAAGTGTTGCAAAAGCTGTTCCAACAGGGCCATCAAGTTCCCCAATCACTATTTCTGGCTCTGCTGCTGTTCCTGGAGGTCCACCAGCTACTAGTGACTCTGCAACTCTCATTACAATTCTATCGCTCATATTATTTACTCCTTGAAAGTTTATAGATAAAAATTAATACTTATAATAAATGCATCATAACAATTAAAATAAATTTCTTCTACGGATTAATAATGAATCATGAATTTTATATAAAACAATGTTACTTATTAGCTAAAGAAGCAAAAAAAAATAATGAAGTACCTGTTGGATCTTTAATCACGCAGAACAATAAAATAATTGCAAATTCTTACAATTCTCCAATTAAATTAAACGACCCAACTGCCCATGCAGAAATAAATGTAATTAGAGAAGCTTGTAAAAAAAATAATAATTATAGAATAAAAGATTCTATACTTTATACATCTCTAGAGCCTTGTTTGATGTGTTTGGTTGCCGCTTGTGAAGCAAGAATTGACTTAATTGTTTTTGGGGCCTACTCAAGTGAAAATAAAAATATTGAATATAAATTTAAATATATTAAAGAGAACTATAAGATTGATCATAAATTAAGTTTTATTGGTGGTATTTTAGAAAAAGAGTGCTCTTTAATTATTAAAGATTTTTTTAAAAGCAAAAGAAGCTAAATGTGCTTTTTTATTTTCGTATATTAAATCTAAATAAGTCTGAATTCTTTCAACATATCTTACTGGTTCTAGTCCTCGAGCATAGCCATATTTAGTTTTCTTATAATATTTTTTTATTCTTAGCAAGGGTAAATGTTTTTTTACATCTGACCAATAGTTTGGATTGTACCCATGTTTTTCAGTTAATATTCGCGCATCTTCTAAGTGCCCCAAACCAACGTTATATGCGGCAAGTGTCATCCATAATCTATCTGAGCCAACAACAGATTTAGATAATCGTTTATATAAATTTTCTAAATATTTAACCCCTCCATATACACTTTGATTGGGATCCAATCTATTTTTTATACCTATATAATTTGCAGTATCTTTTGTGAGCATCATAAGACCTTTAACTTTTGTTTTTGATACAGCTTTATGATTCCAATGAGATTCTTGATAAGAAATCGCAGCAATTAATTCCCAAGAAAATATAGAATTTCTTGTATATTTTTTGAAATAACTTATATAGTTTGGTAGTCGGTTATTAATTTTTTTTATAAAAATATTTTTTTCGATGTTATTTAAATTTTTATTTTCTTCTAAGGATAAATATAGATCTTTTAAGATAAAACATTGATCATTGCTGCTGTATAAAGGCACTTCGTAACTTTTGAATGAATTACTTCCAGAAAATCCAAAAGTACAGATTATTGGCAATATATAAAATTTAATATATTTATGAGAAATGGTATCTTTTTTAGTTATCCAAGTAATAATTATTTCCTAAATTAGTAGTACTTGGAAGTGCATTCTACCACTATATATTGTGTTTTTCAAAGACATTAATAAATTAACATATACTTATATAGTATTATTAGATATCAATATTAATATTAATTCCTTGTCAGAAAGGCAACATTGGTGTACTTTACACATCTTGATTGCGTTTAAATTAAATATAATAAAATTATATAATAATAATAAATAAATTGTTTAGTAATCAACACTTTATGTAAAAAGGAGAGAATAAATTAATAATGGCTACAATCCCTGGTCTAGTATTATCAAATAAGAAGTCAAATCCAAATGATATAGCTTTGAGATATAAGCAGTTAGGCATATGGAATGCATATACTTGGACCGAATATGCAGCAGAAGTTTCTAAAACAATTGAAGCCTTTAAATCAAACTCAATTGGCAAAGGTTCTGTCGTAGGAATTTACGGTAATAATGTGCCTAAACTTATATTTTCGATCTCTGCAATCCAAGCACTTGGCGCGATCGTAGTACCAATTCATCCAGAATCAACCAAAGAAGAACTTAAGAAAATTCTTTTAAGTTCAAAAGCAGATTTTTTAATTGCAGAAGATCAGCAGCAAGTTGATACTTATTTAGAAGTTGCTTCTGAGTGCAGTGTTAAAAATGTTATTTATTTAGATGGAAGAGGTTTAGCCTCTTACGATAATTCTAATTTAACTTCTTTTGATAATTTGATATCTAAAGTAAGTGGGTCAAACACAGAAATTGATATCAATTCATTAAACGATAAAGACACTGCCTTTTATTTATATGATGAATATGAAGATAATCTTTATAAAGTAAGCCATGAAGCATTAGTAAATAATTGTAAAAAAATTATTGAGTTAAATACATTGTCTGCTAAAGATTCTGTAGTTTCATATTTACCACTATCAATTCCTACAAACCTTTTATTCACTTATGTTACTTCTATGGCTAGCGGTATGTCATTAAATTTACCCGAAAGTAATCAGACAATTGAGAAGGATTTGCAAGAAATTGGCCCCTCAATATTGTACGCACCATCATTTGTTTTTAAACATATTATAACTTCGATAAGTTATAGAATTGAATCTGCAACGCAAGAAAATTACGATAGATATATGAAGCATTACGATTCTTTGATGAAAATTTATGATAAAGAAATAAAAGGTGAAAAATCAATAATTGATACATTAACTAAAACTTGGTTAATGCTTACAACTTTTTCGCCGGCAAAAAATGTTTTTGGTTTAACAAACATTAAACATGCATTTGTAAGTGACGGGGTTTTATCAAAAAGAAATTTTGATTTTTTCCACGCTATAGGTGTAGAAATTCAGCATTCGTTTGGACAAGCTGTTTCATGCGGATGTATTTCAGTTCAACCTGATCATTCGGTTTCCTCTGAAAATGTTGGATCTCCAATGAAAGGAACTGAGATAAAAATTAATAATAATTCCGAAGTTCTTTTTAAAACAGATTGCCTAGGAGATTCTGTAAGTGGGGAATTAAATATAGAAGATGGCTGGATAAATTCTGGATATGTTGGATCCATAGATGACTCTGGGGCGCTAATAGTTGAAGGAAGAAGTGATGATATCTTAACCCTTAAATCTGGAACAAAATTTTCACCAGAAAAAATAGAAAATTTAATTTCTTGTTCACCTTTTATAAAATCAACTGTAGTCATTGGAAGTGGTCAAGATTCATTATCCGCTATCATTGTAATAGATCCTAATTCTGTAAATTCTTGGGCCGACAGAAAGAATATTAGATATACAGGTTATTCTGAATTAGCATCAAAAGATGAAGTTAGGGATTTAATTAGAGATCACATTAAGTGTGTTAATGAGGTATTTGATAGTGAACTTCAAATAAAGAGATTTGTAATTTTGCATCGAACACTTATTATGACAGAAGGAGAAGTAACAAAGACTATGGGAATTTTAAGGAACAAGATAGCAACAAATTTAAAGGATATTTATTCGGCTGTTGAAAATAAAAGCGACAGTATAACTCTTAATGATATTGATAAATTAACTTATCAATTAAACGTAAATAAAGTAATGTAAATAATTTAGGGAAACTATGACAGATATATTAAAAGTAGAAAATGTTACTCTTCAGTTTGGTGGTGTAAAAGCTATCACAGACATTAGTTTTAATGTAAAAGAGGGGGAAATATGTGCGGTTATAGGACCAAACGGTGCTGGCAAGAGTTCTATGTTAAATGTAATTAATGGTGTTTACTTACCACAAATTGGAACTGTAACTTATAATGGTGTAGAGAGAAGATCTATTAATCCAAGGGATGCCGCTATAGCTGGCATGGCTAGAACTTTCCAAAATATTGCATTGTTCCAGGGGATGACAGTGCTTGAAAATATAATGACAGGAAGAAATCTTTTTATGAAATCTACTTGGTTGGAACAAGGACTTAATATTGGAAGAGCAAGAAAAGAAGAGCAAGAAAACAGGCTTGCAGTTGAAAAGGTAATTAAATTTTTACAAATTGAGTCTATAAGAAAAACTCCAGTATCAAAGTTACCTTACGGCCTTCAAAAAAGAGTAGAATTAGGTAGGGCATTAGTAGCCGAACCTAAAATACTTCTTCTTGATGAGCCAATGGCAGGAATGAACCTTGAAGAAAAAGCGGACATGTCATGTTTTATTTTAGAAATTAATAAAGAGCAAGGCATTACAACAGTTATGATTGAGCACGACATGGGAGTTGTTATGGATATTTCGGATCATGTTGTGGTATTAGATTATGGTAAGAAAATAGGTGATGGTTCACCAAAAGAAGTTATGGCAAATCAAGATGTCATTGATGCATATCTTGGAGTAAGTCACTAAATAGGGGTAATAATATGGATTGGGTTTATTTAATAGAAGTATTAGTTGGCGGTTTATTGTCAGGAGTGATGTACTCTCTTGTCGCGATTGGTTTCGTCTTAATTTATAAGTCTTCAGGCATATTTAATTTTGCTCAAGGAACAATGCTTTTATTTGCATCATTAACTTTTGTTAAGATGACAGAAAATGGAATAGATTTTTGGACCGCATTATTTATTGCTGCAGGTATAATGGTTATTTTTGGTGTAGCTACAGAAAGATATGTAATACGTCCTCTAGCTAACCAGGATTTGTTAGCTCTATTTATGGCTACAGTTGGTTTAGCTACTTTCCAAGAAGGCTTTTCTCAGTTTATATGGGATTCAGATGTTCATGGTTTACAAATGAGTAAATTCTTAGATATCGGCTTATTAGACCCAGCTCCTATATTTGTTTCTGATCATATTCCTTGGTTAGATATATTAATTCCAAAATTTGATATTTTTGCTTCATTAGTGGCTGGATCATTGATTGTAGTTTTAGCTTTCTTTTTCCAAAAAACAAGAACTGGCTTATCGTTAAGGGCTGTGTCAGATGATCATATGGCTGCTATGGCTGTTGGAATTCCTTTGCAAACAGTTTGGGCAATAGTTTGGGCTGTGACAGGTATCATTGCATTAATTGCAGGGCTATTATGGGCAGAAAGAGTCAGTGTTTCCTTTACTTTAATTGAAGCTGTTATGAAAGCTCTTCCTGTAATATTAATTGGTGGGTTAACTTCTATCCCAGGCGCTATTGTTGGTGGTTTGGTTATTGGTGTTGGAGAAAAATTAGGTGAGATATATTTAGCAGATGTATTTGGTGGTCAGGGAATTGAACTATGGTTTGCTTACTTCATGGCACTAATTTTCTTAGTGTTTAGGCCTCAAGGTATGTTTGGCGAAAAATTAATTGAAAGGGTATAAATAAATGATTTATAGAGAAACAGGACACTTCGTAACAAATTATCTGAAAGATAGAGAAATCTTTCCTTTAAAATTTGACAAAATAATTGTCATTCTGGGTTTGTTATTTTTATATTTATATATGCCAACAACATCTGAGTATATGTTAAGTGCACATGTAATTCCTATTCTTGCTGTTGGTTTAGCAACTGTTGGTTTAAATATATTAACTGGTTTAACAGGTCAATTATCTTTAGGAACTGCTGGATTTATGTGTGTAGGTGCATTTGGTACTTATAACTTAATGCTAAGGATGCCAGAAAACCTTATGTCTTTGCCAGTGGCTCTATTGTTTTCTGGAATTTTTGCTGGCTTAGTAGGTGTTATTTTTGGATTGCCAGCAATAAGAATCAAAGGTTTTTATTTGCTAGTGTCTACACTTGCTGCACAATATTTCGTTTGGTGGTTTTTTAATTCATACGCATGGTTTTTAAATTATGAATCTTCTGGTGTTGTAGCTATAGCTCCAGATATGTATGATTATTGGGGTCTTGGTAATTTATTAGGTGTAGATATGCAAGGTTATCCAGCAAGATACTTGTTGGCTTTAACTATTTGCATAGGTTTAACTTATTTTGCTAAGAATCTATTAAGAAGTAACACAGGAAGGAATTTTATGTCTGTTCGTGATAGAGATATAGCAGCTAGCGTTATGGGTATCAGTGTTCCAAGAACAAAACTCCTAGCATTTTTTGTAAGTTGTTTTTACTGTGGTGTTGCTGGTGGAATATATTCTTTCTTATATATTGGTAACGTAGATTTAATGATATATGAAATTGATAGATCATTTACTATTTTATTTATGCTTATCATTGGTGGCTTAGGATCTATATCTGGATCATGGCTTGGAGCAATATTTGTATACGAGTTCCCAATTATATTTACTTGGATTGGAGATACATTATTTCAAGGAGCATTTAACACAGCAGTTGTAGAAAACGTATCCAATATGGTTTATGGTGTATTTATTATTGCGTTGTTAATAAGAGAGCCTGGAGGTTTTGCTGCTCTGTGGGCAACAACAAAACAGAAATTAAGAATGTGGCCATACCCACATTAATTTAAAGAGGACAAGAAATGGCAGAGTCATTATTAAAGGTAAACAATATAGAAGTTGTATACAATCATGTTATCTTAGCATTGCGTGGTGTAACTTTAGATGTTGAGGAAGGTAAAGTCGTTTCTCTTTTAGGAGCTAATGGTTCTGGCAAAACAACCACACTTAAAGCTTGCTCAAATCTCTTACATGCTGAGCGTGGAGCAATCACAAAAGGTTCTATAGAATATCAAAATAATGATATATCAAAATCGGATGCATATAATCTTGTAAAAGATGGGGTTGTTCAAGTATTGGAAGGAAGGCATTGTTTTTCACATCTTACTGTTGAAGAAAATATTTTGACAGGGTCGTTTATAAGAGAAAACCCAAAAGAAGCAAAACAAGATTTAGAAAGAGTATATGATCACTTTGAAAGAATAAGAATAAGAAAGAAAAGTTTAGCGGGATTCACATCTGGTGGGGAACAACAAATGATTGCAATGGGAAGAGCTTTAATGTCTAGACCAAAGTTAATTTTACTAGATGAGCCTTCAATGGGTCTTGCTCCACAGTTAGTTGAGGAAATATTTGCAATTGTTAAAAACCTCAATAAAGAAGGAGTGAGTTTTTTAATAGCTGAACAAAACGCAATGGTAGCTCTTAAATATGCTGACGAAGGATACATAATAGAAAATGGAAGAGTTATTTTAAAAGGTAAAGCTAAAGAATTATTAGAAAGACCAGATGTAAAAGAAATGTATTTAGGTGTTGGAGAAGAGGGAAAAACAAGTTTTAGAGATATTAAGTACTATCACAGAAGAAAACCATCGTTTACTTAATTCTTTAAATTAATTCTTTTTTACTTATTATAATTCCATCCATATCGGCATAAATATAATCACCTGGTTTAAAATTTACTCCCATAAATTTAACTTCAACGTTTATTTCCCCAATATTCTTTTTAACACTTTTTACAGGTATTGTTGTTAAAGCAAAAACACCTAAGTCAATATTTGCAATAACGTCAGAATCTCTTATGCATCCATTTACAATTATCCCTGACCAATTATTTTTAGATGCAGCTTCTGCAAGCATATCCCCTAAGAGAGCACAATCTTTTGAAGCAGCGCCATCAACCACTAATACTTTATTGAGTCCATCTTTATTAACCAATTCTCTGACTTTTGAATTATCATTAAGACATTTAACGGTTTGAATTTCACCATAGAATGAATTAGTTTTGCCGTAACTTTTGAAATTTTGGTCTAAAATAATCAAATTATCACTATGATCATCACATAAGTCAGCTGTTTTAAAATTTTTATTATTTCTCATATAAATCAATGTTTTAAAGTATTATTTTTATAAATTAACTTAGGTTACTTGAAATGAATTTTAGCAGTATAATGAAATATTATCAAAGAATTTAAAATTTTTAGGGACTAAAGGTTAATAAATTGTTAATATACGCACGCGAAAAGTTTCTATATTTTCAAAAAAAATAACATTCAGTATAACTTAAAAATAATTTTAGATTATTATTCGACATACATCAGGAGAGCAAGATGGATAGGAAAGAGCAAATTAAACAATTAGAAAAAGAATGGAAATCAAATCCAAGATGGACAAATGTAAAAAGGGGCTACACAGCAGAGGATGTTGTTAGATTAAGAGGCTCATTTGTTCCAGAATGCAGTATAGCAAAGCGCGGAGCTGAAAAACTCTGGTCATTAGTTAACGGTAGCGCAAAAAAAGGATATGTAAATTCATTAGGTGCTTTAACTGGTGGTCAAGCTATGCAACAAGTAAAAGCTGGAATAGAAGCAATTTATTTATCTGGCTGGCAGGTTGCTGCAGATGCTAATACATCTGAAACTATGTATCCTGATCAATCTCTATATGCTTATGACTCTGTTCCTGCTGTTGTTAGAAGAATTAATAATAATTTTAAAAGAGCTGATGAAATTCAATGGTCTAAAGATATAAATCCTGGTGATAAAGAGTATATTGATTATTTTGCACCAATTGTAGCTGATGCAGAAGCAGGGTTTGGTGGAGTATTAAATGCTTTTGAGTTAATGAAAAATATGATTATCAATGGAGCTTCTGGAGTTCATTTTGAAGACCAATTAGCGGCTGTAAAAAAATGCGGACATATGGGCGGAAAAGTTTTAGTTCCAACTCAAGAGGCAATTCAAAAGTTAATCGCTGCAAGACTTGCATCTGATGTTATGGGTGTACCAACTTTACTTTTAGCAAGAACTGATGCCGAAGCTGCAAATTTAATTACATCTGATTACGATGAGAATGACAAACCATTTTTAACTGGCGAGAGAACAGCTGAAGGTTTTTACAGAACAAAAAATGGAATTGATCAAGCAATCTCTAGAGGATTAGCTTATGCACCATATGCAGATCTAATTTGGTGTGAAACTGGAACCCCAGATCTTGAATTTGCAAAAACATTTGCTGAAGGTGTTCAATCTAAATATCCTGATCAATTATTAGCATATAATTGTTCTCCGTCATTTAATTGGAAAAAGAATTTAGATGATGCAACAATTGCAAAATTCCAAAAAGAGCTAAGTGCTATGGGATACAAATATCAATTTATTACATTGGCTGGCATACATAATATGTGGTACAACATGTTTGATTTGGCTCATTCATATGCTGGAGAAGAAGGAATGAAGCATTATGTTGAAAAAGTTCAAGAGCCAGAATTTGCTGCTTCAGATAAAGGTTATTCATTTGTGAGTCATCAACAAGAAGTTGGTGCTGGTTATTTTGATGATGTTACAACAGTTATTCAAGGCGGTCAGTCGTCTGTTACTGCATTAACAGGATCAACGGAAGAAGAACAGTTTTAAATAACACTGGAAGTTATATTATGTTTAAACATATAAATGTACCGGATGACGGCGAACCAATTCATTTTAATGAAAACGGAAAGCTAATAGTCCCTGATAACCCAGTCATACCTTTTATTGAAGGTGACGGAATTGGAATTGATATTACACCAGTAATGCAAAATGTTGTTGATAGTGCAGTACAGAAAGCATATTCAGGCAGTAAAAAAATTCATTGGATGGAAATTTTTGCAGGCGATAAAGCAACTGAAAAATATGGTGCACATAATTATTTACCCAAGGAAACATTCGATGCTATAGAGAAGTTTGTAGTAGCTATTAAAGGACCACTTACAACACCAGTCGGTGAGGGCTTAAGATCTTTAAATGTTGCTATAAGGCAAGAAATGGACTTGTATGCTTGTGTTAGACCAATAAGGTATTTTCCAGGCACAAGAACCCCTTTAAGATCCTCTAGCTCTACAGATATGGTGATATTTAGGGAAAACACTGAAGACATATATGCTGGAATAGAATGGGAAGCAGAAACCAAAGATGTAAAAAAAGTTTTAGATTTCCTTATTAATGAAATGGAAGTTACTGGAATACGTTTTCCAAATAGTTCTGGGATAGGAATTAAGCCCGTTTCAAAACAAGGCTCAGAAAGATTAATAAGAAAAGCAATACAATATGCAATAGATAATAATAAAAAATCAGTTTCACTTGTCCATAAAGGTAATATTATGAAGTTTACTGAGGGAGCATTTATGAACTGGGGATACGAATTAGCTTGCAATGAATTTGGTGGTGAAGTTATCGATGCCGGACCTTGGTGTAAGATATTAAATCCTAAAAATGGAGAGGAAATAATTATAAAAGATGTAATAGCTGATAATTTTTTACAACAAATTCTTTTAAAGCCAGAAGACTATGATGTTATTGCCACACTTAACCTTAATGGAGATTATATTTCTGATGCATTAGCAGCGCAAGTTGGAGGTATCGGTATTGCTCCAGGCGCAAATATTTCTGATAAAGTGGCAGTATTTGAGGCGACACACGGTTCAGCCCCGAAATATGCTGGAAAAAATAGAGTTAATCCTGGATCAATTATTCTTTCAGCAGAAATGATGCTTAGATACATGGGGTGGACAGAAGCTGCAGACAATATTATTAATGGAGTTGCAAAGGCAATTGCAAATAAAACAGTTACCTATGATCTTGCAAGAGTAAGGGTAGGAATGCAGACATTAGTAAAAAAACATGAAAGCAGTCAAGAAATTGTGAAAGAACTTGAAGAGCTAATGCCTGGTGCTACTTTGGTAACATGTAGTGGTTTTGGTGAAGCTATTGTTGATTGTATGTAATAGTTGTAAAATCTTAATATGAGCCAGACATATAAAATAATTTATTTTAATCATAATTCAGTATATGAAATATACTCGAAGGAAGTATATCAATCAGATATGTATGGTTTCGTTGTGGTAGAAGATTTGGTTTTTGGAAAAAATACAAGTCTTGTAGTTGATCCAAGTGAAGAAAAATTGAAAACTGAATTCGCTAACGTAAAAAGATTTTTTATTCCTTCTCATAATGTTATACGAATAGATGAAGTTGACAAAGAGGGTGTAGCAAAAATTACATCTACAGATGGTAATGTAAAACAATTTCCTTCAGGTAATTTTACGATTCCACCCAATACAAATAACACAGAAAGTTAAACTCACTAAGCTCGTAAACTGATTTTTATGCTAGTATAAATTTTATGGAGAGGTGTCAGAGTGGTCTATTGTGCTACCTTGGAAAGGTGGTGTTGAGTAAAATCAACCGTGGGTTCGAATCCCTCCCTCTCCGCAGAATTATTAATTCTTTATCAATTTAAAAAATTTTATGGATAAAAATAAAATAAAATTACAAAAATCAATTAGAAGTACTTTAGCAAAACAAGCTGTCGATTTTTTAGTTCCATTCATAAGCTCTGTGATTAACTCATTAACTGACAAAGATTTATCATTAAGAGAAGTTAAAATTAATTTAAAAAAATTAAGAATCACAAATATAGAGACAAAAGGCCAGCAAATTGAGGTGCAGTCAAAAATTTTAGATTTTCAAATATATATATTATATGTAGGGGTAAGAAATTATATATTTAAAGTTGAAGGTTTAGATCACTATGCTGGATTTTCTTTCATGGAAACCAATAAAGGCATGATTATTCATGACAATATTGTTGATGATTCAAAATTATTAGCTAAAGATTTAAAAGTATTATTCTCAAAAAATTATAAAAGCCCATATCCTGTTACTGATATATTTTTAGATTTTATAAATTCAAAATCACCATTAAATAAATAGTTGATAAATGGAAATATTTTTTTCAATACTTTATAAAATTTTACCATTATATATATTTGTTATAATAGGTTTTATTTCTGGAAAATATTTAAATATAGATTCAAAAGGAATTGGCAAACTTATTATTTACATAATTGCTCCTTTTGTAATATTTGAAGCTATCACGCACTCAAACTTATCGCTAAGTACTTTTGTAATACCAGTAATGGCATTCTTATTATGTTCATTTGTTGCATATATATTTTATAAATACGGAAGATATATATATAAAGATGCTAGAGCTAATGTTCTTGCAATTGTTTCAGCAGAAGGCAATACAGGATATTTTGGAATCCCAATTGCATTACTTCTTTTTGATCAAAAAATTTTTAGTATTTATATATTGGGAACATTGGGTGTAACAATATTTGAAAATACAGTAGTTTATTACTTAACTGCTCGTGGAAGGTATACTGTTAACGAATCTTTAGAAAGACTTAAAAAGCTTCCTGCGTTATATGCTTTTTTGTTTGCAATTATATTTCTTTATTTTGATATTTCGCTTCCAAGAATAATGGATAATTTTATTATTAGTATGCAAGGAGCTTACGTTGTTTTAGGTATGATGCTGATAGGTTTTGGTATTTCAAAAATTAATAACTTTGCTTTTGACTATAAATTTATTGGGTTATCTTTTTTAGGAAAATTTTTTGTATGGCCACTTATAATGATTTTTTTAATTTTATTAGATCACCATATATTTGGAATATACAATATTGATATCTACCGTGCTTTTATATTGTTAGCTATTGTACCGATTGCCGCTAATACGGTTATATTCGCTACGGTTCTTAATGTGTATCCTGAAAAAGTCTCATCTTCTGTATTATTTTCAACACTTTTTGGCTTAATATATGTGCCAGTTATTATAATGGTTTTATTTCAATAAAATATATTAATTGAAACTATAAATGTGATAGCATATTTTAATCATGACAAATACTGTACTTGCAACAAAATGGAGACCAAAATTATTTTCTGATCTAATAGGGCAAGAACCAGTTGTTACTGCATTAGTAAACAGTTTGGATAATGATAGACTCCATCACTCATATTTATTCACAGGCACCAGGGGTATCGGTAAAACTACATTGGCCAGAATACTTGCAAAATGTTTAAACTGTGAAAATAATGGTATTACTTCTTCACCCTGTGGCAAATGTTCAAGCTGTATTTCAATAGATGCGGGTCAATTTGTAGATCTCTACGAAGTTGATGCTGCGTCAAAGACAAAAGTAGAGGATACAAGAGAGTTACTTGATAATGTCCAATATATGCCAACTCAAGGAAGATATAAGATATATATAATTGACGAAGTTCATATGCTTTCTACTCATAGTTTTAATGCATTACTTAAAACTTTAGAAGAACCACCTGAGCACGTAAAATTTATTTTAGCAACTACCGATCCGCAAAAAATTCCAAGCACAATTTTATCTAGATGCTTGCATTTTAATTTAAATAGAATACCTTCGGAGATTATAAAGACGCAATTAGAAAAAATTTTAAATAAAGAAAACATAACTTTTGAAGAAACCGCATTAAAAAACATATCAAAAATTGCGGACGGAAGTATGAGAGATGCAATTAGTTTAACAGAGCAATGTATCTCGCACGGCGATAATAACATCACAGATAACAACATATCTAAAATATTGTGTTTAATACCATCAGATAATATTAATCAATTGATAACATATATGGTAGACGAAAATATTGACGAGCTACTGAGCTTTGTAGATAAACTGTACTATCAATCAATAGATTATGAATATTTATTAAAAGAGATAATTTCAATTTTTCATCAAACAGCTATTTTCATGGTTACAAAAAAAATTAGTGATAATATTTACTCGGAGAGTATTAAAAAGTTATCAGAAAAATACTCAGAAGAAGAAATCCAAATTCTATATCAAATTGGAGTTTCAAATCTTAAAGATATAGAATATGCGCCAAATTATAAAAGTGGATTTGAAATGGCGATAATAAGAATGTTAATTTTCACACCATTTGAATACAAGGAACAGGAGCTTAACAATTTTGATATAGAAAAAAAAAAGAAAATAGTGAAAGCTGAAGAAATTGAAAGAAAAAAAACTGATGATAATTTAAACCATACTAGAAAAGATTTGCAAGAAAATATTTATGATTTAAAAAAAAATTGGAAGATTGTCATTAATAGATTAGAAATAGATGCGATTACAAAAAATTTAGCTAACAATATAGTGTTTAAATCAAAAAAAGAAAATAACTACAATTTCTACATAGAAGAGAATTTAATAAGTTTAATTACAGATCAATCAAAAAAAAAATTAGAAGAAGCACTTTCAGGTTTTTTAAAAGAAAGTGTCAATATAACAATTGAAAATTCCAAAGAAAATTTAATTACTATTAATAGTAAAAAAGAATTAGACTATAATAAAAAGATCGATAAAGCAGAAAAACAAATTGAAAATAATGATTTTGTTAAAACTATTAAAGAAAAGTTTGATGCTACAAGTATTAATAACTCAACCAAAATAACAGAACAATTAGAAGGAGAATAATATGCTTAAAGGACTTGGTGGAATGGGGGATATGATGGGGCTAATGAAACAAGCTCAAAAAATGAAAAAGGAGATGAAAAAAATTAAAAAAGAAATTTCAAAAACCAATATAACGGTTTGTGATCCAAGTAATCAAGTAACAATAGTCATTAATGGAGATAACATTATTCAAAAAATATCATTTTCTGAAGAAGTTGATACTTCAAATAAAAAACTCACAGAAAATCTTTTAAAAGAAACATTTAATAAGGCTTCGAGAGAAGTAGAAAAGATGAAGGCAGAAAAAATGTCTGTCTTATCAAAACAAGGTTTACCAACAGATTTACCTTTTTAAAAAATGCAAAAAAATAGAATATTAATTGATGATTTAATCGAAGCATTAACTTGCTTGCCTGGAGTAGGAAAAAAAACTGCTCAAAGAATGACTTACTATTTATTACAAAGAGCAAAAGACGAAGCTATTAATTTATCTGATGTTTTGAGAGAAGTTGTTTTAAATACGGTAAATTGCAAGATTTGTAGAAATCTTTCGCAAAATGATATTTGTGATTTATGTTCAGATCAAACTAGAATAGAAAATATGTTATGTATTGTGGAGAGCCCAGCTGATGTTTTTAATATTGAGAATAGTACTGACTATAAAGGCAAATATTTTGTTTTATTAGGTAGGTTATCACCTTTGGACGGAATTGGGCCTAAAGAAATTGGCTTGGACTTATTAGAAAAAAAAATCCAAGAAGGAAATATTGATGAAATTATTTTAGCCCTGAATTATACAGTCGAAAGCGATGTAACTGCTCATGTTATAAGTGAACTTGCTGTAAGAAATTCAGTGAAGATTACAAGGCTAGCTCAAGGTGTTCCAGTTGGTGGTGAGTTAGAATATTTAGATCAACATACTTTATCTAAAGCGTTTGATAAAAGAACGATTTATTAATAAACATCAGAAAATAAATTTGCGATGTGTTATCTTTTACACTTATGAATAAAAGCTCACAAAATTTAATTTGGATAGATCTCGAGATGACCGGTCTTGATACAATTAACGATAGAATTATAGAAATTGCTACAATTGTAACTGACAAGGAGCTAAATATTCTTGAAGAGGGTCCAGTTGTTGCTATAAAAACTCCACAAGAATCATTAGATTCAATGGATGAATGGAACACAAATCAACATAATAAGTCTGGTTTGGTTGAGAGAATATTAAAAAGTTCTTACACTTACATTGATGCACAGCAAATAACTATTGATTTTGTTTCAAAATATTTAGATAAAAATAAATCACCAATGTGTGGAAGCGGCATATGTCAGGATCGCAGATTTTTAGCAAGATGTATGCCAGAACTTGAAAGTTTTTTTCACTATAGAAATTTAGATGTAAGTACTATAAAAGAACTAGTAAATAGATGGTACCCGGAGATAAAATTTAGAAAAGAACCTCAGCATATTGCTTTGCAAGATATTAAAGACTCTATTGAGGAATTGAAATATTATAGAAACACTATTTTTCTTGATATTTCTTAGATAAAATTTCATTGTTTATGTTTATAATTGTATCTTGAGCAGTGCTTAAGGTTTCAGGGTAGTCGATATTGTAGTGAAGACCCCTGCTTTCTTTTCTTTGCAGAGCCGATTCAACAATTATTTCAGCAATGTAAACTAGATTTCTTAACTCAATAAGGTCGCTAGATATTTCGTTATTATCAAATGATTCTTCTATCTCTTTTTTGAATAATAAAATTCTTGACTTAGCTTTGATTAGTCTATCATTACTTCTAACGATCCCAACATAATCCCACATTAATGTTCTAATTTCTTTCCAAGAATGTTTAATTAGTACTTCTTCGCTAATTATTTTATTTTTATTATTTTTAATTTCATCATAATCGTCTTTTGTGTTCACATCTTTATTTTTTTGTATATCTTCTATTACTTTCTTTGAAAAGAAAATACATTCTAATAAGGAATTACTAGCCATTCTATTTGCACCATGAAGTCCCGAGTGAGCAGCTTCTCCAATAGCATATAGATTTTTAATATTTGTTCTTGCATTAATATTTATATTTATTCCGCCACAAGTATAGTGTGTAGCTGGTACCACTGGAATAGCTTGTTTTGTAATATCAATATTATATTTTAAGCATTTAGAATAAATATTAGGAAATCTTTTTTTAATAAATGATGACTCTTTGTGTGAAATATCAAGAAGAACATAATCTAACCCATAAGTTTTCATTTCTCTATCAATTGCTCTTGCAACAATATCTCTTGGTGCTAATACACCTCTAGAGTCATATTTATGCATAAACTCTTTTCCATTTGGCAGAAGAAGCCTTCCACCTTCTCCTCGTAAAGATTCACTAATTAAAAAAGACTTTGCTTTGTGGTGGAACAAACAAGTTGGGTGGAACTGCATAAATTCCATATTAGCAATATCGCATCCTGCTCTATATGCCATTGCTATACCATCACCTGATGATGTATCAGGGTTACTAGTATATAAATAAACTTTGTTAGCACCACCTGTCGCTATAACAACAAATTTTGCTTTAAAAACATTAATTAAATTATTTTTTTTATTTAATATGTAAGCACCAATACATTTTTTTTCTTTATTATCTGAATTTTTGTTTATAATTAAATCAACAGCAACGTGATGTGTGAATAGTTCTATATTTCTTTGTTTCTTTATTTTTTCAATCAAGCTTTCTTGAATTACTTCTCCTGTTTTATCATCAGCATGTACAATTCTTGCATAAGTATGACCACCTTCTTTTGTTAAATGAAGATTATTTTTTGGATCTGATTCATTTTTTGTAAATTCAACTCCTTGATGTGATAACCATTCAATAATTTTTTTTGATTCTTTAGCTACATTTTTTACAATATCTTCTTTGCATAGACCAGCTCCAGCATCGACTGTGTCCTCGACGTGTTGATTTATAGAATCGATGTTACTTAATACAGCAGAAATTCCACCTTGAGCATAATAAGTACTTCCTTCATGTAACTCAGTTTTTGAAATAAGCCCGATTTGCATGTCAGTTGGCAATTGCAGAGCAAGACTATTGCCTGCAGCTCCACTTCCGATTATAAGGACATCAAAAAATCTTGAATTTTCAACTTGTTTTAAAATTTTATACAACCTTTGTGTTAAAGTTAGTATAATCTAATATAAAATAAACAAGATGGCAAACAACTATCAATAAAGGAAAATATGAAAAATTTAATTAAACAAATCCTGTGCAGCTCCATAGTAGTAATATTCTTAAATAATATATCCTATGCAAATAAAATTGATCTTCCAGATTTTACAAGTCTTGTTGAGGAGAATAGCGCAAGTATTGTTAATATTAGTACCGTAAGAAAAAATAATAAACAAAGCAATAGTCATCCTCAATTAGAGAATGATGAGCTTAACGAGTTTTTAAAAAAATTTTTTGGGGATAAAGGTTTTGAAAATCCAGAAAAGAAATCACCTAGAAGAGCGCAATCACTTGGTTCCGGTTTTATTTATTCCGCTGATGGATACATTATAACTAACCATCACGTTATTGCAGATGCAGACCAGATTATAGTAAAGCTAAATGATAAAAGAGAGTTGGATGCAAAGCTTATTGGCTCAGACCCTTCAAGTGATATAGCATTATTAAAAATTAAAGCAAAAAATTTAAAGCCAGTTAAAATTGGTAATTCTCAAGAATTAAAAGTTGGTCAGTGGGTTCTTGCAATTGGTTCTCCATTTGGATTTGAAAGTACTGTGACTGCAGGAATTGTAAGCGCTATAGGAAGGAGCTTGCCAAATGACAATTATGTTCCATTTATACAAACCGATGTGGCTATTAATCCAGGAAATTCTGGAGGCCCATTATTTAATTTAAATGGAGAAGTTGTTGGCATAAATGCACAAATTTTCAGTAGGTCTGGCGGTTTTATGGGTTTGTCTTTTGCTATCCCAATGGATGTTGCTAGCAATGTAGTTAAGCAATTAAAATCTACTGGAAAAGTTTCTAGAGGGTGGTTAGGAGTTTATATTCAAGAAGTTACAAATAATTTAGCAAAATCTTTTGGAATGAAAAAACCTTCTGGCGCATTAATTTCTAAAATTATACCAGATGGCCCAGCTTCGAAGTCAGATCTAAAAGTTGGAGATATTATTCTTAAGTTTGATGGCAAAAAAATTATAACCTCATCTTCTTTGCCTCCAATTGTTGGAAATACAAAAGTTGGTAAAAATGTGAAAATAGAAATTTTAAGAAATGGAAAGAAAAAAAATATTAATTTTAAAGTCCAGGAGTTACCAGTACAAAGTATCGCAAAGAATAATATTAAAAAAAATGTTAAACCTGTAACTAAAGAAATATTAGGGATGAGAATATCTAATTTGTCAAAATCTGAAAGAAAAAACTTAGATATTAATGATAAATATGGTATTGCTGTCAAAGAAATTTTAGGTAATCCAGCATACGAATCAGGACTCTTAAAAAATGATGTGATATATCAGATATCTGGAGCCAACATTGAAAATATAAATCAATTTGAAAATATTGTTAAGAGAATGAAAAAAGGTGATTTTGCTTCATTGTTAGTAAGAAGATCACAAGGAAATTCTATTTATCTTGCTATTAAGATAGAGTAATTCTATATGTCTAAAATTCATAACGATTTAATTAGAAATTTTTCTATTATTGCTCACATTGACCATGGTAAATCAACCTTAGCAGATAGATTTATTCAAATATGTGGTGGATTAACAGACAGAGAGATGAGCACGCAAATTTTAGATTCTATGGATTTAGAGAAAGAACGTGGAATTACAATCAAAGCCCAAAGCGTAAGGTTGCATTATAAATCACAAGATGGAGAAACTTATCAATTTAATATAATTGATACACCAGGACACGTAGATTTTTCGTATGAAGTTTCAAGATCTTTAGCTGCTTGTGAGGGGGCGTTGCTTGTTGTAGATGCCTCTCAAGGCGTTGAAGCACAGAGTGTTGCAAATTGTTATAAAGCAATAGAGTTAGATTTAGAAATACTTCCAGTTCTAAATAAAATAGATTTGCAGTCTGCAGATCCTGAGAATGTCAAAAAACAAATAAATGAAATTATTGGAATTGATACAGAAGATTCTATTTCTGTTAGTGCAAAAACAGGACTTGGTGTAGAAGAATTAATGGAGAGTATAATAAAAAAAATTCCTCCACCAAGAATTAATAAAGAAAAAAAACTAAAAGCTTTAATTATTGATTCCTGGTTTGATAATTATTTAGGCATTGTGTCTTTAGTTAGAGTTATTAGTGGCTCTCTTAATATTAAACAAAAAATTAAACTAGCATCTACTAATGTAACTTATCAAGTTGAAGAACTTGGTTGTTATTCTCCTAAAGTTAGTAAGCTTAAAGAAATCACTGAAGGTGAAGTCGGGTATTTAGTCGCAGGGGTTAAAGATATAGCATCTGCAAAAGTTGGTGATACTGTATTGTCCCATGATGATAATACAAGCAAGCCTTTAGATGGTTTTAAAGAAATACAACCAAAGGTTTTTGCTGGCTTATTCCCAATAAATAGTGATGATTATAAAGATTTTAGAGACGCATTAGAGAAGCTAGAACTAAATGATTCATCATTTGATTATGAGCCGGAAGTTTCAAAGGCTTTAGGCCATGGATTTAGATGTGGCTTTTTAGGTATGCTGCATATGGAAATTATTCAAGAACGTTTAGAAAGAGAATATAAACTTGACTTAATATCAACATCTCCAACAGTAATTTATAAAGTTATTCAAAAAAACGGCAACGTTATAGAAGTAGATAATCCAAGTTCATTACCTGATATTTCTAGTATAGAGGAAATACATGAGCCAATAATATCTGCATCTATGTTGGTACCAAATGATTTTATAGGAAACGTTATAACTTTGTGTGAGCAAAAAAGAGGAAAACAAATAAAAATTACATACGTTGGTGGACAAGCTTTGATAGAGTACTATTTACCCTTAAATGAAGTTGTACTAGATTTCTTTGATAAGCTTAAATCTTGCACAAAGGGTTATGCGTCTTTTGATTATTATATACATTCATTTCAAAAATCAGAATTACAAAAACTTGATATATTAATAAATAGTGAAAAAGTAGACGCTTTATCATTAATTGTTCATAAATCAAGATCGCAAAGCATAGGTAGAAAATTAGTAAATGGTATGAAAGATGTTATACCGAGGCAAAATTTTGATATTGCAATACAGGCGGCTATTGGGTCTCAAATAATATCAAGGGCAACTACAAAAGCTTTTAGAAAAGATGTAACTGCTAAATTGTATGGTGGTGATGTGACAAGAAAAATGAAATTACTAAAAAAACAAAAACTAGGGAAAAAAAGAATGAAGCAAGTTGGAAAAGTAGAGCTTCCCCAAGAAGCTTTTATGGCTGTTTTGAAAATAGATACTAATGATTAAATATTTTTTTATAATTTTTTTAATAACTACAAATACATTTGCAAGCGATGTAATAAATTTTACTTTTTTAGGAACAGGAACACCTAGACCGAATATTGATAAATTAGGACCATCAATACTTATTAAAAATAGTAACCATGAAATATTATTAGACGTTGGAAGAGGAACAAGTATTAGACTAAACCAAATCGGAAATAATTTCTCAAAAGTCAATAATGTTTATATATCACATTTACATTATGATCACATAATTGGATTGGCAGATTTTTGGCTTACAAGCAATCTATGGCAAAAAAAGGAGAATATTAATATATATGGGCCAAAGGGCATAAAAAAGCTCTGTCAAAACATAACCAATTCTTATACTGAAGATATAAATTATAGATATGAAAAAAATAATTATTCAAAATTAAACTGCAATTCTTATGATAATTTAGGTATGACAGTTAAACATGGTAAAATAAATGTTGAATTTTTTAAAAACTCACACGGCCATATTGAAGAATCTTATGGCTTTAAAGTTAGATTTAAAAATAAATCTGTAGTTTATTCAGGAGATACGTCTTATTCGCAAAATGTAATTGATGCTGCAAAAGGTTGCGATATTCTTATTCATGAAGTAATTGCGTCATCAAAAAAACTTTATGATAATAATGATAAACTCAGGAAGGTTTTTAAAACACATACAGATATAAACCAATTAATAAAAATTTTGAATATTACAAACCCAAAACTCACAATACTCAATCATGCTTTGCTCTTTGGCATAAGTGAGTCAAAGGTTTTAAATAAAATTAAGAAGGAATATAATGGTGATATTATTTTTGCAAAAGATCTTATGTCAGTTGATTTAGGTAACGAGATAAGTATCTTTAATATAATTAAATAGAATTTATGACTAACAAATTAAATTTTGAAAAACCTATAATTATGGGTATATTGAATGTGACCCCAGATAGTTTTTCTGATGGCGGGTCTTATCCATCAACTCAATCAGCCGTTGATAAAGCATTAATTATGATTAAACAAGGTGCTAAAATTATTGATATTGGTGGAGAATCAACGCGGCCTGGTTCTGAAAGAGTTTCTCCTTTAGAGCAAAAAAGAAGAATTATCGACGTCATTTCTCAATTAAAAAAAGTTATTTCAAATGACATACTTATAAGTGTTGATACAACATCTTCAGAAGTTGCAGAAGCAGCTATAGATCTTAAAGTTGATATGATTAATGATATTAGTGGTGGCACTGATGATGAAGACTTAATAAGTTTAGTAGCTAGTCACGATCTATATTATTGCATAATGCATAAGAAAGGAGAGCCAAAAACAATGCAAGATAACCCTTCATATGTAGATGTTTTAAAAGAAGTTAAAGAATTTTTATTAGAACAAGCTATAAAAGCAGAACAATACGGAATATCTAAAAATAAAATTATTTTGGATCCAGGAATTGGCTTTGGTAAAAACACTGAACACAATTTAATATTGTTAAAAAATCTAAAAAACTTATCAAGCCTAGGTTATTTTACTTTATTAGGCACAAGTAGAAAAAAAATCTTTAGTGAATTATCTGGTGAAAATAATCCCCAAGATAGAATATCAGGAACTTGCGCTACATCTGCACTAGGAGTGCTATCAGATATAAATATCTTTAGAGTTCATGATGTTTGGCAAAATAAACAAGCAATTGATGTTGCATATGCAATAAAGAAATCATAACTCATATAAATTGCTTTATATCTTTATTGTGTTATGTTTAATTTTTTAATTGTGAGATTAAATATTATGACCGAAGATCTATCTAAGAAGAAGTGTGTTCCTTGCGAAGGAGGTATTCCGCCTTTTACAATAGAGCAAATTAATGAATATCTGAAGAAAGTTGATGGCTGGGTTCTTAAGCAAAATGAAGAGATGCAATATTATTTATTTAAGGAATTTGCTTTTAAGGATTTTTTGGAAAGTCAAAAATTTGTAAATATTGTCGGTGATATATCTGAAACAGAAGGACATCACCCTGATTTAACTTTTGGATGGGGGTACGCAACAGTGAAAATTTACACACATGCAATCAAAGGATTAGCTGAGAGTGATTTTATTCTTGCCTCTAAAATAGATAAAAAAGCATAAGTTAAATTTAGACTAAATTTATAATCAAATACCACTTTTATGGAAGAAATTTTTTATAACACGGCAGTATTAGCTATATTACAAATTATTGCTATAGATATTGTATTAGGAGGAGATAATGCAATTATTATCGCACTAGCTTGTAAAAACCTTCCAGAAAAACAACGTAAACTTGGAATTTTTTATGGTGCTTTAGGAGCCATAATTTTAAGAGTTATTATGGTTTTTTTTGCATCTATGTTATTAGCTATTCAAGGTTTAAAAATAGTTGGAGGGGTTTTATTAATTTGGATTGGTATAAAGCTAATAATTGATAACACAAAAACTCAAGATTTGTCTGTTAATCAACATGACAATCTTGCTGGCGCTATAAAAACTATTATCTTAGCAGACTTAATTATGAGCTTAGATAATTCATTAGGTATTGCTGCTGTTGCAGATGGAAATATATATTTAGTAATATTTGGAGTTCTCTTCAGTGTCCCAATAATTATCTGGGGAAGCAAATTTATTTTAAAATGTATAGATAAATTTCCTATAATTATACTATTGGGTGGTGGTCTTCTAGGATGGATAGGTGGTGATATGTTGCAGACAGATATTTATATTACAAATAATAATTATATACCTGAAAATTTTAATGATTTTATATTACCTTTTTTATTTGGTTCTTTTACAATAATTTTTTCTTTCTTTTTCGGGGGGATAAAATTATTTAAGCGGTAAGTTTTTAACTTCTTTCATTAAGTACCTGTTAATATATTTGTATAATTCTGTAAATGGGGTTCCAGGTATAAATATTTTTTCAACATTATTTTCTTTATCTAAAAGATATATATTTGCTGTGTGATTAACAGTGTATTTATTACTGTCACTATCATTATTTTGATAACTGTAATATACGTGATACTGATTTGAGACTTTTTCTATTTGTTCTTGTGATCCAGTTAAACCTACAATTCTTTTATCAAAAAAAGAAAGATAGTTTTTTAATAACTCAGGAGTGTCTCTTTTAGGATCTACTGTTATAAATATTGGTTCTAAATTTTTCGATAAACCACGTAGTTTATGCAAAAGATTTGAAACATCAGACAAAGCAGTAGGACAGATATCTGGACAATTTAAGAAGCCAAAAAAAATAATTTTAACTTTTGAAGATTCTGATAACACGTATTTCTCGTTATTATAGGTTTGAAGAACAAAATCCCCACCAATTCTAGCGTGAGATATATTATTAGTAATTAAAACAATAATTAAGAATGCATACTTAATAAACAAGTTAAAATAATATGTTTTCATATATGTGTAATCTGATTTGTATAATTGGTTAATTTATAGCTTCTAATTTACTTATATAGCCTTGACGTAAAAGCTTAATAGTTCATAATATAACATTCAAGAATAAAATAACAATTGAGGAAGAGCTATGTATTTAAGAAAGTTTGGGATTTCAATATTGGGAGCTGTAGCGTTTATTTTTAGTTCGCTATCTTTTGCTGATGAAACATGTATGTCACCATATATGGCTAAAATTGTCGGTCAAGAAGATTATGTTTATGTCTGGACACTAGGTGTCGAAGGTCTTGGAGATGAGCAAGATAAATTAGTTACAATTGATGTTAATCCAAAGTCAAAAACTTACGCTAAAGTTGTAAGTGTTCTATCCGTTGGCGGAAGAAATGAAGCCCATCATTCAGGACTAAGCGATGATAGAAAATATTTATGGGCCGGTGGATTAGATAGCAACAAAATTTTTATCTTTGATGTTCATTCAAACCCAAGAAAACCTACACTTCATAAAGTTATAACTGATTTTGTTGAAAAAACTGGTGGAGTTGTTGGTCCTCATACTTTCTATGCATTACCTGGAAGAATTATGGTTTCTGGCCTTTCAAATAACACGGATAATGGTGGTAGAACTGCTTTAGTTGAATACAACAGTAAAGGAGAGTTCATAGCTACACACTGGCTTCCAACAGACGGTGATCTCAGAGGCGCTAAAAAAACTGGAAAATATGCCGATGGATATGGATATGATGTGCGCGTTCAACCAAGAAGAAATATAATGCTTACATCTTCATTTACTGGCTGGTCAAACTATATGATGGATTTTGGTCAAATGTTGCAAGATGGTGAAGCCATGAAACGATTTGGAAATACTATGGTTGTCTGGGATCTTCATTCAAGAAAACCTAAGAAAGTTTTAGATGTTCCAGGCGCACCGCTAGAAATTAGATGCGCATGGGGTGCTAATAATAATTATTGTTTCACAACAACTGCTTTAACCTCAAAAATTTGGTTGATTTATGAAGATGATAATGGTGAATGGCAAGGTAAAGCTGTTGCAGATATTGGTGACCCAGCAAAAGTACCATTACCAGTTGATATTTCAATAACATCTGATGATAAAGGTTTATGGGTAGATACATTTATGGATGGTAAAGCACGATACTTTGATATATCTGACCCACATAATCCAGTTCAAGTTTATGAAGAGCAAATTGGTTCTCAGGTAAACATGATTTCTCAAAGTTGGGATGGCAAGAGAGCATATTTCTCTACTTCGCTTCTAGGAAATTGGGATAAAACTGGAGAAGCAGATGAGCAATGGGTAAAATTATATGATTGGGACGAAAATAGTAAAGAACTTACTCATAAATGGACTATCGATTTCTATAAAGAAAAATTAGGTAGAGCTCATCAAATGAGATTCGGCGCTTACTCATTGTATTCAAGTACCACAGATAATAAAAAAGCAGTAACCTTATTAGATAAGTAATTTATTAATATCTAATACAGTGATAGAATAAAGGCTAATTAACGTTAGCCTTTTTTTATGATGATAAATATTTTTTTAAAATGTATATTCTTTTTTGCTTTTTTGCATCCAACATATGCAAATAATGATCTTCAAGCCGAACGAGATAAAATAAAAAGCGAAAGAAATTCTCTTGCTGTAGGCTGGAGAGACAACCTAGATTTTAAATTACCAAAACCAGGCTCTTATAAGCTTTACAATATAAGAGAATCTGGAAATGGCAAAGTAATTGATGAAAAAGGCAACGAAATATATTTGCATGACGCAATGAAAGGGAAGATTACGCTTTTAAGTTTTATATATAGTAATTGCACGGATACAAATGGTTGCCCATTAGCCACTTCTGTTTTTTACAAAATACAAGAAAAATTAAAAAATAATAAAAAAATACTATCAAAACTAAAAATGATTAGCTTGAGTTTTGATCCTGAGTACGATACTCCCGAAGTTATGTCATTATATGGTAAAGACTTATCTTACATAGATGCAGAATGGAGTTTTCTAACAACTAATTCTATGGATTCGTTAGAACCAATTTTAGAGAATTATGATCAGCCTGTAATCAGAAAATATAAAAATGATGGATCGTATGATGGTGTTGAATCTCATTTGTTAAGAGTATATTTAATAGATGATAAAAAACTTATAAGAAATATATACAACGTTGATTTTTTGCATCCAGACCTATTGATAAACGATATAAAAACTTTATTATTGAATAATGGATAAAAAGTTACTAAAGACTATTTTTTACAGTTCTTTCTTAGCGATCATTTTATTTGCCATAACATCAAGTGGCTATACAAATGCTGAGAATAATAGCTATACGGGTCCAGGAGATGATAAAACAGGTTATGACTCAAAAAATTATAAAACAAATTCATTAAGTTTAGATCATAGAGAAGGTAAAAAAGCCGATCTTATTAAATATGTAACTGTCAAACAACTTGGCTTGCCAAACTTAGTTATACCAAGTGAGAATCCTATTACTAAAGAAAAAATCGATTTAGGTAAAAAACTTTTTTTTGATAGGAGATTGTCTTTAAATAATACAATGTCTTGCGGTATGTGTCACGTGCCAGAACAAGGCTTTACTAGTAATGAAATTAAAACCGCGGTTGGTATTGAAGGTAGGTCAAATTTAAGAAATACACCTACATTATTAAATGTTGCATTTAGCAAGTTTTTATTTCACGACGCCAGAGAATATTCTCTTGAAGGGCAAGTTTGGCAACCAGTGTTAGCGCACTCAGAAATGGCTATGCCATCTTTTGGTTTTACATTAAAGAAAATTAAATTAATTCCAGGCTACATAGAGCTATTTGAAAAGGCATTTCCTGGAGAAGGTGTAAGTATAGAAACTTTTGGAAAAGCAATCGCAAGTTACGAGAGATCCTTAATATCCGGAAATTCGTCTTTTGATAAATGGTACTTTGGAAAAGATGAAAATGCAGTTTCTGATGAAGTAAAAGAGGGGTTTAAAGTATTTTCTGGAAAAGGTAATTGTATAGCTTGTCATTCTGTAGGAAAAAATGAAGCTTTATTCTTTGACAATAAACTTCACAATACAGGCGTTGGATACGCAGAATCAATGGGTCTATTAAACAAAAAGAAAACTAAAGTACAGCTTGCACCAGGTGAATATGTTGAGGTAGATAATGAAATTATAAAAAGCGTAAATCAGCAAAAAAAATCTAATGATTTAGGTTTATATAGTATTACAGAAAATCCAAGCCATAGATGGTTATTTAAGACACCTACATTAAGAAATATATCTTTGACATCACCTTATATGCATAATGGATCAATTAGCACATTGGAGGAGGTAATTGATTTTTATAATAATGGTGGAATAAATAATGAGTTACTTAGCCCTATGATTAAAAAGCTTAATTTAACGGATATTGAGAAAAATAATCTTAAGATTTTTCTTGAATCTCTTGTTGGAGAAAATATTGAAGTACTGATAGCTGATGCACTTTCAACACCAGTAGGTGATTTAACAAAAGATGATCCAAATTGGGCTAATAATACAGATATGGGATACAACAAGTAATTATGAACTTCCTAAAATATCTTTTTATATTTATTTTACTAATGTCTTGCTCAGATAATAATAATCATCCTATGACAAAACTTGATAAAAAAGTTTCTGCTAATTTTAATTTACAAAAAATTGATGGAACATTTGTGATGTTGGAAGAATTAAGAGGCTCCTATATTCTTGTTAATTTTTGGGCAACTTGGTGTAAACCGTGTGTTAGAGAAATACCTTCACTAAATAATCTCAGTAAGATTTACTCAAAAAATGATAATTTCAAAGTTATAGCAATAAACATAGGTCAAAAAAAAGATATAGTTAATAATTTCTTACAAAAAATAGGTGGAGTTGATTTTTTAATCTTGTTAGATGAAGAAATGAATTTGCCAGAGTGGGATGTCCAAGCTATTCCTACAACCTTTATAGTTGATAAAGAAGGTTTTATAATATTTTCCGCGCAAGGCGAAAGAGAATGGGATTCAGAAGAGTTTACTCAATTTATTGATTCTTTATTAGAATAAAATTTTTTACTCAGATGTTGTTGGGTCTATAGTTCTTTTTACTGCGCTAATTTTATTTGCAGGAAAACCACCTTCTTTTGCATGTTCTTTGATTAAGTCTTCATTTGGAGCTATATATACACAATAAACTTTATCTTTAGTTACATAGCTTTCAACCCATTGAATCTCTGTTCCAAGATTTTTTAATACTGAACAAGATTTCTGTGAGATACCTTGAAGCTCGTCTGTAGTTAGTTTACCTGCATCAGGTATATCTCTTTCTATTATAAATTTTGGCATATTTCCTCCTGTTAATTTTTATTATTAATCATCGCCACCTGTAAATGCCGCCAATATATGAAGTAGGCTTGTAAATAGATTATATATCGATATGTAAAGTGTTACTGTAGCCATTATATAATTATCCTCTCCACCATTAATTATTGAACTAGTTTGATATAAAATTAAGCCACACATTAAAAGTGCAAATAAACTTGAAATAGCTAACATCATCAATGGAAAATAATAACCCATCATAGAGGAAATTAATAATATTATACTTGCACCAAAGGCAATAATTATACCAGATGTTAGAAATCCACCCATGAAACTAAAATCTTTTTTTGTTAAATTTACATATGCTGATAACGATAGAAAGATTATAGCCGTTAACATAAATGCTGTAGCTACAATTTCTGTTCCATTCGAAAGGTTATTTATATAAATGTTAAGTATTGGACCTAATGTAAAACCTAGAACCCCAGTTAAGCAAAAAACCCAAAATATTCCAGACATATTATTTTTATTTTTTGCTGTTAGGTATAATGTTATAAAATATAAACCTAAAGTGATAAATGGATTAACTACAGATATATTCATCAAGTAACTTACTAGACCAGAAAGGGCACTAAAAAGAAGTGTCATTGACAATAATATATATGTATTTTTGAGAACTTTATTTTTAGCTAATGAACTCTCTTGTCCTCTTACTGTTGTATTGCTATTATTCATATATTGCTCCATGATTAATTTTATATATACATTAACGCTTTCTTGCTTACTTGTAAATATAAACGAATGTGTAATTACGACCTTAAAATGTGGAGAGTTGGCAGAGTGGTCGAATGCGGCGGTCTTGAAAACCGTTGAGCCGAAAGGTTCCGGGGGTTCGAATCCCTCACTCTCCGCCA
>Ga0181553_10000094_pt1 | contig 62261 bp, 79 predicted proteins | sample 011ome_17_FD_133753 | JGI IMG/M metagenome (GOLD analysis project Ga0181553, IMG submission 133753) | Coastal salt marsh microbial communities from the Groves Creek Marsh, Skidaway Island, Georgia - 011502XT metaG (megahit assembly) | ecosystem: Environmental > Aquatic > Marine > Intertidal...
AAGCACAGCAAGCACAGCAAGCACAGCAAGCACAGCAAGCACAACAAGCACAGCCTGTACAACAGATGCCGCAAGGAAACGCCTACAATGATACTAATTATGACAAATCTCCAGCTAGTCGAGGATACAAAAGTAAACGCAAAAAGCCCTTGAAGCTAGTGCCAAAGGATAAGTACTAGTGAAATTATTTGAACTTTTCCAACAGCCAGTAACACTAAAAGAAGGCGGCAATGTTTTTAAAGATGCTGACGGCACACCATTGTCTCAGAGAATTAACAAAGCAGACGTCGATCCTACACTTGCATGGTTGGAAAAGATTACAGGCATGAACCACAGGGATTTTAAACTGGGCACAACCGGAATAAAATCATCCTCCGGCGACTTAGATATTGCAGTTGATCCGGACGAAGTTGATAAAAACGATTTATACAATGTGCTACTTAACTGGGTAAAACAAAATCACCCAGACGATGATCCCAGACGCTGGGTAGCAAAGAGCGGAGTGTCCGTTCACTTTAACACCCCTATTAATGGCAACCCTGCCAATGGATTTGTGCAAACAGATTTAATGTTTGGCAAACCTGAGTGGATGAAATTTTCCATGCAAGGCTCGCCTAACGAAGAATCTCCATTTAAAGGTATGCATCGACACATTATGATGGCTAGTATTGCTAAAGCTAAAGGCATGTCTTGGAGTTTTCAAAAGGGATTAGTTAATCGAGAAACTAAAGAGATTATCACTAAAGACCCGAAAGAGATTGCTGAACTATTATTAGGTCCAGGCGGCGATCCTGCAGACTTCCAAACTGTAGAAACTATTAACGCGGCTATAAAGCAAATGCCTAACTATGAACAGCTAGTAGCAGATGCCAAAGAAAACTTTGCCCGCGCAGGATTGGAATTACCGCAATGAGATTTAGAGATTTAGTAGAGTCTATACAGGTCAACGAAGATGCACGTATTCAACACGCAGAAGACTTAATCTTCTGGGAAGGGTCCTCAGGCGCAATGCGAGCAGTACAAGCATTAGAAAGTTTAACTAATAAGAATTATAAAAATGTTACACTGAAGTGGGACGGTTCTCCAGCAGTAATATTCGGTAGAGACGAGAACGGCGAGTTTATACTTACAGATAAAAGCGGGTTCACAGCTAAAGGATACGACGGACGTTCTAAGAGCGGTGACGAACTTGCACAGATGCTTTTAAATAGGGGCGGAGGAAAGGATAGAGAGGATCCTCGTCGCATAGCGTTTGTAACAAGGATGCGCAATGTATTTGACGTGTTCGAAAAAGCAACTCCGCCGGACTATAGGGGTTACTTTAAAGGCGACATGCTGTACTTTGACACACCGCCCGTAGAGAATCAAAACTATGTATTCAAACCTAACATTGTAGAGTATGCAGTCGATATGAACTCCGACTTGGGCCAGCGCATTGGCGCAAGCACAGCCGGTGTAGTTATACACAGGCAAGTGGATCCAGATGGAACAGAACAGCCGTTGCAAGACCCTGGCATATTTTTAGGCAATGACCTTCTAGTTGTCCCGCCTATTACTACAGAGAAACCAGCACAAGTTGACAACGCGCTGATAAAAAAATTAAAAAAGGTTATACAAAAAGATGCCGCAGGCATTGATGAATTCTTAAATGCTGATAAAATAAAAGCAATGCAACTAACAGATTTACCTGCTATTTTGTACACATATACTAACTCTAAAGTAGATACAGGTATGACTGACCTGGGAAAAGATTTTATTACTTGGTTAGAAAATACTCCACGAATAACTGACAGAAAAAAAGAAAAGCTATACGTATATATAAAAGAAAATCAACAAGCATTTAACACATTGTGGCATGCAGTTAGTGTTATTATGAAAGTTAAAGATAATATCATATCACAATTTGACCAACATGCATCGACTGTACAGCAGAACATAGGTGGCCAGTCCGGCGGCGAAGGATATGTACTGGCTCACCCCGAGGGTGACATTAAATTAGTACCCAGGGAAGTGTTTAGCAAAGCAAACAGGGCGGTACAACGATAATGGAACTACTTTTAGTTAATCAAGAAATATCCGAAAGTAGGCTGTATCGTACTACAAATAACATGCGAAAACTTACAGGTAGAGATATTGCAGAACTTGCTTACCTTAATACACTAGCAGTTTATTTGTTTCTTGTAGCTAAGAACGACACCGACTATGCTAAAAAGACTTCACGGTACGGTAATTACAAAAACTTTAAAACAACAAGTACCGATTTGTACATGCTTGGATATGTAATAAACAATCCTGAAGGGATTAGCTTAAGTACCGACGAGGTTTCGTATCTAAATAGATTGCAGTTTGACGCAAATAAACACTATAGATTCATAAAAGAAATATCTAGTGCTAAAGGCAAATTGCAAACAGCGGCAGGATATTTGTATAGACTAGAAAGTCAATTGAAAATAAATAATAGTAAGTTAAAAGATTTTAGAAGAAGTATAATATCGTGGGATTCGTTAAGCTCAAGTAATAAAAAGATGCTTGTAAATAAGATGGCATTAGAAATGCGAAAACTAGCACAAGGCAGTGAGTTAGTTCATCCACTAACTAACATGGCTACGCCTACAAGCCTAGTAAAGAAAGCGGCAGGAGCAGTAGCCGGCGCAACTGCTGGCAGATATATTGCTGGTAAAGTAGCAAAGAAGAATCCAGACCGAGCTAAGAAAATAGGCACAGGCATAGGAGCAATTGCAGGGTACTGGGCCGCGGGGAGAAAAGATTTATGAGGATGCACGAAATAATAATTGAAGAAGTAAAACCTGAGGTTGCGCCTAAGATAAAAGCGCAAGCGGAAGAATATTTTGCCAAAAATCCAGAAGAATTAGCAAAATTCAAAGACTTTGTAAATGTAACTAACGATCCCAAGACAAACCAGCCCTACGATAATATCGAGGACGCTGTATCCGCGTACAGCAATCCAAACTGGAATCCAAACTTTAGAGGAAATCAGTACACTGGCGGCATTTCAGGACAAAAAACGCCAGGAACAATTAAAAAAGTAGCAAAATCCTTAAACCCAATGAAAGATATAGATATGACTGATGTAGGCACATCCGCAGTTTCAGGCTTCAAAAAGGGACAAGGAATAGCAAACAAAATAGATAATTTAGGAAAAAGACGACGTTAAGACGTAAGATTTTGCGTCGAAATGATAAATAAAAGTAACATATTGTTAAAACAATATAAAAGATTCTTAGGAGAATAAAAATGGCACAAACAAAAGTAAATGGCGCACCATTAGCTGATCAGTTTTTAACTGGCACACTTGACTGGTTTATCGTCACCGACGTTGACGCGGCTACTGATATCGATGACTTCGGTACTGTAGACGGCAACGCAGAAACAGTTCTACGAGCTGTAAGCACTGTAGCTAACCCAGTAGTAGTTGAAGAAGGAACTGCTTCAATTATGTATGTAGCAACTGAAGTACCTGGCGTATCCGCTGCCTCATTGCAGACAGCAGTCGCAGGCGTACTTACTAACGCTACTGTAGTTGCTGGTACTGTAACTGTAGTTTAATAGTTACTTAAAGTAATACTAAAAATCCTCGCTTTATGCGGGGATTTTTTTTGTCTGCAATTTCTTACGCTTTGATAAATAGTATAATAAAGTGGAGATCCACATATGAGTTTAATAAGATCAGGGTCAATGTCGGCCCAAGAAGTACTAACAGGTGATTTAGAATTTTTTACCTTATACACAACAATAGATTTAACTGTAACCGGTGATTTTACAGATAATACGCAAAAAGATTTTGAAAGCGTAATACAAGTTATTGCACTAAGAGCTATGCCAGTTATTATGAATAATCCAGTAGAACTTGACGGTACCGGTGGCAATCTGTTAGAAAGTTACGGAGCACCTACATTAACAGGCGCAGGCTGGATTTTTAAATTTGCTTTTGAGAAAACAGATGTACACAGTATAGCTACACTAACAGCTGAACTAGATGGAATTGTTTTAAATGGTGGCACAATCGATACTACAAGTTCGATAAACATGGAATTTACACAGCAACAATTGTTGTAATAAAGGAATAAAATGGACAACAAACCAAACTTAGATCAGAAAAATAAAGAACTGTATACTAACAATCTCGAAGCACATATCATTGCCGACATGCTTCGTATCGAAAGTATCAGCGCAGAACTACGAGAATTTAAAAACGATACAAAACTACGCCTTAACAAATTAGAAGGCTGGATTATTAGCATTGTAGCTATTACTTTCAGTACACTGCTAGCAGTAGTAGGATCGCTTATATGGCGGTTGCTTGGATGAGACTAGACGAATTCGCAGGCCCTATTACTGAAGCTAGAATGATATGGAAAAAGTCTGGCAAGAAAGTTGTACGAGCTGTGAGATGTACTAGCGGTCCTAGAAAAGGACGGGTGGTTAGTAAAGCCTCACAATGTGGCGCACCGATAGATATTAAGAAAAGAATGACACTAAAAAGAACAAAGGCGAAGATGGGCAAGCGCATGTCCAGAAAAGCAAATAGAACAAAAAGATTTAGCCCTGCAAGTAGAAGGGTTAGGACATTAAACAAGAGAAGATAATGAGAAGAAAGTATTCTATTTTAGAAGGTATTAAAAAGTTAAACGAATATCCTAACTATCCAGCAATGGGTGCTAGTGCTAAAGCTAATGCAGTGTCAGGTAGTCCGACAACTGCGTCGAGTCCTAGCCCATCTCAAGCATCTAGCCAAAGCCCATCTCAAGCATCTAGCCAAAGCCCATCTACTGCTCCTATAAAAGCACAGCCCAAAAAGCCGGTAGTTGCTAAAGCGCAAGAACTACAAAAAGATTTTGAATTCCCAAGTAAGGAAGGCAACGTAGTAAAAGTTATATCACCATTTGGCGCTGGCAAGAACAAAAGCAGTGTAGTTGTACAAGATCAAAAGACAAAAGAATATTATGCTATAGACCCAGATGAGAAAATTGCCCTACCGCAAGTAGATCAGAGCGAAATACAAACAGAGGATTCCGGAGCAGAGGCTCTACGAAATATTACTACCAGGAAGCATCGTGTAAACTTAGGCAAACGCGGACATCGTAAGATGGAAGTAGGCAAGAGGCTGAAGAAAATATCCAAACTAATAAGAAAAAGTCGTTTAATCGAAGAGCCTATCTTTGAAATTAACTTTAACGATAAGCGTGTTACACAATCAGCGTTAGCGGCTCCGATTAGTTGTGGGTTTGAAGCGGAAACTGTATGGACTACAATAGACGGAGGCCCATCCGAAGAGTATTTAGATAATCTTTCATGGGACGATAGTGAGATACAGCAACACATCGGTAGTTATGAAGAGCGCAAGGTGAGAGAAGAGTATGACTCTTATATGTGGGATTCCGATGAAATAAATGATCTAATAATTAAGCATACAGACGAATGGGTCAACGAAAATAACGAGTCGGAAGAATTCCTGGAAAAATTTATAGACGCTAAAGTAGACGAAGATGATATAGAAGAATACAGGAAAACAACACTAGCGAATGCAGACGAAGAAGATTTAGAAATCCTAAACGACTATAGTCAAACAGCGTGGGGCCGTGAATATGTAGACGAAAACATGACAGACGAATACAGAGAATGGCTAGAAGAATATGCCAGGGATAACGGAATAGGTCTAGACGAAGCAGTAGAAGAATATTACCAAGAATTTAGTATTGACAAATGGGCACAGATTGTATATGGCTCTGTACAGGAGATGATAGGCGCTATATTAGATGTTTATGTCGATACTGGCCCGGGTTCATCGCAAGAAGATGTAGCACATGAGCTATCGGCTTGGACAGAAAATCATAGTGCGTTTGCAAAGGTCGAAGCTGGCGAATATCACCAAGGTCACGGCGACACTACGCAAGACTACTGGAGGGTCGAAGATGACCCAAGTATCAGCCCAGATGGCGAAGGCCTAGGTTCGGAAATTATATCTCCTGTTTACGAAACACCTGAAATGATGCTATCAGAAATGCAACCGTTATTTAAAGAAATGTCTGCTAATGACGTAGAAACTAATAGTTCTACAGGATTACACGTAACCATGAGCTGGTCAGGAAAACAATCTAAAACGAATAAATTAAAAATGGCATTGTTGTTAGGCGATTCATATGTACTGAAGCAATTCGACAGAGAAAATAGTCATTATACAATGAGCCAGAAAAAAATAATAGACGATAGTATAGTAAATCTAAAGCAAAATTTAAACGATCAGCGCAGTTTAGACAAGCTAGAAGAAATTTTAAATGAATTTATTTCTAACGATAAGTACCGTACTATACATTTTAAATCAGAAGAAAACGATAGCGGAAATAGTCTAATAGAATTTAGAGCGGCGGGCGGCGACTATTTAGACCAGCACGAATTGATAGCAAAAACTGTATCGAGATATGCGGCAATTATGCAGGCTGGCCACGACGAGAACGCATTTAGAAAAGACTATATACGCGCACTAGTTAAAGCTGTAAATGGCCAGACTAGTATTCCAGACGAATACGCAACAGAATTTGCAGGCGGTAAGTTACCAGACAACGCACTTGTTCAAGGCATGAGAGCGACATTAAGTAAGGCACGTTATACAGACGGCTTGGAGAAACTAGCACAAGCATACCAGCATTTACAAATGGCTAGAACTTTAAAAACAGGCAGAGCTCAGCCTGATATGTTTGAAACATTGAGCAGAGTATACGAGGACTGGACAGATGACCTAAAAGCACAAGTGGATGCTGACCCTAGGTCGACTACTGATGGAGATTGGCAGACTGCGGCAGCAACCGCGCAACAAGAATTTGCAGATGCGGTTGTTATGTTGGCAATAGATACGTTAAGCGGTAAAGCGAGGAGCAAGCCAACCGCAGCCTTAATTAGTGGGCTAAGAAACGCATTAAAAGAATTTAGTTTGAACGGTGACACGCTATGGAGTTTAATAACTAAAAGTGAGATTTTACATTCCGAAGAACAGGTACCTGTTGACAAATTGCAGAAGGCAGTAAGCCAGCTTTTCCACAAAGACGTCGGGACTGTTCCGAAAGCCGCATTTACTATAACACTAAATCCAACAACCGAAACGCTAATGGTAAGGCAAGACGTGCATAACGAACATATCAGTTTTTTCGGCGACATATTTGGCGATGAGACAGAGAAAGGCATAGCAGACATGAACAAAGTGCCTACGCAACTTAAAAAAGAACACTTTAAAGTAGTTAATAGAGAAGAGTATGAACAAGCCCGCAATACACGAGGTAGCATAGAAGCAAGAAAAGAATCAATAGAGAATCTAACATCCCATTTAAATAATGTAGAGAGCGATGAGCAAAGTGACGATAACAATAAAGTAATCGCCAAGTGGACTAATGATATACAAGAAATGCAAGCGGAGATAGACAAGTGGAAACCAATCCTAGACAAATTTTACAAAAAGTACGGGTTCATTCCGAAAAGTGTACGATACGGGTCACAGAATATAGGACCGGAATATACAATTATTCGTCCTGATACTTTCCCGGAACTTTCACAAAAATTCGGTATAAAGATTGTAGCTACAGAAAGTGTATTTAAGAAAATCAATAAGCTACCACTAGCAGAACAAATTAAACTTTTAAGCAAAATTGACGACAAGTCGATTAGTAAGGTGTGGACTAAATCTAAGGTAAAAGAAACTCCAATTAACGAGAGTGCAGTGCCCGACAGAGGTATAAAACGCGACTTAGAAAACTTAATGAGTAAGCCATTATTAGCTAACGATCTTAGAGGGCAAATGTCTGCTTATTTTGTTATTCCCGATCCTAATATGATTAGTGACTTTAGAGAAGCAAGGGCCACCGGTGGAGATAAATTCGACTTACGTCCTATCCTGCAAGGCTATATGCAACGAGATTTGCATCCTAGCAAAAAAAAGGAATTAGGATTAAAAGAAAGTGTAATAACTGAATCAAGGGGTGTAACTGCAAGAATGCCCGGTGAGGAATACATAAGTGTTACTAACCCTAATGACATTCTTGTAATGCAAGAAGTTATAATAGTATCTCCTCCAGAAGCAGACAGTTACGAAAGTTTAGACGAATTAGAAGCGGCATTAGAACAAGTGATTCCCGGTGCGGCAAAAAGAGTAAACGACAACAATCCTAATCAAGGCACAAAAGCCGCGCTAGTAGCAATAATGGCTGATAACGTCGGCGCGCCTCAGTACTGGGTTAGGTATGTACGAGCTATTCCTGCCGCAGGGGTTACTGGAATGTGGAAAACGCTAAGAGGTTATAAATTTAGGAAAGGCGCTGAAACTGAAAGTGTGCCTATTAAGCCAGCTGACCTAGTAAATGACGAAAGTTTTAAAACAACTGAACAACTTTCCACCGAGATTTTAACTAATATTGCTAGCATAACAGCAAATTCTGAACACGAAGATTTACAGGCGATTATGGAACAAGCTGTGTCCTATGCCAGAACTGGTAGCGTAGCACCAATCGCAGGTGGCGCGAAATATTTTAACGTATTGCAAAAGTACGGCGGCGAATATTTAGGCCCACTTGCAATTATCGACGGCGGAAACGTAAAAGGAAATACACCGGAAATGCTAGCGGCATACGAGCTAACAACACTTAAAGGCTCGCAGATTATGTTCCCTGAAAGCACAGCATATCCGTTAGTAGACAGCGTTATTAAAGCACCGAACGGTCAAGACATCGGTGTAAGCAGTAAAGCACATACAGCAGGTGGCGCGGCAAGTAGCTTAAAAGGTGTTTACGATCAGCTAACAGATGAGATGAAACAACAGTACCCATTAGGATCGCAGATACTTGAACTTATTGCTACAGAGAGTGCAGTAAACGGTCCTATTAAAGTCGGTATATTGCTAGGTCTATTATCGACCAGAGATGCAAAATCATTACAGGAACTAGACAGAAGTTCTAAAAATATAGATGACTTAACATCAGCAAGATTGCGTAAGATGACTCATGCCCAGGGCATAGATAAAAGCACAGTGCATCGTGCAGAGTACAGAGTATTTTATCACGTACTTGCCGCAATTGTAAATACCATTATACCAGTTGTGAATTCTACGCAAGAATTTAAAGATGTAATGATAGCGGCACTAAACAACAACAAATATGTAATGGTACTAACACAGGGTAAAGTTATAGGCGATGATGTTACACTAGATTACTATACAAAATTTCCAGCAGTGTTTGAAGGATCACCGCAGATTGTTAATAAGACTTATTTTGCAACAGGACAAAAAGGAAGATTAGGATTTAAATTGAAAAAATGAGATTATTTGAATTGGCTGAGGCACCATACAGAGGCAACATAGGAATCCACGAAATGATGGAATTCTATAAACTTGCGACTCCGGCTGAAAAGAAAGAATTAGACGATTTAATTCTTTCTAATAGAACCAATGAAGCATGGGATTTAATACAACAAGTAACCGGCATGAAATTAAACACAGATGATTTAGTCACTGAGACTTTGAAAAAAGTAAATGGCAAATGGGCACTTGTAAGTAAAAGTAATCCTAAAAAAGTATTACAGTATTATAAAGGTTCAGGAAAACCGAGCAAAGAATGGGTAAGCAAAGTTGAACGTAGAGTACATAGCTTCGAAGAAGTACAGCATGAAAATGGCACGTATTCTTCACTTCAAGTCAGCGCATCATCAGCTAAAAAAATAATAGCCTGGTGTGAAGAAAATAATGTAACTGTAAGTAATCCGGACGAGCTACATTGTACGATAGTGTTTAGTAAAACCCCAGTTCCAGAAGTAATTAAGTTAGACGGAAAAGAAATAACAGTAACCGGTAAGGTTAAAGAATGGGAAGTACTCGGCGAAGACTGCTTAGTGTTAATGCTAGACTGTCCCGGTGCTTCGTACTTACATAAGGAAATAACAGACTTAGGTGCAACATCAGATTACGATGAATATATTGCCCATGTTACTATTACAACACATTATGAAACTAACGAAGTGCCTGGAGTAATTCCAGATTTCGATATCGAGTTTGATAGTATACAAGTAAATGAATTAGATGATGACTGGAACGACAAGTGAAAATAACTGACATTATTAAAGAAGGGTACGATATTCCGCGCAATCAAATGCCGCAGATTCATGCTGACGATTTGGAAAATACACATAATGTTAAACATGGAACTATGAGTATTACTAAATTAAAACCAGCTCAGTCTCAGCGAGTTCCGGGACTAGTTGATAAAACTGCTAAAAGCATAGAAGGCGGATTCAACAAGCCTATAATGATAGACAGAGAAGGCTATGTCATTAATGGCCACCATAGGTATGATGCTTATAAAAAGTTAGGCATAAACAAGGTTCCAGTTAGTGTAGTAACAGACGCAACATTACAAGAACTTATAGACCAGTTTAGCCACAAAACAAGCGATGAGTTTGCTGAAGAACGCATTAATGAATTGGCGCAAGCAGATCTTGACCAATTAGAAAAAACAGTAGACAATTGGTTTGCTAAAGTAGGTATCGATGTTGAATTTACAAGACACTTTTTAGATAGAGTAAACGATAACAGAAATCAAAAGCCGATTACTATGTCAGAATTGGTTCGTTTATTTAAACAAGAATATAAGAAATGGGGAAAGCCTATTGCGCAGATGGGGCCAGATGCCCAAGCAGTAATGAAAGACATGCAGACAGATATAAACGTGCCGTTTGTGTTAGTGCTAGACCCTAGAAATAATGAATTAGATTTAGTAGCTAAGACAATTATGAGAAAGAAAGATTTTAAAACCCCTAACAAGACGTTCGACGTATGAGATATAGCGACTTAATAACAGAATTAGAACTCCCTAAGAACCAATGGGAATTGATTATTTCGAATGCTGATAAAGAAGAAGCAGGCGAAAACCTTGTGGACTTAGTACAGCAAGCGTACAGTAGCACACCACTAGGTAGTCACGTTAATAGCTTACGAGATGTTATTCCAAGCGACTGGGAAGTTATAGATTGGGATCCGGAAGATGATGTTGACGCTACTATGTTTTTTAGAAAGAATCGTGCAGGTGAAACTTGGACTGGCAACAAAATACAAGGAATAGGACACGACGGACAGCGAGTTAGTAAAGACAAAGTTATACAAAAAGTAAGGCAAGCATTAGATAAGCCAGGCTGGTGGATTGAATCCAGTGATGCTATGGCACATGTATTAGGTAAAATGAATGCACCTCTTGTAAATGACGAGGCTTTTTTACAGAAGTTGTTTAATGATCCTAATTTAAAAATGATTGACGATAAGACCTATGTAAGAAAACTAGGAAACGGACAAACGATTAAGGAGACAGTTTTCGGTAAACCGAAACTACAGTAATATGAAAATTAATGATATTTTAAACGAAACTGGCGTCGGCGGCATAGCAGGTGTAGCAATGCCAATGGGCAAAATGAATCGTCGCATTCCGGGCATGGGCACAACAAAGAAGAAAAAGAAAACTAACGAAGACGTAAAATGCAAGGCCTGTGGAGATACTGGTACTGTACACTGGGACCATCAAGATGAGTTCACTGGCGATCACGTGCCTGCGTCAGCACCTTGTCCAGAGTGTGAGTTAGGAAAGAAGAAGAAAACTAACGAAGGTGAAGGAAGCCAGGTGTTCAATCCTCGTGAAAAAGGAGCAGGCACTAAGGCAACAATGCCCGGCGGCAGAATCTATATAGGTAAGGGCGAAATCGTTAAGCATAAAGATTATGGATGGATAGCAAGGCTATGGCAAACAGAAGATTGGCGAGGTTTCGATTCGCAGGATGATGCAAAAGATTACTTATTGAGTGTATATAAAAAGAATAACGATTATAGTAACGGCGACGATGATTACGGGCCGACTGGCCGCTCCCGCATGGCCGCAAAAGATTATGCTGATTTAGATGCTCGGCATCGAACATCCACTGGTAAATTGAAATTCGATGACGAAGTCGAATGCAAAAAGTGCAAAGGCAAAGGCTGTGACCATTGTGACGGCCAAGGCTATCACACAGTAAAATAAAGGAGAAACACATGAACACAGAAAAAAGAATTAGATATTTACAAAGACAGTTAGAGTCAGTAGCAGACCCGGATGCAAAAGCTAAATTAGAAAAAATTCTAGTTGGCTTAGTACCAGAGCCGACTAGGACACACGCTCCAGACGGCAAGTTTAAAGCAGACGATCCGTCGACTAAAGATATAAACGAAGCATGGAAAAGTGGCGTATCCAGCAAAAAGAGAAGGAAGACCAGTGAGAGCAGTAAAAGGAAAAAATAACGTTTTAGGGTTAATTAATAACTTTGAAACTAGACTGTACGAATTAATCCAAGACTCGGGCTGGATAGGTGTCCAAGATCTTCAGGAACGAGAACTCTACATGGCTGAGGACTTGCATGTACGTAACGTATTAAAGAAAGTGCAGAAAGGTAGCCAGGTAGGATTTTCCACATATAACCAGAAGCAACATGTGTAAAACTAAATAACAGTATGAACAAGAGAGCATTAGCCAAAAAGTTAGATAATCTCGCTAGTAATGTAGCAAAGCGCGGCGTATACGTGGTTACAAAAAAGGATGATTATTACGAAGTACAAAATTATATGACCAAGCAGGTATTAGTAACAGAGATACCAGTGCGAGTCTTAGCGGAACGTATATGTAACTTATACAACAAGGGCAAAAAACAGCCGATGTCACAAAAGCTACAGATGAAATCGTTATCTACTGCGTATTTTAAACTAAAAACTGACTTAATTGTGTTCAAGCACACAATGAAAACAACAAAAGACATGGACAAATACGACGTTGCTGAGTTTAGAGCCAGCGAAGTGGCAAGTAGGCTAAATCATGTAACACAACAACTGGAACATCTGTAGGAAAAACTTTACAGAAATGATAAATAACAGTAATAGCTAAATACCAACAGGAAGAACAAACATGTATTTAAACGATTTTAACCAAACTAGTAAACAAAAGATTACTAAAATTAACAAACTCCTAAAAGAAGAGTTTGCTATATCTTTGAGTAAGAAATTACCGTCAAAAAAGAAACTCGAAAAAGTTTTAGAGAACACGCTAAACACTCTTACTTCAATAAGAGTTAACAGTAATCAGTACCATACTAATCCAGAGTATTCTAAATATATCGGGCTTAAAGACGCATTAAACATAATGCTGAACGAAGGCGTATATGCAGAAAGCCCGCAGTATAACAGAATGAAAACTATGATTAGCGACAGCATTTCGCAGTTAATGGATAGCGGATACACAATGGATGAAGCCGCTGCCGAATGCATGAACCGTTATAGAATGGATAATCGCTTTGCTTATGACGACGAACATGTTCTTCCTATCGTCTTAACAGCGGCAAAAGATTACATGGAAAACTGTGGCATGAATGCTGAAGGCCTAGGCGATGGCATAGACGAAACAGTAACTGATTTAACTGATGCACTACTTGGCGAAATGGCCAGAGAGTGCGGTGTTGAGTTAGCGCAACAAGGTAGCATTGATGCTATAGAAGAAAAATTACAATCGTTTGCAGAAGTAAGCGGAAAAAGCCGAGACTCAGTTGTCGGATTCCTAAATAACTTGGAAGAAGCTGATCTTGTTAACGGCATACAAATGTTTGGCAAAAAAATAGGAGCGGTAAACAGAATGCGAGCAACAGAAATTACAGAGAATGTGGACGTTACCGCGGCAGAGCTTGTTATGGCTGTTCGCGCTCTAGCAGACGATATTCAAGATCAAATAGAAAGAGTAGGCAGAATGATGAACGAAGACGTTCCTGCTATAGCTGACCAAATGAGAACAGAGCAAGGCGCACAAGCGGCACAAGCGTTCTCGGACAGTGTACATAGTACACTAAATGCTTATATAGAAGCCGGCAAGGCTGCAAAAGCAGGCATGGATCAAGCTACTGCTACAGTATCCGGTGAAGCACCAGCAATGGACGACATGGGACTAGGCGACACAGGCGAACTTGACGGATTAGGCGGAGCAGAAGATGATTTAGGCCTAGACGACGTAGATGTTAACGAGCCAGCAATGGCTGGACCAGAAGATGAGCCATTAGGTAGAGCACCTGTAGAAATATAATGTTGATACGCGACGTGATCCTTTCGGAAGGTTATTTTAACGAGCTTATGGTAGTCGTTCAAGATTTACTTATACGTATGGCTTCGTCGCAAGTGCCTGAAATATCCACAGAAAAGTTTCAAGCAACATTAGCTAAACAGGGTTATGTTACCACAATTGATGAACTAATACAAGCAGTTGATCAAAGCGGATATGCTAGCAGTGTAGACAGAGAAAAGATTGTTCCCGCTAGCGAACTACCAGCAGATTTAGACAAAAAGACTGACCCTGCGTCTTTAGAGAAGATGGCAGGTAATCAAGCAATGAGTGATATTAAGTCGGAGTTATAATGCCTGGTATTTTTATTAACGCAACAACAGCAAGAACTGATACAAGAAATAATACAGTTATTCACGGCGAAGTTACTGCTATCGAAAATGCTGTGTACGCTAATATTGATGCTGGTGTACTATATGCGAACGTTAATAATACTGTTATGACTAACAGTAATGTTTACTACAATGTTTGGAACAGTATCTCTACTGACGCAACCACACTTGACCAACTCAACTACGTAAAAGATTACTTCACTAACCTGGGCTACGGTGTTAACATCGTAACTGATCCAGGATCAAACACAACCCTACAATGGAATATAAGCTGGTAAATCTAGCTTGACATATCCTGTCTAGGTGCTATACTACTTAGATGATAACAAATAAATTTGAATACCCATCCCTAAGACGAATCCACGAAAACGGAACAAGACGTTATACTAACGAAAGTAAAACAGCTCGTCCTGTTCCCAGCGTTACAACAATTCTCGACGCAACCAAATCCGAAGAAAGCAGACAAGCATTAGCAAACTGGCGCAAGCGCGTAGGTACAGCTAAGGCCCAAGCTATTACTACAGAAGCCGCAGGACGCGGAACACGATTACACAAATGGTTAGAAGACTACATTCTAACTGGCGACGCCGGCACACCCGGCACAAATCCTTATAGCATACAAAGCCACGGCATGGCCCAAATTATTATTGATAAGGGTCTTAGCCGAGCAGACGAATACTGGGGCACAGAAGTTGGCCTTATGTACCCCGATGTGTACGCAGGAACAACAGACTGTGTCGGCATGTTCGAAGGCGAGCCAGCAATTATCGACTTTAAGCAAACTAATAAGCCTAAGAAGCGAGAATGGATTGACGATTATTTTGCTCAATTAACAGCTTATGCCGCGGCTCATAACGTTACATACGGCACAGATATCAAAAAAGGCGTTATTTTAATGTGTAGCAAAGACAACGAGTACCAAGAATTTATTATTGAAGGCGACGAATACGAAGAATACGAACATGCCTGGGCTACTAGAGTAGAAGAATATTATTCCAAGTTCCTATAAATGATAAATACTGTTAAGCATTTGGAGATTCTTAACAGTGACAGAAACAACAAAAATAGTAAGGATGCAACAGCGTCGAGGTCTAAAGCAAGACCTACCAAAACCATTGCGTCCAGGCGAAATAGGGTTTGCTACAGATAGCAGACAGCTATATATCGGTGCAGACACCGAAAGTGAACTAGCACAACAGTATAATAAAACTGGTGTGTTCGAGCAAACATCAAGTGCGCAAAGCACAACTTTTGGTTTGGCTAACGTACAGATGATTAAATTCACTGTACCGCACAAAATTTACGACAAAGGAGAGTTCGACGGAGTTACTACAACTACTGTCTGGACACCGGACGACTTAGTTGCGAGTTCAGCCACTGCAACAGAATACGCTAGATTAGGTGACGTATTTAGAACAGGTGACTTATATTTTAGAAATATAATAGACGGGAATCTATTTTCGCCAGAACAGATTACTGTTATAAAAAACGGCACAGAACTTGTCGCATCGAATGTTGCAACTATTTCAAGCAGTCAAGATTTTTTCTTTGCCCAAGGTGGCGATATATCATCTAGTACCCATACATTAACTTTAAGAACACCTCCGAGTGGAGCAGAAGAAATTGCAATTTCGTATTATGGCAATACTGAAGTTAATCATGCTCTATCAAACACTACTGTTGGGATAACCGGTGTAGCAGGATTTAACGCATACGCAGGCCTAACAAATAATACTTTCCGACAAATAGATCCAGATAACGTAAGAGTAGCATCAGGCACAGGTGTCGGCTATATCGGAATGCAGTTCAAGCATATCCAGGTAGCAACTGATGTTAAAACTGCCCCGGTAGCATTTGACAATTCGGTTGCTCTTACTTTAGGCAACTTATTATTAACAAGAATCGACGAGAAGGTCACTGACGCAGTAGCAACCGCAAACGCAACAACAGTCTCTATAGTTGGAGCAATCGCGGCAGACACATATAATATATCAGGCGCCTATAATCACGTTTACATCGACGATGCAGTAACAGGCGATTGGCTAGACGGACAAGTATTAGAAGTTACAAGTTATGATTCGGCTAATACAACTATTGTTACCGCACTTCCTGCTATATCTACAAGTTTAGTTAAATCTGTAACCAGTTATTCCATTGATGGTTCGAATCTAAATGTAGTAGTAAGTAGCACAGATGATATCGAAATAGGTGATGATTTATACTTTATCGAATCTCCAGACGATTCAAATCTAAATAGTAAATCAGGCACAGTGTCCGCAGTGGATACAGGAGTATCACAAACTATAACAGTTTCTGCACTAGGCACTGATGCTAATGCTAACGTAGATACTGCTAACTTGTCTTTTGTAACATATAAAGGAGGGTCAAGTACTGAAGTAGTTCTTACTGCTCTTAATCACGGGTTATCCGACGGAGCCAACGCAATTACTACAACTAATGCTACGGTATCTTCCGGCACAGTAAATGCAACAACTACTGGCAATGTGAACACATTTATTTTAACCACAGTTGGCGCAATAACAGGCGAAGACCTTGCACTTACATTTACACCAGTTGTATCATCCGGCAACGTAAGCATAACAAGAACTTTCGCCGCAGATTTAACAAGTGCTAACACTGCTGAAGCGGCTATTAGCGCAGTTAGTTCATACGACGAATGGCCAAAACTAAGTACAATACCCGGCTCCACAGAATCCGCATACAAAGTTTATGTCACCCACGGCGAAGCAAATGCAAAAACACCCTTTGACTTTATGATGCATAATGACAGGATAGACACACTAACTACACTAGGCTTAGAAGCAAACACGTATAGCAGATCAGATTCTACAGTTAAAGCAGATTTAGAAAACTGGATTAATACATTAGTTTCTAGTACAGCCGTGAATCTATTTAAGGAAGTATACGTAAATACTGAATTCAATTCAACCGGACATTTTACTACATGGGATTTAAAAGTTAACTCAGAAGTTAAGGAGATGGATTTTGAATCGAGAGAAGAAGCTAGAGATTTTTCTGCCATACTTAACAATTTATATTTTGAAGCAGTTAACCCCGATATTAAAGGTTTATTAAATATCAAATCTAACATAGAATTCCTAACCTTAGAAGGACTTGGTGCCGCGACTACCGTTACAAGCTACGATGCTCCGGAAGCTGTAACACTGACAGCAGGACTAAATGTTATACCTGAATTGAGCATTTCAGACTTAACGCTTTATGATACTTATATTATAGATTACTCCTTAGCAGATACATTATCGTCTAACGCAAACGTATACCGACGTATAGGCACAGTGTCGTTTACAGCCTCTGCCGAAGCCGAGCAAGTTACACTAATGGACACATACACAGACTTGCAGGCAAATGTTACAGGTAACGTAGAATTTACAGCGAATGTTTCCGGAACAGCACTGACATTTAGCGCGAACACAACTATATCTCCAACTACAGATATAGCTATGAAATATACAGTGAGACGCTGGTTAGCTGAATAATATGTTTTTACCGACCCAAAGTTCCGACGATAGATTATCTATGTGGCGGGCAATTAGACAACGGGAGCATGAAAGCATAGATGACCTTCTTGCAGAATTCAAAGATCTTGCGCCAGAACAGCGTTACATTGATTTTTACACTCCATCTAGTTGGCCAAGTGTTTTTGAAATTGTTAGCGAAGGCATGTTCTGCCAAAGTGGCATTACTTTAGTAATAGCCGCAACATTAGCCGAGGCAGGTTTCATATCTACCGGCAACTTGCGCTTTCCGGTGATAAGTAATCATATAAACGGAAATACCGGATTGGTACTCGAACACCAAAATAAAGTATTCAACTTTACACCGGGCAAGATTATAACCTTAGAAGAAATGAAAGAAAATGGTACGGTTTACGACACGCATGTTGTACCGTATAGCAATATTTTACGTTGACATTTATACTGTTTTATTATATAATAGCAGTCTGCTAAATATTTTTACAGTTTATTAATAATAACAATAATAAGGACACACATGCAAGTAAGAAAGAGATCCGGTGTTTTAGAAGACATCGACATAGACAAATTACACAAAGTAGTACAGTATGCTTGCGAGGGCATAACAGGAGTAAGCCCAAGCGAAGTTGAAATCCACAGCCAAATTCAAATGTATAACGGTATCAACTCAATTGATATCCAAGAAACATTAATCAAATCCGCGGCCGATTTAATCACAGAAGAAACACCCAACTACCAATTCGTAGCCGGGCGCCTAATCAATTATCATCTACGTAAAGGTGTATACGGACAGTTTACTCCTCCACATTTAAACAATATTATACACGATAATGTTAATCGCGGGTTTTATGATAGTGGTGTTTTAGCAAAGTATTCTGTTGAAGAAGTTAATATGTTAAATGACTATATTGACCACGAACGCGACGAAGTGCTAACTTATGCCGCAATGGAGCAGTTTAGAGGAAAGTACCTAGTACAGAATAGATCAACAAAAGAAATATTTGAAACACCTCAAGTGGCATATATGCTTATTGCTATGACATTGTTTAGTGATTATGTACCTAACGAAGTAAGACTAAAATACGTTAAAGATTATTATGATGCAATTAGTACCTTCGAAATAAGTTTGCCTACTCCGGTTATGGCAGGTGTACGCACACCACAAAGACAATTTAGTAGTTGTGTTCTCATTGAAATAGATGACGATTTAGATAGCATTAACGCAGGCGCGGCATCTATTGTTAAATACGTAAGTCAAAAAGCAGGCATTGGTATTGGAGCAGGGCGTATCCGCGCAATTGATTCACCTATACGTAGCGGGGATGCAACACATACTGGCGTTATACCGTTCTATAAGCATTTCCAAAGTGCAGTTAAAAGCTGTTCGCAAGGTGGTGTACGTGGCGGTGCGGCAACACTTTACTATCCTATATGGCATTTAGAAGTCGAAGACATGCTAGTGCTTAAAAACAACAAAGGCACAGAAGATAATCGCGTAAGGCACATGGACTATGGTGTGCAGTTTAACAAACTTATGTGGGAAAGACTATTAAAAGGCGAACATATTACATTATTCTCACCCCATGATGTTCCGGAAATGTACGAAGCATTCTTTAACGACCAAGACAAATTCAAAGAGCTGTACGAAACAGCTGAACGTAACACACGACTACGTAAAAAAGTATTAAAAGCATCTGACCTATTAAACGTATTTGAAACAGAACGAAAAGACACAGGTCGCATCTATTTAATGAATGTGGATCACGCTAATACACACAGTTCGTTTATAGAAGAAATTGCGCCAGTTAGAATGAGCAATTTGTGTACCGAAGTGAATCTGCCAACAAAACCGTTATATGATGTGAACGATCCTAACGGAGAAATTGCCCTATGTACGTTAAGTGCTGTAAACTGGGGCATAATGAAAACTAAAGAACATATGGAACGAGTATGTGACTTAGCAGTCCGTGGACTTGACGCATTATTAGACTACCAAAAGTATCCAGTACTAGCGGCAGAACTAGCCACAATGAAAAGACGTCCTCTAGGCATTGGTATAATTAATTTTGCTTACTGGTTAGCTAAAAACGACAGCACGTACCAAGATCCTAATTTAGAATTAGTAGACGAATGGGCAGAAGCCTGGAGTTATTATTTAATTAAAGCAAGTGCAGACTTAGCGGTTGAAAAGGGTGCTTGTTCATGCAACAACGAAACAAAATATGGTTTAGGTATTACGCCTAATCAAACGTACAAGAAAGATGTCGACGAACTTGTCCCACATAAAGAACGCATGGACTGGGATAGCTTACGCGCACAGTTAAAAGAAACTGGCATACGTAACAGTACATTAATGGCACTAATGCCAGCAGAAACTAGCGCACAAATTAGTAACAGCACAAACGGCATCGAGCCGCCACGTAGCTTTATTAGTGTTAAGCAAAGTAAAGACGGTGTGCTAAAACAAGTAGTACCGGGTTATCCTAGACTTAAAAATAAATATGATTTACTGTGGGATCAAAAGTCTCCAGAGGGTTACTTAAAGATTTGTGCAGTATTGCAGAAATATATTGACCAAGGTATTAGCGTTAACACAAGTTACAATCCTGAGCATTACGAAGACGAAAAGATTCCTATGAGCGTATTGTTAAAAGACTTGCTTATGTTTTATAAGTACGGAGGCAAACAGCTTTACTACAATAATACATTTGATGGCCAAGGCGAGATTAATACAGACGACATACCCGAACTTGCTCGAGGCGACTTAGACGAAGAAGAATGCGAAGGTTGTACGATCTAATGCCAGTATACAATACTTCAAAATCAAATTATTTAAAAGAAAAAATCTTCCTAGGTAGTCCTTTAGGAATGCAACGTTACGATGTTGTTAAGTACAAACAATTCGAAAAGCTAACGGAAAAGCAGTTAGGATTCTTTTGGCAACCTCAAGAAGTTGATTTGTCTAGAGATTCAAAAGACTTTAAAGCGTCTTCGCCTCACGAACAGCATATTTTTACTAGCAATCTAAAACGCCAAATACTATTAGACAGTGTACAGGGCCGCAGTCCTAATCTAGCATTTCTTCCTATTGTTAGTTTACCGGAAGTTGAGACTTGGATTGAGACTTGGGCGTTTAGTGAAACTATACATAGTAGAAGTTATACACATATTATTCGTAATACATTCCCAGACCCAAGTAAAGTGTTTGAAGAAATGGCTGATATTAAAGAGATTGTGGACTGCGCAGATAGCATTACAGAATCCTATGATAGCTTAATTGATTACAATCACTTAATGGTAAGAGGAAGCAAGAAGTATGACCAATACGAACACAAAAGACGTATTTGGAAATGCTTAATGAGTGTAAACATTTTAGAAGGTGTTCGCTTTTATGTTAGTTTCGCATGTAGCTGGGCGTTCGCTGAACTAAAAAGAATGGAAGGCAATGCTAAAATTATTAAACTTATTGCGCGTGACGAGAATGTCCACTTAGCAAGCACACAGCATTTACTAAAATTATTACAACAAGAAGATACCGACTTTGCAAAGATTGCGAAGGAGATGCGAGAAGAATCTACACAGATGTTTATTGATGCAGTAGATCAGGAAAAGATATGGGCACAATACTTGTTTAAAGACGGTAGTATTATTGGTCTAAATGCAGAGCTATTAACGCAGTACATAGAATGGATTGCGTCAAAACGCATGACCAATCTGGGGCTGGATAGGGTGTACTCAGTTAGCGCATCGAATCCGCTTCCTTGGACACAAAAATGGATAGGCGGCGGCGAAGTACAAGTTGCGCCACAAGAGACAGAAATTTCCTCCTACATTATAGGCGGAACAAAACAAGATGTCGATGAAGACACATTTAAAGGCTTAAGCCTTTAAGGAGACACATACATGTACAATTTAGATGAATTATTAGGTGAAGTAGTAACCATTAAGTTTAACAACGGTATAGAAATAGTTGCTTTACTTGGTCACATAAACGAAGACGACAACATAGTTACTTTAGCTAATCCTAGAGTAGTAGTAATCAACGGAGATCAAGGCCTAGCATTGATTCCTTATGCATTCACTGCCGATACCTCGAGTGTGTTTGTGCCTATGACTAGCATACAGGCCATGTTAAAAACTGTAAACGAAAGCGTAGAAGACTATAACGACGTGGTAGCAGGCAAAGCACCTAAAGAACGTAAAGGATAAATAATATTATGCCAGGAATAGCAAGAATAATATCGGACTCAGCACAAGGTGCAATATCCGGACCGGGATCGTCTACAGTTAAGGTTGACGGCATGCCGGTTTCTCTTTTACAAGATGAAGTATTTGGTCACGGCAAGGCACCACATAGTGCGCCTACGTTAACAAGTAATGGTGCGCAGAATATTCTCATAGATGGACAGATTCCGGCGAAGCAAGGCACAGTTGCTTCCTGTGGAGACGTAGTATCACCCGGTTCCAGTACAGTTAAAGTAAGTTGATATTTTAGCGAAATACGTTTTATTGATAAATACATGTAACAATTATAGGTAAGGAACAATAATGTCAAATAAAACACCGTATGAAATCAGACTTGAACTTTTACAAGAAGCCCGATTGATACTACAAGCCAAGGCAGGCAAACCTGAATTTATGCCGACTACAGAAGAAGTAGTTAAAGAAGCCGAGAAACTAAATCAATTTATTAGTAATAAACCACCACGCGACGCAAGATAAGCCACTTTATCTTGCGTTAACGCCCTTCCTGAAGTAAATAAACGTAACAAGCAAATATTGTGCTATAGCACTTACGACTTATTACACACAGGAAATAAAATGGCTAAGAAGAAACCTACACCTAAGAAACCTACACCTAAGAAACCTACATCCAAAAAACCTACATCTGCGGAGGCTACTCGTGACGATACTATGTATCGTTTACTAGACCAAAAGATAGAAATACCGTTAGGTATGCTTCGCAATAAACATATCTTTATTGCTACTCCATGTTACGGTGGCCAAATTGGCGAACCGTACTTTAGAAGTATGATGAGGCTAGCAATTCTATGTAACAAATACGATATACAATACACAGTTAGCACTCTTGCTAACGAAAGTTTAATCACTAGGGGACGTAACACACTTGTAAGCTTCTTTATGGAAAATAAGGCTGCTACTCATTTGTTCTTTATTGACGCTGACGTCGAATTCAACCCAGAAGATGTGCTACGTATGGTAGCGTACGACAAGCCTGTTATTTGCGGTGCTTATCCTAAGAAGGCAGTTAACTGGGATAGCATTATTAACGCGGCACGTAGAGATCCAGATGAAAATGCCGGAACAATTGAAGGTCATAGTTCGAACTATGTTGTAAACTTTGAGTTTGTAACAGACGCGGAAGGCAACAAGAAGCCACAAGTGCAGATTGTTGATAACTTAGTTAAACTAAAAGATGCTGGCACAGGTTTTATGTGTATTAAGAAGGAAGTTATGCAGAAATTATTTGATGCGCATCCGGAACAAAAATACGTAAACGACATTAATGTTGATCAAAAGTTTGAACCATTTATGTATTCAATATTTGATGGTATTATTGACCCGGACAGCAGACGTTACTTGTCAGAGGACTACACATTTTGCCGTAGATGGCAGAAATTAGGCGGCGATATTTGGCTAGACCCACGCACAGCACTTAACCACGTTGGTCATTATACGTTTAGAGGCAACATACGTAAACTATTTACCGGAGAAAATAGGAAGCCTGCCGCGGCTCCTGTTGCGCCTCTTCAGGCAGACGATGCAATTGCGGCAATACCCGCGGCATTTAGTGCTACGGCAGCAAAACCTAAAGACTAACAGAAATGTTAGTCAAACAAAAAGGCGCTTAACGCGCCTTTTTTTAATCTCTATTACTTATCCTTAAACACATCTTCTACCGTCCTAGGCGAAACATTTAAAAATGCAGAGCGTCTTCCTACCGACCCTTTAATAAATGTATTAAACGCAATAGTGTATCGTGTCTCAGAATACAAATTAGGAGCAGTGTCGTGAACAACGTTACTAGGAAAGAAAATTACTTTTCCGACTTCTGGCACAACCTCAGATTTTATAGTTTCAGATTTTACAGGTAATCGTAGTCCGGGGTCAGTCCAATTATAAGGATTGTTACCTATAAATCTAGTGGTACACTTTGGATGGTCAGTTAAGTAAACAATGCCGCTTATTACACTATTAGGATGAATATGCGGTCTCTGATTTTGGTATTTAGTAGTCTCATTAGCCCAGCATTCGGTGATTTCTAGTTTAACAGAGTCGTGCTGGAACTGTGACCGACATATTTCGTCTAAATACTGGTTAAGTTGATTAAAAAGTTCTTCGTTATAAAAGCTAAAATTTAAATCCGGGTCATCTGCCGAATACATTGAATTAAAGATGTTATGTGTCTGGTGATAATTTTTTATATCATTCAATAATGTGTTTACGAGTGCATCGTTATTTAATGCGAACTCGTAAATGTATGGACTAAGTATGTCTACTTTTTTCATATTATAAACCTTATGGTATCTTTGTATGGTATGTGTTTGTATATTCGATATCGAAACAATATATCAAATGTTCTGTTGCTGTCTTCCTTACAAAATCGTAACTTATCTGCAGGGGTTACTTGATCCGATGCAGCCTCGTCGTAATAATCTTTAATTTGCTCGAAACCTGAAAATTTGCGCTCTTGGGGGAATAGATTAATTCCTAGGTCTTGTATGCACTTTACCTTTGACGCGTATGCCTTTCGCCGCCTATAACTATGTCTCGGCTCAACGCTAAGATCCTTATGAGAATTATATGGCGCATTATTATAATAGGTAGCTAGTGCAAGAGTTAGTTCTGGAGTATCGGAAAAAAAGAATGGTACGAAATTTCTTTTTGTCTGTTGTTGATATCTCCATAATCCTGCGATCGTATAATTAATTTGATATAATCTGCCACTGCGGTTTCTTCGTGGGTGTGTGAATATTCTGTCGCAATCCCCACTAAATATAACTGTTCCGTCATTAAGTAATTCTGACATTGCCATGTATGTGCAGATTTGTGGACTGCTACAATAGTACGTTGTGGCGTAATCGGATAATGAAGTAGCAACAAAGTCTATTACATCAAAATTAACAAACTTTACATCTAACTGGTGATGATCTATGACTTTGTTTAATGAAGTTAGTTCGTGAGAATTAAATATCTCGTTTTCGTGAGTATATTTAACAAACACAGGAGTAAAAGGCTTACCGGATTTAACCCAGTACCAGAGCATACTTTGACTATCAATCCCACCGCTTATCATTAAGTAATAAGGCCCTGGGTATTTTTTGGTGATCTTTTCTATCGTAAGCAAAGCGGCAGGTTCCACCTCCATGCTTACGGTCTCTTTCAACGGTGAAAAGTCAACAAAGAAATTAAGTTTTTTGTCAAACGTACTAGAGAGGTCTTCGCCCCAACCGTGTCGTAGCCAGTCCATAACTCTATTTACCTGTAAAATACGAGTCGGTGTATGTGAACTGGTCTATAACTGGAGGCTCGCCGTCCCAGATATACTTAGTATTGTATGGTTGTTGTATTTCAAAATCTTCCATGCAATACAAGTCCCCGGGATACTTCTTATAAAATTGCGCCATCTTTTCGTAATTAAATTTGAGAACCTTAACACAATAGTCTACGAACTCTTCGTCTATCGGCTTTAAGTGGACCTCCGCTGGGACCTGATCCCATTCCGGCAAGCCTGTTATTTGCCATGTTTGATTTTGTTTTGCCGCGATATAACTTAATGCTTGTCTTCGGAAGTCTCTACGATAATTATATATAACTAAATCGCATTCGTTTAGTATCTCTTCGATTTTATGGTCGCTATCTACGTGGTTAGCCATTAGTTTTAAAACGCCTTTAGGCATAGATTTAAAATTTCTTAATTTAGTATCGAAATTTACGTATGTAACAAACGGCTTTGTTGGTACCTGGCAGGAATGGTCGAAATACTCGCCTATCCCAGGTAGCGCATTTCTTGTATAAAGTTCGCCAGTTAAAAATGAACTTCCTGTGCGATAATTTGTGAATAGGCAGATTTTTTTATGATTTTTGTATATCACTTAGTTACCATTTTTTAAGTGGACATGATGCGTGTTTTAATCGAGTTTTTGCGGGTAAGTAACATCCGCATTTATTACAAAATCTCAATTTATTTTGGTGCTCACATGAATTACACAATGATAATCTTTGTTGCACTAGATCCTTCTCTGCAACAATTATATTAGATTGCACTGAAGGTTCTTTTCGTGATTTTAATTTATCTAAAAAAGAGCTCATACGTAATTATCCGGTACACTTACATCCTTCTGTTTTATTAATGTAAGTACAGAACGTTCCTGGCGCACACCCGGTACCGTTACATGACGGTTCAGATGCAGAGCAAACTACACCTAATGAGATAGGCAAAACAGGATCGTCTTCTGGTATAATATCTTCAGCATTCTGCCATGTTATATCATGACGAAGTACAATGAATGTGAGAATCAGCGTACCGATTGACCCATCTCTCTGTTCTAATGTAAGCTCGATCGGTCCAACTTCTTTATAATATTCGTCATCTGGCACATAATCTGTAGGAGGATTAAGATATAGTGTCCCAGCGGAAGTAATTTCTGCCCAAGATGGCAAGCTGTCTTCAGAAACTATACGTGCAGTATGGAACTTTTGTACAACCGAATGCACAGTTTCTCTACCGGACCAGCCATATATTAAACTGTATTCAGGAATTGCCATGAAACCAGAGTTATAACTAATTGACCTATTAACTGATGATGCATATTTAGGATCAGACAAATCGATCATATTTAGTTTACCTAACACATATCCAAAGTAGGGCGTAAAAGCATCTCCTTCGGTTTGCTTCACTACACTGTTTGACTCTGCTATAAAAGCTCGACGCGCACTATAATTTATAAGTACTGGTGCCACTTCCATTGGACCTTGTTCGTTGTTATATCTAGCCATATTATATGCAAACGCGCCAGAAGCTAATGCAGCCGCAATAGATGTTCCGCCAGTGAAGCCATATGTCCCTTGTAGTCCAGCCGCCCATATTTGTTCTCCCGGCGCCCAGCCATCAAGTGATCCTGTATTAGTTTCTCCACTAGTATTCGAAATAATAGAAGTACCTGTATAGTTTGAGAAGTCAGAGGGTTCTAACATTTGGTTAAATGATCCGATAGTTAATACATTTGGAATCGATGCAGGTGTTACATGACCAATCGGCAATCCAGAGTTTCCTGCAGAAACAATTACAAATAAACCTAAATCAAGTAGTTGGTTAATTTTACTATTAACATAATCGTTCTTAGGAATCGACCAGCTTAAGTTTAGGACTGATGGACCTCGTTGACCGTTCATGTAATGAGTAGCAACTGCATCGAATCCTGCTAGTAAGTCGCTTAGACGGGTGTCAACGCCGGGCTCGAATATCTTACAGATTCCTAATTTGGTATTAGTAAGACCGCATGTTTTACCTGCAATTACACTAGCTATAGCCGTACCGTGACCTCTTTTGTCGCCGTATTCGTCTGTAATGCTGTATATGTTTTCTATCTGGGCATCGGCAAATTCTGGATGGGAAGCTTCTATTCCGCTGTCCAGTATGTACACTGTGCTATTAAACCCTCGAACAACATGATCGTGCTCTTCTTCGTCGAAATCAACAACGTTTACAGAAGCCACTTTCCACCAGTTCTTCTCGTCCTCGATTGCAAAAGAAGTAGTAAGGTTGCTATCGTCTAGTGTAATATCAATACCCAGTAACTGCATAATGCTATCGTCGTCGAGCGTAATTTGTTCTATTAATTTATTCGGTGTAGGTTCTTGTGTGCATTCACACAGAAATACATTACCAAATCCGCTATATTGCGTAATAATTGTAATGTTAGCATCTGCGCAGTAAGTGTCGATTTCGTCCCTAGATAGCGAATCAACGAAGTCTAAAATATATCTCATTATGGTTTCCTAAAGTTAACTGTTATTATAACTAATATTTATCCTTATTGCATAAATGCCTAGCAAATTCTTGCCTATTTTTGTAAGAATGTTACCTTATAATTTATAAATATTTGTATCAAGCATTAACACACAGGACACATCATGACATCGAATAAAAAAATATCAATCATACTTCCTACTAGAGGAAGAACTACTATGCTTAAGGATAGCCTAGAAAGTTTAATCAAAACATGCAAGTCGCCTAAAGACGTCGAGCTGTTACTTGGCGTAGACGAAGATGATACAGAAGTAACGGGTTACATTAAAGAAGAAGTTGCGCCAATGCTACAAGAAGCAGGCATCGAAGCAAAGGCTAGTGTTTTCAAACCATTAGGCTATGAAAATTTACATACTTATGTTAATACATTAGCGAGCGGTGCTACAGGAGAATGGATATTCTTTTGGAACGACGACGGCATTATGTTAACAGACGGGTGGGATGAGGTTATTGATAGCTATTCAGGCCAGTTTAAATTACTTGCGCCTAAGGACAACCACAACGGTCACCCTTACGCAATCTTCCCAATTGTACCTAAGGATTGGTTTGTCCTTATGGGACACTTAAGTCAAAACGCGCAGAACGATGCTTGGCTAAGTCACATTGCTTACATGCTAGACATATTCGAAAGAATTGATGTTGAGTTTTTACATGACCGCGCTGACATAACTGGTAACAACGATGATGAAACATTTAAGAATCGTAAGCACATGGAAGGCAACCCAGAAGATCCAAACGACTTCGGGCATACTGATATGCAAAGCGCACGAGTAGCAACAGCACACAAAATTGCTTGGTTCCTAGAAAAGACAGGCCAAGCAGATTTGACTTGGTGGAACAATGTTAAAGAAGGCAAGCAAAATCCATTCGAGAAGATGGTGTGGGATAAAGGTGTTAAAGGAGCCGGGCAATTGGCGGCAACTGCGAAAGACGAACTCCCAGACGATACTGTGATAAGTTTATAACTTCATCTCCGAGGTTAGAGCCCTGTAAAGCATTGTTTTACGGGGCTTTTTTTATGCTTGACTAAATTGTAAACAGCTATATAATATGTATAACTTAATCGAATAGGTAATTTATGACTACAAACGCAATGATAGATATTGAAACACTAGACACTTCACCCTCGAGCGTAGTTTTGAGCGTGGGTGGTGTAAAATTTAACCCGTTTTCTACTGAGGAACCGTGGGATAAAGTTCACTGGCGTTTGGATATAGAAACACAGTTGGGAATGGGAAGGACTACAAGTGAGTCCACATTAGAATGGTGGTCTAAGCAAGACCAAGCTATTCAAGACGATGCGTTTAGCGAAGATAATCGAGTTGACCTGCACGAATTTATTAAAGACTTAAACAAGTGGGTAACTGGCGCAGACGAAATTTGGTGCCAAGGTCCGCAATTTGATATGGTAATTCTAGAGGACTTGTTTAAACAATTAGACCACCATAAAAATTGGCAGTTTTGGCAGATACGCGATAGCAGAACTTTGTTTAAAATGCTTCCGGAAGATCCGAGAAAAGATGTGCAAGAGGACGCGCATAATGCTATGGCAGATGCGTACTGGCAGGCTAAGTGCGTACAGCAAGCATATAAACATTTTGGTGTTCAAAAACGATAATGGCTGGGTGGTGGAATTGGGTAGACACAAGGACATATAAAAGTTAGCGTTTATTGATAAATAACATAAAGGAGACTTTTATGTTTATAAACGCTAAAGAATATATTGTTAGTAAAACGAAAGAAGAACGGCAGGCTCATCTAAAATTAGACGAAGAATGCTGGGAAAGAGGAGGCAACAGTACAAATCATCGAGGCGTATTGGCGCAGTTTTTAGGAACAACAATACCAGGTGGTCCGGGAAGAGTTATACTAGCACATGCTTGTAATAACGAAAAATGTTCAAATCCGGAACATTTATATTGGGGTTCAGATAAAGAGAATATTGTAGAAGACAACCCCGACTGGAAGTCGCCGTGGGATAGATCCGTAGAAAAATATGGATATAAAGAAGCATGTAGACGAAACGCGAGAGGAGATAAGTCACTTGGCGGTAAAGCAAACAAAGGTAAGCCTAAAAGCGAAGAACATAAACGTAAGATAGCAGAAAGTATACGTAAAAGGAATAAAGAAAGATTAATGCGAGAGTGATGAAATTGGTAAACATAAGGCGCTTAAAACGCCTGGGCTTCGGCCTTGCGGGTTCAAGTCCCGCCTCTCGTACCATTTTTCAGCGCCAGTTCAAGTCTGGCACCGGGTACCATTTTTAATAACGATAGTAGAAAAGATATGACTGATTATAAATTTGAAATAATGCCATGTAACTGGTACAAGAGACGCGAAGTTAATCCAGCAGAGATTAAGGTTATCGAGTCTTTTAATGTTATAGGATTTGAGAAGATTGATAATTCTTATTGTCAGGTTCAAATTTGTTACGATGACAATACCGCAGTTACAGTAGAAGCGCGTGTATCTGAGAGTAAGGTATTCGGGCTCCCTGTTAGCACACAATTTAGAAAGTCTGCCCCGTTGCCGGTTATTAAGAGCAACTGGTCTATCAACGGGATAAATACAAAAGGCGACTTCATATTATTAAAGGTAAAAGATAATGACTAAGTTTACAATTCCAGCAGGAAAAATAAAACAATACGATCCGTACAGCAAATACACAAGTTCTGCTGATGTAACTACTAATATTTTAGTAGAAGATTGGAAATGCGAGCTAGTGGAACCTAAGAACAGAGCACTCCACACAGCCGCAACAATTAATCCATTCGGTAACAATATTGATTGGGAAGAACGCGAAAAGGAAATGATTGAACTGATGCATAAACGACACGGCATTGGCCTTGCCGCACCCCAAGTTGGAAGTAGCTATAACATGTTTGTGATGGCGCATAGTCATTTAGGCGATATAGGTGTTTACAAGCCTGAAATATTAGAATCGTCAACAGAAACTGAAATGTGGGAAGAGGGTTGTTTAAGTTTTCCTATGCTGTATCTTCCAATTAGACGTCCAGAGAAAGTAAAAGTACGATACTTTAAAAACGACGGTAAAACACAAGTTGAAGTTTGGATGGACGACAGAGACGCACGATGTTTCCAGCACGAATTTGATCACTTACAAGGCAGACTTTTTATTGACGAAGTAAGTGACCTCAAGTTACAGCGAGCATTTAAGAAAAGAGAAAAAATCTTTAAGCAGTTAGACGCCCTTGCTGACAATGGCACTAAATAACTACCCGTTCTGGGTTAACAATTTCGATCGCGTAAAAAATTATAAAGACGAATATCCTTTAGTAACAAAGATATTTGACCATCCTGTTAGCTTTTGGTACGGCGACAAAGGCAAAAAATACACCTCCCATATAGACAAAGGAATACAACGGTTATTAAATCGTGCGTATCCTTGCCTTCCTGTATTTGTAATTTACAATATGCCTAACCGAGACATGGGACAGCATAGTAAAGGCGGAGCAAAAACAAGAGAAAAGTATCTAGAATTTATTGATACGTTTTGTAACGGAATAGGTAATGCTAGTCCTATAGTTATTTACGAACCAGATAGTTTGCCTCACGCTGAAGCAATGGATAATAGCGAACGACTTTGGCGAGCAGAACTAATGAAAAAATCGCTAGAAATAATAACGAGTAGAACTAACGCATTAGTGTATATCGACATAGGCCATAGCAACTGGCTAGATGCTAAAATAGCGGCACACATGATATCGTCAGTTACAAACGATAAAGTGAGAGGCTTTAGCGTTAACGTAAGTAACTTTAGAACAACAGAAGAAAGTATGAACTGGGCATTGCAGATATGTGAAACTAGAACAGATGATTATTTTGTAATAGACACTAGCCGCAACGGTAACGGGCCGTTCGGTAATTACTGGTGTAACCCACCGGGCAGAGCATTGGGCGAATCGCCTACAATAGACACCGGCGAAGAGAAATGTGATGCTTTTTTGTGGGTTAAGATACCCGGCGAAAGCGATGGCAAATGTAACGGCGGACCTAGGGCTGGAAGATTTTGGCCAGAGTACGCAGAAAATCTAATTAGAAATTCCGATAAATAGTAGTATGAGAATACAAGACATTATTTTAGAAGGCGGGTGGGCAAGCGCAAAAACCCAAGACACTGTTATAACGCCTGCTACCATTGTAGAAGCAGTAAAAATACTCGAGGGCTTTGAAAAAGAGTTTAACAGTTATCTCTCTGTTCGCGGTATCCCTCCTATTAGAATCGGAAAACCGGTGGGCAGTGGCACGTATTATAAAAGAGATTTAAAGCAACAGCCAGATAAAGAATACGGCGATATAGATGTACAATTCATTGTTCCGCGACAAGACGATATGCCTGAATCGAAAAATGAATCAATGTACGTAGAAGAAGTAAAGAGTTTTGTAAGTTCGAATGCTAAGTACGAAACAACAAACGGAGTTAATGTTGTATTTGAGATTGGAGACAATCGCTATATACAAGTTGACTTTGTTATTATGTTTGAACACTTAGAAAAATGGTCACATGTATTTGCTCCAGAATGGAATTACAAAGGTGTATTATCATCTACATTGTTTAGCGCATTAGCCGCAGTGCTTAACTTAAGCATAAGCAATAGAGGAATACAGGTTAAAACAATTGACGGCGAGATTGTGAAATTCTCGCTACGCAAAGGCACAGAATTACAAACAGTTACAACAAGCAAAGAAAACTGGGCTATGGATTTAGCTAAATTCTTAGGTGCTACTCAAGCATCTAAAAGACTACAACAGTATCCAGGTTTGCAAGGAGAAGTAAAAATTGCAAACATCATCCAATCAATAAAAGGCGTACTAGAAAGTACAGGCAAAGAAGATTTAGTAGATGAAGTAAAACAAATGTATCTAGATAAAGTAGATGCAGTTATTAATTCTAGTAAATTTGATAAAGCTGAATCGCCAAAGGCAAAAGCAAAAGCACAGCAAACAAAAGAAATGCTACACAGCAAGTCTCGTGCTATCGCTGATTTGTTTTAAACACCGCTAGGGCTAATATCGTCGTTTTCTATTTCGGGGCTTACTCGGACTTCATTGTCTAATTCAGGCGCATGTAATTCACTTTCTAAGTAGTGTTTTGCATCGCTAATATAGCCGGATGTCTTAGTAATTTTTGCCTGCCACCAATGAGGTAGGTCGGCGTCGGATGGTAGGGTCTTAAGTAATTTATGTAACTCTACAGCGTACTTACCAATCTTATATAATTCTTTAGCAAGCATATCACGTTCGTCGTCTTCGTGGCCTACTATTGTTTTAGTAGTTTCTTCGTCTTCGTTAACAATGCCTGCTAAATGTTGTAGTCGTTGTATTTCGTTCATAATTACTCGATTATATTTACTGGTATCGGACTTTTCTTTATTGTAGGAAATTTAAATTCTTCTTCTACGTGGTGGAATCGTCTGTTCTTCTCGGGATTAGAAATTCCTACACCCATTAACAACATAGGTTCGCCTTCTAAGTCTAGTATCTCTTGTATTTTAGCACCATTAAAACATTGGCAACATCCAGTTGAATACCCCATGTAAGAACCAATAAAGTTTAAGTAACCAGCGGCAATGCCTAAAGCAACTTGCTGATCTCTTTTAGTTACTTCTTCTGCATCAAAGTCTGCAAGTACGTGAGTTTTAACTGGATCTGGAATGTAGCTTTCAAACACAAACAGTGAATTAGCTAATACTTGAGGATTTGTTTTTGAATGTACTTTTTTGTTATATTTGTCGGGAGGATTAATACCAAAGCCTACAGTATTTTCGTGAATCTTTTCTATAATATCTCTATTAGTAATACAATGTATTTTATAAAATGCTTTGTTCTGCTTACTTGGACACTGGGTAACAGACTCTAACATAAGTTCTAAATCCTCTTGAGGAATCTCTTTAGTTAAGTCCCAGTTACGCTGGCAGTGTTGGCTTCTGTGTATTGCTTTTTTAATGTCTTTATGTATATCAGTCATACTTATCTCTATTCGCCACGTTGTCGAGCATTACTCATGTCTTGATCTATTTCAGCACGAGTATCACGCCAATCCTCGTCATCTTTATCGTAAGGGTCGAATGCTTCGTTCCTAGCAGACAACCATTCTTCAAATGTTTCTAGGTCCCAACGACCGTTTTTAATCATGCTAAACGCCATCTCGTTATCGACCTCAGCCATATGCGGCATATCCATTTCTTCTAGGCTTTCTGTAGCTGTAGTTAGTGCAGATGCTAGCTCTTGTTTTTGCGCAGGTGTTAAATCTGCTTCGATATTAACATGTCGGCCTTCAATGAATAATCTACCTTTATAATCAATACCTACTCTTTTGTTTCCAGCTTGCATTTCAAATTTATGTGCAAATCTATTAGGACTTTCATCTTCGCCTTCGGGACGGACAAATTCACCTTCTTCGATACTAGCTAGCGATTCTAATAATTTTCTAAATTCTTCGTTAGTCATCGTATCCATCGGTATCCCACGCATCTTGCTGACGTTGGTCATCTATAGCATCTTTTAATTCTTCTAGTGTCTCCATGGTCGAGTCTCTGAGACTAGAATCAGGATTTTCATTTATCCTAAAAGCCAGTTCTTGTAAAAGATCTTCTACTGATTTACTTTCGCTTTCTTTTACTTTATTTTTAGGAGTACACGTATCGCAAGAAACTCTTGGGTTGTCCTTACAATCTGGACAAGGAACATAAGCATTAACCCGTCTCTCATCGTCATAATCTGATTCTTCAATAGCTTCGAGTGTTTCCATTAACTTTCTAAATTCGTTCATATTAAATACCTGCCAGGTGTTTAAGTTGTGCCATTGCCGCTTCGAAAGCATTTTCAGCAGTTTGTTGAGATTTTCGTTTTGCTAATGCGGCTTTGTGCCTTTTCTGCATTTCAGCACGTTCCGTTCCGTCCCTGCCGTACATTTCATTTTCCCAATCATCGTCGTCCCAGGAAAGCATCTCTTCATCGTCTACTGATTCACCTTGAATTGATCTCATAGTGTGACCGACTTCTAAATCTGTTTCGTAATCATCGTCATATTCATCGTCGCCGTGCGGTGGTTGATAATTGTCTATGTTGCCGATATCAATTTCCATTTCGTTACCGTCTTGGTCACTGCCATACCAAGCACCATCTTCGTATGCGTCTAATATATACGGAATGCCTTGGTATATTACTTGGCCACCTACTTTAAATTTACCCATATCACGTTCTTGGCGATCAATGTCTAATTCGCTCATAGCACCTTCATCTACACCGTTCTTTTCATTGTGGTAGTCTTTTACTTGGTCTAATATCTCATTATATACATTATCATAATCATACCCATCAGGTATGTCACCTAAAACAATCGACCCGTCTTGAGCAATCCCATATTCAACCCAAATCTGTTGATTGTCGCCAACGTAAACTTGTACTTGATCACCTGCATTCCAGTCTACGTTCTGGTTATCTGGTGAAACGCGATCTTCGTCGACGCCGTACTCGGCACGTATGTCACTTAAGTCAACGCTATCTTCTAGTTCTCTATCTAAATCTGGCTCTTCTGCGTCAAGTGATGTATCATCTTTACCGGCACGTACAAGTTCCATATTCTTAATAGCATTGCCCATAAGTTTCAACGCAAAAGATTTATCTTCATCACTTATGCTCATTAATGATTTGCCCTGTTCGAATTGATGGACAATATCGCTTAATCTGTCACTTGCGGCAAGACTGTTATCGTCATTACCTAAACGTGCGTTAATTTCACTAAACAGTAAGTAAGGACTGCGAGCAGCAATTCTTAGGAACATAGCTTTCTTTGTTTCAGGATCGTTAATATCAGCATCTAAAGGGAATCGATTAGCGATGCTTCTTTTTCTCTGTTTGCTAGGGATAGGCTTGCCGCCAGGGCCCATCATGTCTTCAGGTTTAATTTTAGTAAAGATAGCGTTAGCAGGATCACTTGCTTGTGCTTTCTCTGGACGTTCTGCGGCATCCTTCCTTGCTTGAGGACTAGGGGATTCATAGTCACCGTCACCTGCGCCTGCGGGAGGAGCAGTACTAGTGCCATCCGGGCCTGCTGGGGCCTTCTGTGATGCTTTCCATTTTCTATACGCATCTCTTTCTTTTGCGTTAGTCGGACGTTCGCCTGCACCAAAGTCTGGCATGTCAGCTTCGGTTAACCCCGCCAGCTTTTGCATTCTTCTAATATCTTCGTTCATTTGTGATCCCTTTATTTTATTATATATTAAATTAAAAACTTGTTCGTTGTATTCACCAAACTGTTTAGTATACACTTCTTTAGCACTTTCTACATCAGGCGCATTTTTAAGCGCATCCCTAAACGCGCTTGCGCTTGCTATTTCGTCCCCTGTTGAAACCGTAGGAGCAAGTGTAATATATCCTCGCACATTCATTGGCTTCGGATCTGTACTATATGTATTTATCTTCTGATGGTACTTTGGTTTCGGTTCTCCCCGTACAGTCATGTCTAATCCAGTCTCTGGATCGACATTTGAGAACGGAAAACGTTGCATATCCTTCTCGCCTACAGCAAATATTAGCTGGGTTTTGTCTGCCGGAAAGTACTGGGCATAATCGTCAGCATTGTATGGCACTCTAACCTGTAATACTTTGTTAGGATCGATGCCTTGTGCTTGGGCTATTAACTGCTTTTCTTGAAAGCTGAATGGACTTTTATCGCCGTCTACTTTATCGCTGGTTGCTATATAAACCTCAGCGTCGGGGAATTGTTGTTGAAGTTGATTATACACTTCGATATGATGCGCTAACATCGGTTGAAATCTTCCTGGATAAACGACTACTTTCTTCATAGTACTATTTATCAAATAAAACTGTTTACTTATTCTTATTTAAAAACGTTTTCAAGGGATGCGGTGCTTCTTCGTATCTTACACCAACGATATGATACCTAGTCTCTGTGCCGTAATTAATTGCGCTATGTAATCCCGATGTATTAATTTCGTATATGTTTCCAGCATCTAAATGATGAAATGAGACATTTGCAGTAACACCGTTAGCGGGCTGTTTGTCATAAAAACAAAAGAACGCTTGATCGTTAGTAATAACAGGTATATGAATTCGTTTGTTAATCTTATTACTAAGTGCGTCTGAATGCACAGTATAAGTCTTGTTAGGAGGTATGCTTAAAATACGCCATCTATAGAAATTGTTGTATGTAGTTATTAGTTCGCTTATATATGTACCGGCAAGGGATTCGTTTAATGTCGAATATGTCTCTTCAGGGAGAGATAGTTCAGTTATACGTCCAACTGAGCAGAACCAATCGTCTTTGCGATAGCGCCCGCTGTCGTCTGTTTCCCTGGTTAGCGAAATTTGTAGAGCATCTTGCAACTGATGCTCAGTTAGAAATGTTTTTAACTCTTTAGTTAGACGCGGAACATCTACTGTTTCATCTAATTTTTTAATTAGGCTGTTTGTCATGATGTTAGTTACAGCAATTAGCTTGAAGCTCTTTAGTACTGGCATGGGCATACATGCCATTGTGTTTTAATAGGTTAGTGTGTACATCGCAAAAACTAGCGTATACGGGCGAATTAGGATCATTAAAGTAGCCCATATCTATAATTGTAGATAACAAGTTAATCGACTCTTCTTCGGTTAGGTCACCTTTCTTTTGTAATCTGGAAAAAATTAGTTGTTCTGTTGCCATCCAATCTTTCCAACCGTCTAGCACTCCTAATTCCGTACTAAACTCCTGCCACAACCGTGTTCCTATGTTGCTGGAAATATTAAAAGAAACCTTTCTTGCATTACGATTAATTATATCTTCACAGCCCGGATAAAATTCTAATAAATGACTACTATATCTATTTAGTGGCATCATTCGTACATTATAATTGTATGATCTAAGTAAAATTGGTAACCACAATGCATGGTCACATTGTGGATTGTTTAAGTGGAATCCGTCACGCAACGCTTCGTTGACAGCGAACTGTTTCCAGCTAGATATTTGATTGGGATTAATTTGGCCTGCATGATGAGAAAGTCCACTATTATATCGTACAGCAGGATCTCTATAAGTTATACCAATAGTTATACCCCGCATTTTAATACCGAATTCTTCTATTATCTCGCCGAACGACGAATACAGTTTTAACTCTTGGTAGTTTCCTGCAATATCAATTAACGTGGAGCCGCCGATTCTATTTGGGATTAAGTAAATAAAATCTCTTTTAGTATTGTATGCAACTAGCATTAGTAATCCGGGTTGTTTTTGTGTTTAACTTTGCCTCTTTTAGCGTCCTTCTTACGGTCACGCATAGTTGCGGCTTTGTTAAATGTGTTCATATTTTTAGCAACTGGATTAAACTTAACAGCCTCAGGTTTGTCTTTGCCTTCGCCAAGTTCAGCTTGTAGCTGTGCTAGTCTTTTACGTATAGCAGTTAACGTGTCTTTGTCTTTAGGTGTATGAGGATCCATCAGTATTTTTTGTAATGCTTTCTTTTTTTCTCTTGTGCTACTGCCCGAGCCGAAAACATCTTCGGTTGGAAATTCTTTATCAAACTCAGCTTTATTTTTTTCAATTTCAGCTTTCTTATCTTTGTACCACTGGCTAGCATCGTCTAGACTGTATCCACTACGCTTTTTAAATTCGTTCGATACTAAGTCTCTCGCACTTTGGCCTTGCTTGCGTTTTGCTTCGTTGAAATCAGTTACATTGCTAAAAAAGTATATGCGGTTTTCTTGAGGAATAAATGCCCCATGCTTTTGCTCCCCGTGAGCATTGTAGCCTATAAATTCGATTTGTGTAATATCTAACGGATATAGCCTAGTTTTGTCTATTCGGAAGCCCCTGCTTTGTGCCCAGCTACCTAATTGTTGTGGTAATGTTTTTAGATCAACTGCTTCGCCTACTAATCTGCCTCGATAAGGATGTGGGCTACTTCCGCCTTTGCTTGGCTTAACTTTTTTAGGTTTCTTTTCTTTTGTTTTTACTTGGTTAGCTTCATCTACTTTACGAATGACATCAACTTGTTGAACATAACTATAGTTTTGCAACTTGCCGACTGACCCGGCACCAGTATCAACTTCGTATTCTACATGACCATCCCTGTCTGGGTCTACTGATATAATAACACCAGACATTCTTTTACTACCGTCTCTCCATTCTATCTTGTCGCCTTTCTTAAACTTAGGACTTTCTCGGCCTTCTTTTGGAAAGTTACTAGCATAGTCTTTGCCCTCTTTATCTTTTTGAGCAAATTTTTGTGCAAATGCTTGGGCTTCTTCTTGACTGGAAAAAGGTTCTCTTGTAATCCTAATCCAAACAGGCTTATCACCTGGCTTCGCATATTTGCCTGATGGAGATTGTAGCTTCTTCACTTCCCATACTGTTCCATAGCCTTCCATCTTAGACGGGAATACTTTAATATCGCCTAGCTTCTCACCTTCTTGTCCAAATTCTTCTTCAACAGCTTTCTTATCGTTGGCTCGTCTATTCTTTTTGCTATCTTGTTTAGCATCAGCCTTACGCCCATAGTAAGCACCTTTACCTTTCTTAGCGCCACTGTGCTCAGTCTTGCCGCCTTGGTTGGCTTCAGTTTTTAATTCATCGTATGTATGTACTCGTGAAGGGTGAAGTTCAATTATTTCCCCTTTCTTAAAACTAGTGCCGGCTGGCTCTAGCAATCTAAATGCTAGTAAGTGAGAATTACCACGTCCTTTGTATCTACCTTTAACTAATGACTTACCGACCACAATGTGGTATATTTTATTAAGACGCAAATTACCAGCTACTTCGCGAGATAATTTATTCTCTCCTGGCGAGCCTTCGTCTACATCTTGGGTTGCTTCGATTTTCAGTTCATCAAAACCACGTCCTGGATAGGCTTTTGCTAACATTGCATTATCTTCTTTTCTTTTTAATCTACGTTTGGCCCTGGCATATCTTGTTGCATCATCACCAGTTCCTTGCTTGCTTGCTTCCTTATCAAATTTCTTTTTAGATAGGTACTTTCCAGTTTTGCTGAATGGGTTAATGGCTTCGTCTACACCAGAACGACCAAAATCATCTTGATCCATAGCAAAGAAATCTTCATCGGAAATATACATATCTGTATCACGGTTGTAATACTTGCCTTCTTTTGGATCGTAATAAACAACAGCGCCATTGCGCATTTTGAATGGGCCTTCTAATCCGGGGATATCCGTGTAACGTTCCCTGTCTATTGGTTCTTGAATTGAGTAGCCTTCAGCTATATCGGTAATTTTCATGTGGTAATCCTATTCTCTCCGTTATATCTTATATTTATCATTGACGAACAATAAATATATTGTATAATGTAACAAATCAGGACTTATACTTCATGTACACACAACTAACTAGGTGTGTGGCTTGCGACAGCTACAATCTGCATCAATTTTTAGACTTAGATAAACAACCGTTAGCAAATAATTACCACGACGGGACAGGCAGCGGTGAAAAATATCCGTTAGCTTTGAATGTTTGCACCGATTGCTGGCATACACAATTGTCCGTAAGCGTAGATCCGTCGATATTATTTGACCATTACTTATACGTAACCGGAACAAACCAAACTATTAAAGATTACTCCGATTGGTTTGCTTCTTACGTTTTAGAAAGAAACCCAGACCTGCCAACAATAAAGGTATTAGACATTGCCTGTAATGATGGCACACAACTAGATTCGTTTACTAAACTATCACCAACTTGCGAAACATATGGTGTTGATCCTGCTAAAAACTTGATTGGATTAGCTGAAGAAAAAGGACACACTGTTTACAACGAATATTGGCCTTTTGATTTAGGACAAAAATTTGAAGTAATTATCGCGCAAAATGTTTGCGCCCACACTCCTTCCTTGTACGACTTTATGGTGGGAATACGCAACCATTTAGCTCTAACCGGTGAAGCATATATTCAAACTAGTCAGTCGCAAATGTACCAAAATAATGAATTTGACACTACGTACCACGAGCATATTAGTTTCTTTAGTGTGAATAGTATGAATAATTTAGCACATCGCGCAGGTCTTACTTTGAAGGATGTGCAGATCACTGATATACATGGCGGTAGTTATTTGTTTACTTTAGGTGTGCAGGGAAGTACAAAAAGTGCGTCAGTGCGTGAAACAATGATAAAGGAAGATAGCGAAGGCAGACATAGTTTAGAGTTTTATCGACACTTTGGTATAAATGCGGACACTATATTAGACGATTTAGAAGACGTAATTTGTGCATATCAATCAAACGGAGTAGCTGTAGTTGGGTATGGTTCAGCCGCAAAGGGAATGACAGTGCTTAACGCAAGAGGTATTAAACTTGATTGGATAGTAGATGACAACCCACTAAAGCAAGGCCTATATACGCCGGGAACAAATATTCCGATTAAAGATAGGAGCAGTTTACATACCGATTTGCCATTAGTTGTTATCCCATTGGCTTGGAATTTCTTTAACGAGATTAAAGATAATGTAGATACAGAAAGGAAGGGCAAGGAAACTACGTATATAAAATATTTTCCAAAGGTAACAGTAACATGAAGAATTTCCTTGTCAGAAGCTTATGTAAAATAAAATCACCAATGTGGTTCGCTGACCGTTCAAGGGAAGGAGACTTATTTTCTCATTATACGAAAATGCATGAAATTAGTCTTAAATCTTTTGAAAAATATCTGGCTGGTGATTGGGAGTTTGTGTTTTATCAAGAAGAAGTGGAAAATATACAAGAAGTTTTCCGTGATCATTTTTTTAAAATTTATAATTTATGGAAGGAGAATGCCCCCTGTAATATTCTGTACTGCGGTCCAGACAACATAATGATGAAACCAACAGAAATATTCGGCAGGTATGATAAATTCTCTATGTTTAACTTTACTGATCCTAAAACCACAAGACCAGGAAGAGAGGACACCAACGCCTATAATGTATATCATCCTCATTATTTTAATGCCGATGTGCGATATTATCCTGCAGAAATGTCACAAGACACCTGGGACATAGGATTGCAAATGGCGGAGAATTGGGATTTCAATTGCTGGGGTACTGAACAAGTCATACTTAATGAAATGATGTGGAAACAACCGGGTGTGACTTTGGAGAATATGTTAGACCCAAAGCTATCATACCAAGGTTTTCATTTATTCTTAGATAACTGGGACCAAACTAATCATGCTGCAAATTTGTGGAATGGCATGAATGCGCAAGATGCTCATATAATTCATGTTGCGGGGTCACGTGTAGCTTCTAAGAAAGTCGAACTCATGCAAGTACTGTGGGAGATGACAAATAAATAATATCATAGTCACCGGTGGGAACGGCTTTATTGGTACCGCTGTTTGTACGAAATTAGTTGAGGCTGGACACTTTGTGTACAATCTAGATACAAGAAAAGGTGAGATACCTGGCGTAACTCATTTGCCTTTTAGCATCAATAATCCTCAAACAAAAGGAATTTTTAAAGTACTAGGCATTGACGCAGTAATTAATTTAGCAGGTAAATCGGGGATAGCGCAAAGCATAGCGGATCCGAGTCCTTTCTTTAAGTACAACGTGTCAAATACAATATCGTTGCTAGATCTAATGGCAGAAGCAGGTATCAAAAAACTTATTCACGGCAGTAGTGGCTCTGTGTACGAAGGCACCGTGCCTAATCTTCCGGTTGAAGTCGGCTTTGAGGAAAGCCTACATTTAGGCACGCCGCATTCGACTTACGCATATACTAAATTTCTGGCGGAATCTATAATAAGCAGATACTGCAACGCATATGATATTTCTTTTGTGGGTTTTAGGTATTTCAACGTTGCCGGGCCTGGACAAAAAGAAACAAGCAACAAGTTTGTTATCCCACAAATGTGTAAGAACGTAATACAAAATGAACCAGTTACAATATTCGGCGACGGCACGTCTTTAAGAGATTATGCCCACGTCGATGATATTGCTAACGCACATGTTTTAGCAATAGATTATTTAGATAAACATCCTTGTGCTGAGTTTATCAATACAGGATCAGGAATCAGCACAAGTGTAAACGACATAGTTAGGATGTTAGAAAGTGTTAGTGGAAATCCCATGAGAATTGTTCGACAGGATAGCCGACATACTTTGGAGACGACATACTTAGTTCCGAATATAAAAAAGGCAAAAACACTGTTAGGTTGGGAACCTGAGTTTACACTAGAAGATATAATAAGAGATACGTATACATGGGAAAAGAAAAAGAAGTGAAAAAAGTAGTTTACGTAACAGGGTGTTTAGGATTTATCGGTTACCACGTAACCATAGCCTGCTTAGAACAAGGGTGGTATGTTAGGGGCATAGACAAAGGCACCTATGCGGCTAACTGGAATTTGCTAGACATGCTAGAGCAGTATGAGAATTTTGTCTTTGACCATATTGATATAAATGATATGACTATGCTTTACGATTGTGACTATGTAATCAATACTGCGGCAGAGACACATGTCGATAATTCTATTATTAGTAGTAAAGTGTTTATAGACAGCAACGTTTCCGGAGTACACAATTTACTAGAACTTATACGAACAAAAAGTAGAAGCCACCGTCCTACATTATTGCACTTTAGCACAGACGAAGTATATGGTGATTTAGAGACTGGATTTCATACAGAAACAGATTTATTGAAACCTAGCAATCCTTACTCTGCTTCTAAAGCAAGTGCCGATATGCTTATTACAGCTTGGGCAAGAACATATGATGTTCCTTATATAATTGTGCGTCCAACTAACAATTACGGAATCGGACAATACACTGAGAAATTTATCCCACGCTCTATTAAATATTTACAATTAGGGAGAAAGCTAGAACTACACGATAAAGGAAAACCTAAACGAACTTGGCTACATGCCGACGATACAGCATCGGCTATTATTACACTAATTGCCGCAGGTGTTACTAATGAAATATATAACATATCAGGAAACTACGAAGAAAAGAATATAAAAGTGGCTAAGAAGATTATTAAAGCGATGGGTCTTCCGAATAATCCCATGGATTATATTGATGATACTATTGTGCGGCCTGGGCAAGATGTTCGGTACGCAATAGATGACTCCAAGCTTCGCAATTTGGGGTGGGAGCCTAAAGCTAAATTTAATACTGAATTGACTGATATAGTCCAGTATTACACTCAAAACTTTATATGGTAACGGTTGACGCACAATAAATATATTGTATAATGTAACAAACACTGCACTACACAAATAGGTTAACAATGACAGAAAAAATAAGTATTCTACTCCCTACTAGAAAGCGGACCAAACTAGCTAAAACTAGTCTTGTCAGCTTAGTCTCAAAAGCTAACGACCCTAAAAGAATTGAACTTTGTATTGCATACGACGAAGACGATACAGAAAGTGACGAGTTCTTTAACTCCCAAGAATGGATTGACACCATTAATTCACTTGGTTGCTCAAGTCAAACACACAAAACACCTAGATACGGATATCTTGGATTGTTTCGTTATGTGAATTATCTAGCAGAGAACGCCACCGGGTCATGGGTTATGTTTTGGAATGATGACGCAGTTATGGAAACAGAAGGATGGGATATTAGTATTGATAACAATGCTGACTACTTCGGTTGCTTACGTATGCCATGCTCTACAATGAATCATCCGTTTGCTTTATTTCCAATCATACCTAAACGATGGGTTGATTTATTCGGATGTGTTTCAGTAGTTAACCATAGCGACTGGTGGATATACAATGTATGTAAGCCAGTTAACCGCATTAAAGACATCCCTGTTACTGTAGCACACAATAGAGCAGATGTTAATGGTGAGAACAATGACGAAACGTTTAATGAGAATAGTTATGCCCTAGATGGTAGAAACCCAACAAACCCAGATGATTACAGTCACCCACAACGTATTAAGGACCGTAAAGCATGGGAAACAAAATTAATGTTAGAAGGATATCCACATGTCGACTAATGTAACAATAGATGAAGTAAAAGAGTATTGGAATAGGCGCCCATGTAATGTTCGACATAGTTCACACCCAGTAGGAACAAAAGAGTATTTCGACCAAGTAGAAGAAAAACGATACACAATAGAACCACACAATAAAACATTTCCTGAATTTGAGAGATGGAAAGGCAAGAAAGTATTAGAGATAGGTTGTGGCATTGGCACTGATGCTACTAACTTTGCCAGAGCAGGCGCTATATACACAGGTATCGAATTAAGTTCGGAAACGTTAGCAGTAGCGAAACAGCGTTTTGAAGTGTTTGGATTAGAAGGTACGTTTATTGAAGGTAACGCAGAGGAACTAGACAAGTTACTAGGCGATGAGAAGTTTGACTTAATATACAGTTTCGGTGTTATTCACCATTCACCTAACCCTAGAGCAATAGCAGAACACTTACCTAACCACCTAAACGATAATGGTGAACTTAAAGTTTTACTCTATGCTAAGAACAGTTGGAAGAATTATTTAATAGAAGCGGGACTAGCCCAACCGGAAGCACAAGATGACTGCCCACAAGCAGTTACATATACTAATAAAGAGGCAAGGAACTTATTTGATGAGTTTGATTTAAACATTACACAGGATTTTATATTCCCTTGGCAAATAGAGCCATACAAGAACAAGATTTACATTAAGGAACCTTGGTTTGAAGCAATGCCAGCTCATATGTTTCGTACTCTAGAAAAAAGATTGGGTTGGCATTTGTTAATAGAAGGGAAATTAAAATAAAAACTAAATTTAATACTGAATTGACTGATATAGTCCAGTATTACACTCGAAACTTTATATGGTAACGGTTGACATACACTAAAGCTATAGTATAATAGTGCAACACAACAGAGGAATCAATATGGGAACGTATTACAAAAATGTACCAGATCACTTAGACGGAATAGACAACGGTGATTTTTTAGAAATTGGAGTAGATAGAGGCGAGGGCAGTACACGCTTTTTCGCAGACATCGCAAAAGAAAGAGGCGTAAAATTCGTTGGGGTAGATGCAAGTCCCGAACAAATAGAATTTGCAGGAGACAGGTGTAAACATGAAGATGGCTCTATGCTCGAGCACGTAGAGTTAGTTAGTGCAAAAGGCGAAGACTATTTAAGTCAACTACGTGATTCGGGTAGTGACAGAAAATTTAGCATGGTTTATCTTGACAATTTCGATTGGGACTATTGGTTAGATGTTCCACCTGAACCCTTTGTTGCAGGAGCCAAACAATACTACCGAGACACTATGGGTATAGAAATGACTAATCTTAATAGCCAGCTAACCCACATGATACAAGCTGTTCGACTACTTCCATTTCTTACACCGAACTGCTTAGTTGTATGTGACGACACTTGGTTTGAGCCTAAGGAAGGAATATTTATTGGAAAATGTTCAGCAGTCTTACCGTATCTTATTGTGAACGGATTTAAACTTGTTCATAATGGCGGCTATAGAAATCGATCCGGAGGCTGTGGAGCCATTATGGTCCGTAGTAACTAGTCCATCTGTACGTAATAATTTGTTGGGCAGTTTTGTATCTCTTTAATCTATATAGCGTATTCTAAGAGGGACGCAAACTTATTTACAATAACTGTTAGACCTTTATCTGTCCAACAAATATATTTAATAGAAGTAGCACAATAACAACTGAAAACAGGCACTTTTTAACTCAAACTGTTAAAAATGCCTAATTAACAATAGTTTTAAAGAGGAAAAACACACAATGTTAATAGATAAACCACTAAGTAAAGGCGATATATGTACCATAAAACTTTCTTCAGGAGAGGAAGTAGTCGCAACATTCGAAGATGAAAACGATACTACTATTGTCGTTAGCAAAGCAACATGCCTAGCGCAAATGACAGGTCCGGACGGAAAACCCGTAGCGGGATTCGCACCGTGGCTACTTACTGCAAACCCCAATAAGGTCAGCATAAATAAAAGCACCACTACAGCAATTGCCCCAGCTACAGATGAAGCCGCAAAAGGCTACACCGACTCTACGTCAACTATAGCAAGAGTATAAACACGACACTTTATTCTAAACCAATAGGAGAAAAGTATGAAGTTTTTAGATTTGCTAAATCAAGTATTATTAGCCACTAACTTAATATCAGGAACAGTTCCTGTAATAGAAGTAGAGCAGTATCACGACCCACTAGTTTGTTTAGCGGCTAATATATATTTTGAGGCAGGTAACCAATCTAAGAAAGGCAAGGATGCGGTTGCTCATGCTACGTTAAATAGAGTTGAACACGAGAAGTATCCGGACAATATTTGTGACGTAGTATATGATGCGCGGTACACAACTAGCTGGAAGGGCAACAAAGTTCCAAGACGAAACGAATGTCAATACAGTTGGTTTTGTGATGGAAAAAGCGACAGGATACAACTCCTGTACGCGAACGGAAAACCAATAGGCCCTAACCAACGAACTTGGAAGGCAAGCGTTATTGCAGCCGCCCAAGCAATAACCGGAATTACACAAGACCCCACAAACGGGGCAACACACTATTGGAATCCAAGATTAGCATCACCAAATTGGGGATATCCTGTAACAGCAACTATAGGCAATCACACATTTGCCACGAGGAATGATTAATGTACGAATATAAATGTAACATAGTAAAAGTAGTAGATGGAGACACAGTAGATGTTGACATTGATTTAGGGTTTGATGTTTGGTTGAGAAACGAGAGGGTGCGTTTTGCAGGAATTGACGCACCAGAATCTAGAACATCCGACCCAGTTGAGAAAGTATTTGGTCTCGCGGCAAAAGCAGAAGTAGAAAGATTGCTAGAGAACGCTGAGAAAATTACATTATTGTCAAAAGACTTTAAAGGTAAGTTTGGACGTATCCTCGGAGACTTCAAATTAGAAAAAGGCGAAGTAAGCAATGAAGATACATTATGCGGACAGCTACTGATTGAAGGCCATGCTGTCTTATATACTGGACAAAGTAAAGACGAAATCGAAGCCCATCATTTACGTAACAGGCGCATACTGATTGAAACCGGCCAAGTCGACCTTACCCTAGAAGAAGCAGGAATTGCTTGACACAAACCTAAATAGTGCTATAATACACAAAACACATAGGAGTTTATTTTGACAGACACTAACGAAACAGTAGAAACAGTAGAACTTGCCCCGGAAGAAGTAGTAGAGCTTACCCCGGAAGAACAAGAACTTGAGGGAAAGAAAGAAGCGGCACGTAAAAAGCGCCGTGAAGCAATGGCTGAAAAGGCCGAAATGCTTAAGCAAAAAGAATTAGCAATAATGGCGAAAGCTGAAGAAAAGCGTATTCGTAAGCGTGTAAAGCGACTACAGTGGAAACAGAAAATGGATGAGGCTACAGCTAATGGGTAAATTTTATAGTACCAAAACATACGGCAATGATAGGGGCTTATCCTGTTGTTTTAGACAATGGCGCAGTACTCACAGTCATTGTAGCTTATTACATGGTTACAGTATCGGGGTTAAAGTAATCTTTGAATGTGAAACATTAGATGAGCGAAACTGGGTTATGGACTTCGGTGGCCTTAAGCAGTTTAAGAATTGGTTAGAACACATGTTTGACCACACAGTAATAATTGCTAAAGACGATCCTCACTTTGACTTATTTGACAAGATGGCAGATGTCGGTGAGATTAAGACTGGCGCAAACTCGGCTATTATGGATATCCGAGTTGTTGATGCAGTTGGATGTGAGCAATTTGCTAAACTAGCGTACGATACCTTAGCTGACATACTAGCAATTGATCTAGAACAAGGTGACCTCTTAAATCCGACTGTACGTGTAAAAAGCGTAGAGGTATTTGAGCACGACGCAAACTCCGCAATATACGAAGGATAATAATGACAGGAATTATTACAATGAATGATGAATTTTGGAGTTGGTATAATCAATTGCCGGAGCCTAAAAGGTTCTACGTGTTTCTTGGTATTGTAGTGCCAGCATGGTGCATACCGCCAATTTTTCTAGGACACCCAACAGCAGGATTTACTTCTCTGCTTATACTTTGTGTTATAATTTCGTGTAAGATTTCGGCACAATCACCAGGGAGAATAAAAGATGACACGCATTAATATTATTCCGCCCGACGAACTTATGGACCAGCATCTTGTGGCAGAGTACCGTGAAATTACCATGGTACCTGCCGCATTGAATCGCACCCTTAACAGTAAGTCCGGATTTAATCCTAAGAAAGTAGCAGACACGTACACCCTCAACACCGGGCATGTCTATTTCTTTTATGATAAAGGCAAGTATCTAGACAAGCGGTACAAGGAATTGATTAACGAAATGAAAGCCCGGGGTATGAATCCGGACCCGTCACGTAAGTTTCCTAAAGATGTATTCCCTGCAAATTTGTTCAACGATTGGTCACCGACATCGGACGAGCAAGACATTGCGAGAGAGCGCATTAATTTTCGCATTAGCCAAAAGCCAGATTGGTACAGAAAGACTGACGGATCTGTTAAATGAAAACTGGCACATTTAATAACGCTGATTACTACGAATTTAGATACGATGTTAATCTTATTCCTGAGTTATTAGAAAATATCAACAAGTATAAGATTGTTAAAAATGAAGACAACAAACGATATTTAACAAATGAACGATTTTATACGGACCACTTAATAATATATCTTAATTCGTGTCTAGCACAAATTGCCAAGGAGCATTTTAGCGAGGCAGTCTCCTTGGAAGTATGCGATATTTGGGTTAATAAACTTGATCGATTCCAGAAGCAACCGGTGCACAGCCACGCTAACAGTATTGTGGCAGGCATACTGTATTTACGTGACGATAAAACTTTAACAAATTTCTATGTCAAGGATGCGTGGTGCCATGCGCACCCTGTACTACATATAGCCAAAGATCCTGATTTTGCTTATTCAAAGTTTTCGATAGTGCCCGAAAAAGGAAAAATTATTATGTTTCCTGGTAATATGCTACATGATGTATCTATGAACAAGACTGTTGGAACACGCACAACAATTGCGTTTAACGCATTTGTTTCAGGAAATATAAGCGAAACAACTGCTGGCTTAACTATTAAGACTAACACTATAGAATAACAGGAGCCGCAACGTTTTTGTTAGAACATGTAAAATAAGATAAATATTACTATGATATTTGGATTACTTACATTGTTTACCGCATTAGCTATAGCAGGTGTTGCGGCATGGTTTAGCATAGCCGGACTGATGGCTATCTTTAGTGCTTCGGCATTATCTATTGCTATTATGGCAGGCACATTAGAAGTCGGCAAACTAGTAACAGCTAGCTGGCTTTATCGTAACTGGTCTCAGACTAAATTCCTCCTAAAAAGTTATTTAACTATTGCTGTCTTTGTCCTTATGTTTATTACAAGCATGGGTATCTTCGGCTACCTTAGTAAAGCCCACATCGAACAAACTGCTAGCGCAGGCGACAACACCTTACAAATAGAACTTATAGATAACAGAATAGCAAGGCAACAACGCGCTATAGATGATAGCGACGAAGTTATCAGCCAGTTAGACCAAGCCGTACAAACACTTATAGAATATGACAGGATAAGAGGCGATGAAGGCTCTATAGCTGTACGTCAAGGACAAGCCGAAGAACGAGCAAGCCTAAACGCTATCATAAACGAAGCGGCTGACAACATATCAGACTTACAACAAGAAAAAGCAATCCTAGCCTCAGAACAATTAAGCATTGAAGCTGAAGTAGGTCCGCTGAGGTACATAGCAGAATTAATATACGGCGAAGAAGAGGCAAAGAATCACTTCGACCAAGCGGTACGCTGGATTATTATAATCTTAGTTACAGTATTTGACCCGTTAGCTGTGGCATTGTTAATTGCGGCTAACCAGACACTAAGCAGACACGGAATACACATAGAGGCACCTGACCCCACCGATCCTAATAAAGGATTGCCTGAAGTGACTAATATCCCACCTATGCCACCCGTTAAGCCAGCAAAAGAAGCCGCACCTAAAAAAAAAGAATAAGTAATAAGAAAGAAGTAGAAGAAGTAAAAGAAGAAGTAAAAGAAGAAGTAAAAGAAGAAGTAAAAGAAGAAGTAAAAGAAGAAGTAAAAGAAGAAGTAAAAGAAGTTAGTGAGGCAAGGAAGAAATTAGGATTTTGGGCAGACCCTTTACCAGTTAAAGACAACCATCCGCATGATCCAACAACGAAATATATAGGTAAAAAATGACAACAGATAAATCACTAAATTGTAGTTTTTGTGGTAAAAGTAGAGATGATGTCGAGAAGTTAATTGCAGGGCCTGGTGTATATATTTGTGATGAGTGTATAAGAACTGGTTTTGATATTATAGACAACGACCAAGATGAAGATCTAGATTCCGACGACATGATCGGTTTGCCAACACCCCGTGAGATACATGATTTCCTAAACGAGTATATATCGGGACAAGAAGAAACAAAAGAAATTATAAGCACTTGCGCATATAACCACTATAAAAGAATCAATCACAAAAGCAAAACAGTTGATATAGATAAAAGTAATATCTTATTACTTGGCCCAACTGGAACTGGTAAAACTTTATTCGCTAAGACATTAGCAAAGAAAATGAATGTTCCCTTCGCAATAGCAGACGCTACTACATTAACTGAAGCAGGTTATGTAGGCGACGATGTTGACAGCGTATTAGAAAGACTACTAAGTGTAGCAGAATACGATGTAGAAGAAGCACAGCGTGGTGTAATTTATATAGATGAAATAGATAAGAAAACTAGAAAATCTGAGAGCAACTCAACTAGAGATGTTAGTGGCGAAGGTGTACAGCAGGCATTGTTAAGATTGATAGAAGGTACAGTAACAAAAGTTAAATTGTCCATCGGTAGTAAAAAGTTTAACGATGAGTACGTAGAGTTTGATACAACTAACGTCTTGTTTATAGTAGGTGGAGCATTTGTTGGCATTGAAGATTTCGTAAAACAACGCAAACAAAAGAGCTCCTCAATCGGCTTTAATACTACTATTGTAGGCGAAGATGAAAAAGTAGAATTATTAAAAGAACTAGTAGCAGACGATATTGTTAAATTCGGTCTTATCCCAGAGTTAGTAGGCAGGCTTCCTGTTATTACTACACTAAGCGAATTAAGTGAAGAACAGATGCTACATATTTTAACTAACGTAAAGAATAATGTAATTGAACAAGTAAAAGAATTGATGTCCTATGATAAAATTGAACTAGAATTTACCGAAGGATATTATAAGGAAGTAGCCAAAATGGCTACAGCATTAAAATTGGGAGCCAGGGCGCTTAAAAGCATTGTAGAGAATTCGTTATACTATACAATGTATAACGCTCCCGAGCTCCACAAAAAAGGAGTTGTCAAGGTAAGATTTGATAATTATCCTAGTAAAGAGAAGAAACCTGTTGCTATCTACGAAGATGGTAAAGAGAAAACACTACACAACTATAAATTTTTTAGAGGAATGCATGAAAAACAACTGGCAAAATAAAGTCAAAAGCAGTTACAACACTAAGCCTAAGGAGTTCGTTAAGAACCCTGAAGAAAAAAGAAAGGTGCTTTCAGGCAAAAGCATTGATGTTTGGAGAGATGACGTAAATGGCGCGCTCAAAAAGCTAAAGAAAGTACTTGAAGCCGACAACCGACAAAAAGACTTAGCACGAACTGAGTACTACGAAAAGCCTAGCGTAAAACGTAAGCGTAAAAAGGATGTGGCTAAGAGCAGATGGCAACGTGACATAAACACTATGCGTAGCGCAGGCACTTGGGTTGATACTGTTTCGAGCGGAACAAAATGTCTTAAAACTAGCAAGACACGCCGTAAGCATGTTGAGCTTGTTGACAAGATTAAGAATCGAGCAAAGCCAAAAGCTAAGCCAAAATTCAAAAGAAAGTAGTTGACATTTCGTAGCATTCTGTTATAATATACTTTTTTTAACTACAGGTGATATTATGACAATGCACTTAGCACAGGGGCTAAACTCGTCCCGTAGCAGAAAAATGAAACCAAAATATACTAAAGCCAATTTAAAGAAATGGGCAGTACAACTCGCTGTCGAAAACAAAGACAGAAAGCGCAGGGGAGAAGAGCGACTTAGCTTAGACCAATACGTAGACAAAATACATGGTATTGTTTCCACTGCCCCAAAAGATACAGGCGATTATGAGCCTGCCCGAAGCTATGCAGACGAACGCATAGCCGAAAACAAAAAGTACCAAAGCCTAAGTACAGGCGTAGGGAATTGTTCAAAGAAAGAGCCTATGAAGTACAGCGGGGAGAGAAAGTTGCTTGGTATAGGGACTATGCACAAAAGTAATATGGTTCCTATTTTTGATGAAGAACACGCAAAAGACATTGCTAAGATGAGGCGCAACTAATGCCAGGAAAAAACGATATTACCGGTGATCCTATTGTAAATAACAAAGGAGACACCAACAAGTATTCCGATGGATGGGATGCTATATGGGGAAATAATAATAATAAAAATGGCAACGCACAAGATATCAACCCACCTATCAAAGACGGTACTACAGACGACACACACGACACGAAATCCGATTAAACATATAGTTGTCGACACTTCGTCTGATTCGATAATGCCGCAGATTAAGTACGACGAAGCATATACATTTGTATTATTAGAATGGCGCAAAACTAAAGAGTGGCTAGACAGCGCCAGCATTTTAGCCAATGCGGTTATGTACAGAGATCGAGACCATTCGAGTTTTACGGATAGATTGCGATTGGTACTTGAGTTCGAAACACAAACAGACTTAGCTAATTTCAAGTTAGGATTTAAACTTGACAAATAACAAAAATACCGTATAATTGTATGATACAAGTGAGAACTTGTATAAATAATGTTGTAACGTAGTTTTATTGTTCGCCAAAAGGGTTCAATAAATGTTACTAAAATAATCTTGCTTAACAAAGGAGAATATATGAACAAGCAATATCAAATCACCACTGAATCATTCAAACCACTATTAAACATGAGCGTCGGATTCGACCGCTTCCTAGAAGACTTTATGGCAGACCCAATTTTTAGTGCAGGCCAAGCCAAGACCTTTCCTTACTTTAACATTAATAAAATCGTAAAGAAAGACTCCGACGAAGCCGAATACGAAATTGTATTGGCACTTGCAGGATTTAAAGAAGATGACATCGAAATCCAAATTGAGGATGGCAATCTTAAAATCTCAGGTAAGAGCGAAGCATTCGGCACAGGCAACGACGACGAAGTCATTGAGCCGATACATAAAGGTATAGCCGAACGTAGCTTCACTAAAGTATTTAAATTAGAACAGCACGTCGAAGTTGCATCGGCAAGTTTAAAAGACGGTATGCTCCGTATTAGATTGTTTAGAGAAGTCCCTGAACAAGCTAAGCCGAAACTTATCGCAATTAACTCAAAATAATATTAACACAGTGCGGGGTTCGCCCCGCACGATTTTATAGGTACACACAATGTCTAAAGAAGCAGTAGCAACAGAAACAAAAACAGAAGTAAAATTTCCCGATAGATTTAACGTTATCTTAATTAATGATGACCACACACCTATGGACTTTGTAATTAAACTTCTTGTTGAAATTTTTAACAAGGGCATTAAAGACGCTAAAGAATTAACTATGAAAGTCCATAACGAAGGACAAGCTATTGCAGGAAGCTACAATAACGAGATTGCGAATCAAAAGCATCACGAAGCTGTAGAAATGGCCAAAGGATTCGGCTACCCTCTACAAATCAAATTAGAAAAAATGTAACACAGGAACACACATGCCATTTGATATAAGAATACCACCCGTAACATTTAAAACACGAGTTGAAACTGACGAAAGTCCGGGCTTTGCTTGGAAAGATGTAACGACAGAAGATTTATTTAGAGGCAAGAGAGTTGCCTTACTTGCGCTACCGGGCGCATTTACTCCTACATGTAGCAGTACTCACTTACCCGGCTACGACATGAACTATGAAGATTTGTTAAAGCTAGGAGTAGACGATGTTTACTGTGTAAGTGTTAACGATAGCTTTACAATGAATGCGTGGTTTAGCCATTTAGGAATTAAACACGTTAAACCAATTCCAGACGGCTCCGGCGAATTTACAAGGAAGCTAGGGTTTCTCGTAAACAAAGATAACTTAGGCTTTGGTATGCGTAGCTGGAGATACAGCATGGTTGTAGACGACGGCAAAGTAGAAATGATGTGGGTAGAACCGGGTATGATGGATAACTGTCCTGATGATCCGTTTGAAGTATCCGACGCTTACAACATGATGGATTATTTAAAAATTAACCCTCGAGTCTAATAAAAGCGTAAATATTGTTTTCGGATGTTTCAGTTTTAAAAAATTGTCCTATAGTCGTAAAACCAAAATCAGTATAAACAGGCAAAGCAGTCTCTCTTGGTATACTCCATATGAGATTTGCTTTGCTATTTTTTGCCTGTGTCTTAAGCATAACAAACAATGTATGGGCAATACCTTGCCTACGGAAGTCAGGATGGACCCACAAGCCTCTACTTCTAAATTCAGTATCGGATGTTAAATGCCCGCTGTTAACGCCAACGATTTGTTCATTAATATATACTGCCCAATGGTAGGCAGGATAATTAAATATAGCCATGTCGTGTTTAGACTTAGAGGTCCCGGGCCAAGTCATAGCACTATGGGATTCAACAGGAGATATCCTGTCAGGCCAAAGTTGGGTTTCCCATATAGGTTTAATAGTTTCGAAGTCGACACGTTTTATAAGCATACGTGTATTTATGGTAAAATTGCGAAGTACGCCATAAAATACAGTAAAACACTAGTAACAAGTGTAAATATGTTTACAGGAAAACAAGATGAAAGATAAATTTAAACATGCGTTTATGGATGTAGCTGAACGGTTTGCGCAACTAAGTTCAGCTACACGCGCCAATGTCGGGTGTATTATCGTTAAAGACGATAATAGAATTATCAGTATTGGTTATAATGGTATGCCATCGGGGTGGGACAATTGTTGCGAAGACGTAGTAAGACAAGACGAAGTTGGCTTCACGCTAACTAAAACCAAACCTGAAGTTCTACATGCTGAAACAAATGCTATAGCAAAAGTAGCATGTAGCACCGATAGCTGTAAGGACGCAACTCTATTTTGTACTCATTCACCTTGTATAGATTGCGCCAAACTTATATACCAAAGCGGAATAACCACAGTTTATTTTAAACACGATTACACAGCCAGTTCAAGTCCGAGAGGAATAGATTTCCTAGAGAAGAGTGGCGTAACAGTACAACAGATAGAGGAAAACACAGATGAGTGTTAAAAGTACCACACAAATGACCAAAGCCGAACTGATCGAACTTATTGCAGATAAGAATGCTATCATAGGCCAACTCAACCAAAAGATCGACGAACTCGAAGGTATGGCTGTCCAAAGCGCAAGCGTACCATTAGACGCTGATGTTAGCCGCATGTTAAGCGGTATGAACGCACGTATCAAAGAGTTAGAAGAACTTGTCAAAAACAAATAATACCGCCTAATACCGCCTAATACGTCAAAATAGCCGTCTTTTCAACAGGTTAAAGCAGTACTTTATAAATATCATTGTAACAAAAATTAAAGGTTGACAGTTATACAATCACATGTATAATAGTTGACAGTTAAAAGATTTAGAGTGTTTACAGCAAACCAAAACAATGGCAGTGAGTTACCAGACCTCACAAAAAACAAAGGTGGACCAGACACTCTGTTAAATTAGGATGTGTACAGCAAAACAACGATAACTGTAGCGACAAAAGTAGTAGACGGTGGCCCGCAACGCTAGTTGAAAGATACTATATAGGAAACTATACACTAATGGAACTAATGGCGATGGAAAGACATCTATGTGCCTTGTGCAGAAACACATGAGGATATTGTCGGGGATACGAGACCAAAACTTTCGGGTGAGGCTAGAATCGACAAGAAAAATAAACTCACTATGTATCCAAACATCCTGCTAAATCAAACACTTAGGGAGTGTTCAAAAAAGATTTAAAATAAAGGTTGACATGTGCTGAATAGGCACTATAATAGTCAGCTAGTAAGAGTAACAAACAAAGATTTTAGGTTCTATACAGCAACACAATATATTTCAACCAAGAGGTTACGGGTTCGAGTCCCGTCTTGCGCTTCGGCACAAGTAGCTCAATGGTAGAGCACATGGCACAATGTAGAGTTAATGACTCTGCGTAGAACCTGTTAAATCGGGGCTGATTACAGCAAACAAACCGCACTCAAACTGTGAAAAACATCAACCCGTTAAATTAAGGAGAAACGAAAATGACAAACTTTAACACAGCAGTAAACAACCAGGAAGCTCGTACCGCTAACGGTATGAAGGCACGTAAAGGCACAGCAAATTCACTTGTGGATCTGTTCTTCAAGATTGGCGCAAGCCGAGGCAAGGACATTACACCTGCATTTGCAGCCGCTTTCGCAGAGAACAAGGAACTTACATTGCGTATTGCGCAGTGGGTAAGAGACGTTCGCGAAGGTGCCGGTGAGCGCCAGCTATTCAAGGATGTACTTGTATACCTTGAAAAGACTGACATCGAAGCCGCATCCTTGCTTATCAACAAGGTTCCAGAGCTTGGACGTTGGGATGACCTTTTGGTCTTCACTAATGCAAAGCTAAAGGATCAGGCTTTCGCTATGATCCAGACAGCACTTAAGGACGGAAACTCCCTTTGTGCGAAGTGGATGCCACGTAAGGGTGATACTGCGGTTGAGCTACGTAAGTTTATGGGCATGACCCCTAAGCAGTACCGTAAGACTCTAGTTGGTCTAACTGACGTAGTTGAAACCAAGATGTGTGCGAAGGATTGGGACAACATTGATTTCTCCAAGCTACCTTCTCTTGCTAGCGCAAGATATCGTACAGCGTTTTACCGTAATAGTGAAGCGTTCAAGGAGTATGTTGAGAAGCTAGCTGACCCAACAGATAACTCTGTTAAGGTTAACGCAGGCGCAGTATTTCCATATGATGTACTTAAGGGTGCAATCAGCAATCGTTGGAACACTGGCAACCTAACTAAGACAGATCGTGATTTCATGATTGCTCAGTGGGACGCACTGCCAAACCTAGTAGGCGATGCTAATATTCTACCAATGGTAGACGTTAGTGGGTCTATGGGAACACCAGCAGGCGGCTACAACAGTAAGTCTACAGTTACATGCATGGACGTTGCTGTTAGCTTGGGTCTATACCTAGCAGATAAGAACACTGGTAAGTTCCACGGAACTTTCAGCACATTCTCTGGTCGCCCAGAGCTTGTGTCCTTAAAGGGAAACATTCTTTCTAAGGTAGACCAGATGTCTCGTGCTAACTGGGATATGAACACTGACGTTATTGCGGCATTCAAGCAGGTGTTGAAGGTTGCGAAGGATGCCGGCGTACCACAGGCAGAAATGCCAGAAGTATTGCTTATCCTAAGCGACATGCAGTTCGACCAGTGCGCAAAGTTTGACGACTCTGCGATGGAGAGCATCCGTAGGCAGTATGATGCGGCTGGATACACAGTACCACGTATTGTGTTCTGGAACATTAATGCCGCTGACAATGTACCTGTTAAGCACAATGAGCAGGGAGTTGCGCTAGTATCAGGCTTCAGTCCAAACATTGTGAAGAGCGTATTGAATGCTGGTGAGAAGTTTGATCCAGAGAACATCATGCTTGAGACTATCATGGTACCAAGGTACGATCTAGTATAATCCGTGCGCCCTTCGGGGCGCACTCTATTAAGGAATTAAAATGCCAACTAAGTACAAAGAAAGTGTTAAGAACGTAAATAGAGCAACAAAAGAAACAACAATGACTCACTACTATGTAAAGTCTTTGTCCAACGACTCTCTGTTAGAAATTGTTACAAATGACAACACAGCGCCAAAACTAGTAGACAAGCTGATGAACGAAGTGAGACGTAGAAAGATTGAGACCTTACTTGAAGGTTGACACATACCGATCCTGTGCTACTATTAATACGTAACTAAGGAGAACGTCATGTCAATAAGAGAAGTAAAGTACCCGGTTCACATTATGGAATCGGAAAGGGGTTGGGGTCAACGGGTAGACCAAGTTAAAGAGTTTGACACCCAAGAAGAAGCTGATTTGTATGTTGAGAATTTTAACAAACAAAACACTAGCAATACAGTCCCAGATTGGTACATGTTTGCGCTAACAGCACCCCCGGTTATTAAGTAGTTGATTTTAAAAGAGAAAAACTGCTTGACAGAAACTAGAAAGAAGTTAATATATTGTTTTAAGGGTAGATGAGTAGTCCAACAATCTACCGCGTGAAATGCGCTAATACCCTTAATTTTAAGTCATTGAAAAATAAAGTAAATTTTTTAGTTGACAAAGAAGTAAACGGTGTTATTATATACACTTACTTAGATAGAACCACTTTTAAATAACGGGTTTTATCTTTTTGATAAATAAAGTTAACAAATTAGATAAATAAAGTTTAACAACTTAGGAATAGAAATGCAAACATTATCTCTACAACATACGATCTGGCAACCACTCTTAGCAGTGGCCTGTACAGCTCTGCGCCCGATATTCGGGACAGATTCGTATAGTGTTGAACGTGGTAATGGTGGTATGGATAAAAGATTTAATATTAGGAAGATGGGTTTTATAGGTGCGGGGAGTAGCAATTGATTAGCTAATCCTACAAAGAGCAAATATAAAACCCAGGCATTAAAAACCCTGGGTTTTTTTATGCTTAAAAGAAAGTATTAGTGCTGAAATAAGCACACAGTGGATAGAACACCGGAGTAGGTGTTCCTAGTTTAGGCTAGGTCGGAACGAGGCTGCAACCCCACTTAAAAAAATGTACGGGCGGAGTGTAACGCAAGTTACTTAAATGTTTATGGATTTCCTCTTGTGGAATGAAAGACGCGGCTTACCATAAATTGGTATAGTGGGTAGATTTTTACCCACTATATTAAAGTATATTGGTCGGATGAGAAATTCGAGCAAGCGTAAGAGATTAACTTGCGCACCAGTGTACTTTAATATAGTAAGAACTATACCGAGCATGGCCGGGCTACCCGCTTCCAGGGTAAGTGGCTATCAAACCTGGGCGCGACCGCAGGGTGTTATACGAAAAAGTAACACAAAACGAGGTCCACTAAATTTCGGGGATATAGTATAACGGACGGATTACTAGTTATTTGATAAATAACTACAATAAAGGAGTAATCCGTAATGTGGAAATGTAAACATTGTAAGAAATTATTTGAAGACTTAAGTACTAGCGCCAAGGCCAATCATAGTCGTTGGTGCAAAGATAATCCTAAAAGAAATACATGGAATAAAGAGCCCATAGGAACTATCAATAAATTTGGCAATATTGCTAAATTCACAGTAGAGTGCGCTACTTGTAAAGAAGAATTTAATGTTAAGGAGCGAGAAAAATCCTTTCCGAAGAAGAAACAATATTTTTGTAGTAGATCCTGCGCCAATTCAGTTGGTGGCAGGGCTAAAGTAAATAAATATGGAAGAACGCAATATGCAAGTATTGCCGCGCATTACTATGAGCAAGAATGTGCAGTTTGTAAATATAGCGAAGTACTAGACGTGCATCATATAGATCATAATAGGTCTAATAACTCGCCAGATAATTTAATTTTTCTTTGTCCAAATCATCATGCATTGTTACATAGAAAAAAAGATCCAGAAACTGTAAAAATAATAGAAAACTGGGGCACCTAGACGGGCTAGACTCTGCGCTTGCACCGCGGATGGAAGGGATCGTTACCCTTGTGCTCCACCAATTTAATGCGGAGTAGAGGAGTCCGGTCGTCCTCGCTAGGCTCATAACCTGGAGATCGTTGGTTCGAATCCAACTTCCGCTACCAATTCAGGGCCACCCCTACCTGGGTAAACGCAGGGGAACAAATTAATTCCTGTTGGGCCCTCTAGGTGAGGGCGGGGAACTGTTAATCCTCATGCGCGGGGTTCGAATCCCTGAACAGGAGCCAATTTAACGGAATGTAGCTCAGTCTGGCAGAGCACCTGGTTTGGGACCAGGGGGTCCAAGGTTCGAATCCTTGTATTCCGACCAATTTAATGCACCCGTAGTGAAACTGGAGATAACGACAGCCTACGAAGTTGTAGATGAGGGTTCGAGTCCTTCCGGGTGTACCAAACTAGTAACCGGGTTATCCCTTAGAATATGTTAGATATTCTTTGTTCGGTTTTTGCGAGACGAAAGGATACAGGAAGTCGAGCAACCAAATTAATGCCTCTGTGGCGGAATTGGTAGACGCGCTAGATTTAGGTTCTAGTGGAGAAATCCGTGGGGGTTCAATTCCCTCCATCCGTACCAAACATTGCGAGGTGTGAGAGTTCGAGTATCTCCTCGTGTACCAATTTTAGGATTGTTACAGCAAGACATCTTAATACTCTTGAAAAGTAAAGGACCGGTTCGACTCCGGAGCCCTGTTTACAGGGGTTTAGTGTAACGGTAGCACTCAAAAGAAACTCAATCCTGTTATTTTATGCGGCTAAAGCATTGCTGGCGATGCGCGAGGCTTCCACCCTCGATAACCCGGTTCGATTCCGGGTAGCCGCTCCAAACACAATGCGCGAGTGGCTAATGAGAATTGGCAGATCTACTGGATTTAGAATCCAGGCCCTTGTGGGTTCGACTCCCACCTTGCGTACCAATTTAATGGCTTGGCCACTGGGTGGTGACGTGATTCCAAACCATGTCTTGCTAGGTTCGATTCCTAGTCGGGTCGCCAAATTAAAAGGTGACTACTATGAAAGATGGATACCATGTTATTACATTAGACGATGGTTGCACGTTTGAAGGAACGTTTAAAGACGGCAATCGAATATTTGGTGTTAAAACATATCCAAATGGTGGTCAGTACATAGGACCATATGTAAACAATAAACGCCACGGCAAAGGTATTAAGATACACGCTGATGGCACACAGCACGAAGTAGAATACGTACATGGAGAAAAAATTTAATGCTCCCATCGTCTAGTGGACTAGGACGCTAGGTTCTCAGCCTTGAAACTGGGGTTCAATTCCCCATGGGAGTACCAATTTATGCTGTCGTAGGGTAACTGGTCTAATCCCTCTGACTTTCAATCAGAACAATGCGGGTTCGAATCCCGTCGACAGCTCCAAACATGCGTGGGTAAAGCTAGTGGTTCTAGTGAGAGGTCTG
>Ga0181553_10000097_pt1 | contig 61705 bp, 45 predicted proteins | sample 011ome_17_FD_133753 | JGI IMG/M metagenome (GOLD analysis project Ga0181553, IMG submission 133753) | Coastal salt marsh microbial communities from the Groves Creek Marsh, Skidaway Island, Georgia - 011502XT metaG (megahit assembly) | ecosystem: Environmental > Aquatic > Marine > Intertidal...
GCGGAGCAGGAAGTGCTGGCACAGGCGAAGGGGCCTGAAAGCCTGCCGAATATGAGCGGTTTAAATTATAATGAAACCTTTGACGGTTATGGTGCTGACGAAGTGATGGTTCCCGAGTGGAGCGATGTTACAGTGCGGCTGCGTCTGGGTGAGGCTGTGGCGGAACAACAGGTCGCCGGAGTGTGGGCGATCGGCAAAAAACAGCAGTTCAATTTAACCTGTCCGTTCGGGCAGGATGCCGCCGTTCCGCAGCAGGCGGTGTCGATCAAAGTCAGTGCGCCGCGGGATGCGCCTTATCCGGTTAAGTTTGATCCGGCGTATAATTGCTACGTTGCCGAGGTATATCGTAAGAACCGGGGATGGGGTAGCGGTTACACTGATATCCGCGACTACGACGAATTCGATTTAGTGGTGGAAAACACTGGTGAGACTGCGGTGAAAGTACCGTTGATGTTCTACCTGCGCAATCCGGCCAATATCACTGGGATGGTGCCGATATTGTGTGATGCCGACGGCGTGCCGACTGGCATCCCAGTGCAGGTGAGCAAAAATTGGCACTACGGTAAGTTAGGGGCGTATTTGCGCGGCACCATGCAACTACCCGCCCAGCCGGGGAGCACGACCTATAAGCTGCGTATCGCATACGGATTTTACGGCACGCTGCCATCTGCCAGTCATGCGCAACTCTCATTGGTCGGCTACGGTGGTCTGGGCCGCTGGGATCAGCTCGCGATCGGTTGCTGGGGTGAGACGATTTGCTTCGATATGGATATGAGTCTGGTGGATGTGGCGATTACCGATGTGCGGATGTTGATGGCGCGCAATGGCAAGAACGGCGGCAAATGGAATTGGACCGACGCTGGCTGGGGCGGGGACTGGTTGTACGTGAAAGACGCCAAGCAACAGAAACTGTATTTTAGTGAGATAAAAACCGCGTATCTAGCGCATGGGCCTTGCCTGACCGAGGCGCGCTACGATGGCAACTACGGCAGCCAACGTGAAGTCGAGCTGCAGGCTAAGGTGCAGACCTTGCGCACCGATGATTTTGCCCGCACCTTTCAGACCTTCAACTATAGCTTTGATCAAACGGTCTCCGTGGAGCAGGGCTGGCTGTATAAAATGGGCCGCACCGGCGGCTATGTGACGCCAAAGATCGCCTACGGCAATCGTGAGGGCCTTCTGCAAAAACACGACGTGCCGAACGGACTGAAGAATGGATCACAGTTCCTCGGCAAAACCACTTTGACCGGAGACGGTCCGTGGTGGGTGGCGTTTCCGGGGGCCTATCATAATAATGATCGCGATTGGGGTACGGGTTCCCGAGCATTGGTAATTCGGTCCTACAAAGCGGTGATCGCTGGCAAAGAATATAGTAATCCGACGGTTTCCTTTCCTGCCTACCATCCCTCCGGAGGTAGATTATCGAATCTCGATTGCCTACTAACAGCACCGAAAGGCGTGACCGCCTTTAACGCTGGGGACAGTTTGGAGTTTGAGGTGGAATGGATTACCTTGCCCCGCATTGCAGATGATTATTACGGTCCGAATGAAATCTTCAGGCAGCATATGGCTGAAAATCCCTCTTCTTGGAAGACCACCTACCGCGAAGCCATTGGCAACGACTTGAAGGTCGTCGTCAATGGCGGCACGCTGTTGCACAATTATCCGATCATCATTCAGGCCGAGCAAGGCGAGGTGAGGGTGGCAATCGAGGGCGGCGTTGGCACTGTGCCGATTCGCTTCGAGGGCCTGAAATCAGCCACCGCTTATACCCTGTACCAGCTCGTCAATGGGCAGCCGATCGGACTCGATCAGGCGGTGCATGGCAACGATTTTTGGCAGACCGATTACGACGCGAAATCGAACAGCTTCAAAATGACCTTCAATCTGCCACTCGATCAGGGCGGCACGAGTGAGTGGTTGTTGCGGATGGAGTAGTCATTGCCACCACAGTCATCCACAGAGACTTGCTGAAATTATCAAGTCGTCTGTTAGGCTGCCTAGTTTCAGTCGAGGGATGGCTTGGTTAGTCCGCTGTGAAGATGCCGAGTCGATGGGCACGGTCGACGGCGGCGGCGGCATTGGGGACTTTGAGTTTTTCGTAGATGTGTTGCACGTGGTAGGCCACGGTGGTGATGCTAATCTTTAGGTGGCTAGCAATCTCTTTTTTCGCCATGCCTTGCCCGATCAGTTCGAGGACTTCTAGCTCGCGCTCCGACAGTGCTTTATCGGGCTGGGTGAGTTTTGGTTTGCCGCGCAGTGAGTTGATGATGAAGCGTGCGACTTCTGGATCGAGCGTCGCGCCGCCTTCCATCACGGTTTGAATGCCTTCGGTGATCTCCTTGAACGTGGCAGATTTCAGTAGGTAGCCTGCCGCGCCCTCTGTGATGGCTCGTGTGACATCGGCGGCGTTATCGGATTGTGTGAGGATGATCACTTCGGAATCGGGAGCATACTGTTTAATCCAAGGCAGTGCTTCGAGCCCCGACATACCAGGCAGGTTCAGATCGAGCAAAATTACATCCAGTTGGTTTTCGGGCGCCGCATTCTGAATGCTTCGCAAGGCGATTTCGGCTGTACCAAATTGGCTGGTCAGCTCCATGTTTTCGTTCTGTTCCAGGGCGATGGCGATCGTCTGCCGATAGCCGATGTGGTCTTCCACCAGCATGATGCGAATTGTTTTTTTGTTCATTACAGGATTCTGAATTTACGGGGTTTCACTGTTAGGCTGATGCGGGTGCCGCCTTCGGTCGGGTGCTCTGCGACTACTCGGCTCCTGAGTAGCCGCGCGCGGCGTCTGATCGAAGCGGGCACTTGGTCTTGGCTGGAATCGATGCCGTGGCCATTATCAGTGACCGTCAGGCAGATGTTTTTTTTGGTGGCGACTAAGAGAATGGAGACCTTCGTTGCACCTGAATGGCGCAGGATGTTGACCAGACACTCCTTGAAGAATAGGAAAATATCGATGCGTGTGCGGGGTCGTAGTGAGTGCAGTAGATCCTCGCCTGAGAATGCGATTTTGTAGTCCAGATCCGTGAGTAGTCGCCTAGACGAACGTTGCATCTCGTCGACCAGGTCCTCGCAGATACCTTTGGCTTCGAGCATGTTGGTGCAGTAGCGCGCGGCGGTGCCGCTGCGATCGGTGAAGATCCGGATGCGGTCGAGCAGCTTGCTTAGTTTGTCGGGCGAATGGATCAGCTCTTTGGACAGATCGCTGAGCAGGCCGATGGTGTGCAGGTTCGCGCCGAGCTCGTCGTGTAGGTCGGCGGCAAAGCGTTCTTTAATGCGGACGGCGTGACGCATGTGGCGCATGCGTTCGATTAGAATGATGAAGCCGATGCCGACCACCAGTAGGGCAGTTAGCCAGATGAATCCCTGCAGCAGGATTTTTTGGCGGGCATAGCGGCGATTGAGTTCGGCGGCAACCAGCGGGCGTTCGTTCTCTAAATCATGGCGGCGTGCCAGTTCTTCTACCCATTGTCGCACGGGCAGGATTTGGCCATAGAGGTTATTGCCATCCGTCAACGCGGCGAGAGATCGCCACGAGTCGTCGAGCATGAGATCGGTCGCTGGTTTGTGCAGTGCCACATTTTGCCCGTCAGAAAAAAGCTCAATTTCAGCGAACCCCATTTGAGCCTGATATTCGTTGTCTTCATCGAAAATGTAGGGTTCCAGCGACGTGAGGCGCACAAAGCGGCACCGAGTCTCTGGTAACCGCTGTGTGAGAATGGGGCCCACATCGTAAATAGATTCTCTGCGATATTCGGTGAGCGGGACTGCATCGGAGAAGTCGGCCTTCTGGGCTCCCTCGACCAGTAGTCGGACGGGCTGGCCGTATCCCGCCGGCGTGGCTTGAGGAATGGTGTCGTTGAAATCGATGGCATGCAGCTGAATTCGGTTTAAAGCATGCACCCGTTCGAGGTCGATGCTGATGGAAGGCTGCGCATCGCTACTTGCCATTCCGAGAAAGGCAATCGTGCCCTCTCCGCGACCGGCGTCCATCATATACGGCATAAAGCCGTCCACTAGAAATGCTTTTTTGCGGGCACCGCTTTCCGAATAGCCCATTGATGAAATCGTCACCGGTTGATGCAGCGCCACGTTTTCTGGGCCGTTGAAAATCATGATTTCAGACAGCTCTAGATTATATATCCCGTCGAACTGACGTGGCGATAATATCGAGGCCTCGACTCGCACCCAAGAGGCGGTGGTTGCAGCCTGGATGAGTAAAGGGGCGATACGCGGCAGGGTATGTGAATCCTCGTTGAATGAGGCGATCACGCTCCCTTCTGGGTCGTGTGCCGTGCCAGCGATAATACGGAACTGCAAGGGGAAGCCATCGGCTTTGAAACCCGATTTTGTGTCGCGCCAGATGGTAGGTACCAGCACGATTTGATCGATCGGGGTGTCCGCTTCCAGCTGTATCTGCACCCACTCCGTGTGCTCAGGTTCTAAATGGGCAGCGGAACGATAGCCAATCGAGCCGACTCCGCTGCGCAGACTGTAGTGTGCTAACTGATTGAGTTCGGCATCAATATCCGCCGCACGTTGTTCCAGTTGCGAGAGGGAGGCATCGTGCGGCTCTAGGGCGGGGGAGCTAGGGGCGAGCCCGTAGGCCAACCCCGGAAAGCAGCTCGCCAGCAGGAGCAGTCGGAGTAAAGGTGCTACGCTTGTTTTTTTAAGCTTCATGCGTGCTGGATCAAAATTTGAAATTAGGGTAGGGATACTTGGTTCGGTCGCTGCACTGAAGCAAGCAACTGTCATTGCGATTTGAACAGGATAGCGTAGTAGACTAATTTCGACCACCCTATAAACTGAGGGTAGTCAGCAACCCCGATGGAGGCTATTATCGTTCCATCTTTGCTGCCCTGACCGTGCTTCGCCTTTCAGCCGCTTTCGGAGAGCACGTATCAATTTAAAATAACTATGAAGACCAATCAATTTAAAATAACTATGAAGAGCATCGTCTATTCAATCAGTACGGCCATCGCCGTGGGACTTTTTGCTGCACCTTTGTGTGCGGTCGATGCGCCGAAACCAAACATCGTGCACATCATGGTCGATGATCTCGGCTGGCAGGACATTGCCAGTCACAAAATCGACGGCAATCCTGTGTATGAAACGCCGCATCTCGACCGTTTGACACGGGAAGGGCGTCGATTCACGCAGGCTTATTCACCCTCCGCAAGTTGCGCTCCTTCACGTGTGGCATTTTTGCGCGGTCAGAATCCTGCCAATACTGGGGTGTATCATGTATCCGGCGGGCAGATTCCTCGCCCATGGACCGACGGCAGTAATCGTATTTGTCCTTACTACGTATACGGCTTGCCAGTAGAAGAACCGATGATTCCGGAATCCTTGAAAAAAGCAGGCTATATTAGTGGTCATGTAGGGAAATGGCACGCTGGTGGAAAATCGGCGGGTTATCCGTTCCCCCTAGACCAGGGGTTTGATTTTGGATTCTCCGAGCGCAATGGAAATCAAAAATATTACAACGATCCCGAGCTTTGGAATCCTAGCCAGGACAAGAAAGACACCTTCTTTGGAAACTGGGCGTCCATTAAGCCTGATCGTCTATCCGACTTTGCGACCTCAGGTTCGGATGATCCCTATCAACTTGATGAAGACGGTCGTCCTTTCGACAAGCCGCTTGATTTGGCTTTGGGTTTTATGCGTAAGAATAAGGGCGAACCTTTCTTCCTCAATTTCTGCCCTTATCTGGTGCATGGGCCGATCGGTACCCGCGATAGAAAACGCTTCGAACATTACTTGCAGAAAATGGGCTATGATTTCCCGACTGATCCTGGCTCGTTAGATAAAGGTAAATCGGGGCACACTAATCCGTATTACGCTACCATGGTAGACACTTTGGATTGGATGGTGGGTGAGGTGATGGAATATTTGGAAACTACGGACGATCCACGTAACCCGGGGCATAAGTTGATTGATAACACCTACCTGATTGTAGATTCTGATAACGGAGGCGTGATTCCTTATACTGATAACGCTCCGCTTAAGGGCGGAAAACAACAGACCTACGAAGGCGGTATACGCATACCCTTTCTGGTTAAAGGGCCGGGTGTTGAGTCGGGAAGTATTTGTGAAACGCCGATTAATCTCATCGACCTTTATCCGACTTTTATGGAAATGGCGGGCTTGCCCGCAGATCCTACTCTGGAACTAGATGGTTATAATATTCTGCCTCTGATTCAGGGAACGTCCGATAAAGTTGTAAAGGCCGATGGCTCTATTCGCGAATCGCTTTACTGGTTCTTCCCTTGGGATGCCCATATGTCTTCGTCCTTGCGTAAAAACCAATGGAAGTTGGTTAAAAACTACGGCGGGTGGATGGGCAGTAATGCCGATGCGAAAGTGCAGCTCTATCGTTTGTATAATGATGACGGTTTGGCCAATGATCTGGGAGAGGCACAAGATGTAGCGGATCAATACCCCGAACTGGCCCGGTCTCTGTTAGCCGAATTGGATCAAGAAATTGAGAAAACAGGGGCTCCAGAGCCTCGGCGCAATTCTAATGCAAAAAGCGTGACGCCAGAAGAATTGGCCGCGTTGCCTGCGGTGTTGGAATTGGGTTCAGAGAGGGATCGCGTATGGGTAACACTAGAATCGGGTGCTGAAAAATCAACCATCCGTGAAGCACAACTTTTATACACTATGAACCCTAAGCCCTTAGACTCAACACGTGGTCATCGTGAGGAGTGGCATACTGCGCCAGCAAAAATAACTCAGGGTAAGGTGGAGGCCTTGATGCCTCCGGGTGCAACGCATGCCGCGTTTGCGATGGTTGATGCCAATAGATTTTTAATTAATTCCGAGCCTATGCCTGCGGTAAAAGACGTGGGCCATGAACTCCGCAACTCCAATATGCTGGAAAACGGATTTGCCTACAAGCCAGGTCTATTCGCACTGATCGAGTTGGGGCAGAAAGCTCAACTATCAGCTGAAGCGATGGGCCAGGATGTAACGGCGTTGAAGAAGGCCCTCAATGCTGCCAAGCCTGTGTATAAAAGGACTACAGCATCGGATGAGGCGTATTGTGATGCGATCCGTAACTTACGGGCTTCCATTCGTAACCTGAAAGGTACTTCCGAGTCCGCCCATCCCGCGATCAATCGCTTCCCGACTGATCTGCGGTTTTAAGTCTAGTCGATATCGGAGACTTTCAGTTTTGGGCCAAGTGTGATCGGGGCTTCTAGCTAAGGCCATTTTTTCTGCTCGGCTATGAATGGTGTGTGATCTAACTAAAGAGTTATGTTGAAAATAAGAAAAATTTGTGTGGGAGCGCTAGCTTCATTGATGTTGGTTCAGAGTGGCGTTGCTGAAAGCCAAGCGGCATTACCAACTCCGCCGGAGGTTTGGCAAAACTACGATCCAGATGCAGGCAATTTTAAGGAAGAGATTATTAAGGAGCAGACGAAGGGGGGCATTTATTATAAGGAGTCCTATATCTCTGCGTATGTGAATGGGATAGAGATCCGGGTGTTTTGTAAGTATGCCGTGAAGGCTGGAGCGAAGCAGGCCCCGGGACTGATGAATGTCCACGGCTGGATGGGCGGACCAGCTATCGATCAGGAATATGTCAATGACGGCTGGGCGGTCATGGCACACGATTATTCGGGTTTAACCAAATGGGAACACCATACCAAGTACCCGAAAACAATGGGGCACGGACACATGGACGCTCGTGAAAAGGGGTTTAAACTCATCTATGACAGCATGCCCGACGGTAGTCAGATGATCGATCCCAAAGCCACCTCACACTACCTGTGGAATGCCATTCAGCGCAGGGCGCTCAGTTATCTTCTCGCCCAGAAAGAGGTCGATCCCGACCGCATTGGCGCCAAGGGCTATTCCTATGGCGGGACCATTATGTGGAATATGGGAATGGACCCTCGGGTCAAAGCCGTTGTCGCTTACTTCGGAATTGGCTGGATTAATTATTACCGGGATCGCTCGGTCTGGAAACATAACCTTCCGTATAAAGATGTACCCAAGTCGCCAGGGCAAGAGCTCTTCCTCTCCGCCGTCGCTCCTCAGGCACACGCACCTTATATTACCGCAGCCAGCCTCTGGCTGAGCGGATCCAACGACCATCACGGCGGACATGAACGTGGGTGCGATACTTTCAAAAAATTCAAAGCCGAGGTACCGTGGGATTTTGCTATTCAGGCGCGCGGCCATCACAATACCGAAAAGCTGGGGGACGACTGCAAGCTCTGGCTCGAGAAGCACGTGCTCGGAAAAGATCACTTCTGGCCAGCGCGCTCTGATTCGAAGATCACGCTCGACGCTGACGGCGTGCCAGAACTGCACCTGACTCCTGTTAGTCCTGAGCGTATCATAAATCTGCAGGTGTATATGTGCCTTAAGACAGCCAATAACATAGCCCGGGTCTGGTCGGATGTGACGTCTGTCCGCAAAGGCAATGTTTGGATCGCCAAATTGCCGGTATTTGACATCGATGACTATCTCTTCTCCTATGCTAATATCCGATACGAAAACGACAGTGTCGTTTCAACCGACTTTGAAGCGGTGCTTCCGTCATCCCTCGGTAAGGCGGTAGCCACCGGCAAGAAGTCCGACATCATCTCGGAAGGAACGGGGCAATGGCATGATGTGGGGCCGGCCGAGGAGGTGGGGGGCATCAAAGGCTTCCGTCCTATCAATAATCGTTTTGGAACGTATAGCAGGCAGTTCGCCGACCCGCTTCGCGAATCGACTTTTTAGAATGGGTGCATCCGTCTTCGTTTCACTACGCCGGGACAAGGGGACAGGATAGTTTGGTCGTCCTTCGTCCTCCTGTGTCGTCGCGTTGCTCCTCGGTAGAACCTGTGCGGTTCAACTCCTGATGCACCAACATTAAAAAAGCCGACCCGCTTCGCGGATCGACTTTTTTTAGAATGGGTGCAGGGACAGGATTTGAACCTGTGACCTTCAGGTTATGAGCCTGACGAGCTACCGGGCTGCTCCACCCTGCAATAAATTGTATTGAAACGTTTTGAAGCAGAAAAACGCCTTTCACTTCGTGCGGCTAGCCGTTTGAAGAAGTTGCGGACTAAAAGCGCATGCGTGCTCGGTGTAAAGGGCTATTTTTATAAAAATGATCTTTTATCCTAGGGTGAAATCGGCGACTAGAAATCGAATCGGTGCCTTTCGGGCGCGAGGTTTGGTCGGTCGAAACCGCGCTTTTATAAGATTCATGTTTTTTACGCTTTTCCTTCGGCGCTGGATGAGCGACAAAGTAGTGATGCCTTGGTATATTTACCACGCCTTGAAGCAGCTATTCCCTTCGGGGCGCTTCTTTTCCTTTTTCTCACTGATGTCGATCGTGGGAGTCATGCTTGGAGTCTGCGTACTGGTGATCGTGCAGAGTGTGATGAATGGCTTCGGTGAAGGCATTCGCTCGCGTCTAGTGGAGACGCAGGGGGACATTCGTATTCGCTCGGACGAAGTCGTCTACGACTGGGAGGAGCAGTCGGAATTGCTGCTGAGCGAAGAGTATGTCATTGGGGTCGCTCCGTTTGCTGAAGGTGTGGTGATGCTGCAGCATGGCAATCGTCCACAATTCCCGATGATTCGTGGCATTGACCCAATCGCGGAGCAGGCGGTGATTCCGCTGCAAAAGTTTCTGACGTTCGGTAGCCTTGAAGATTTTGATGATGATGGGGTGTTTCTAGGCGAGGGATTGGCGCGCACATTGAAGGCGGGGCCGGGCTCGGTGGTTGAGGTGTTTACGCCGTTGATGTTGGAACGCTTGAAGCAGGACGAAGTGTTATTGCCTAGGGAGTTTACCGTGATCGGCTTGTTTCGCACGGGTTCGCCACAGGTGGATGGGAATACGATGATTTCGACGCTGCGAGTGATGCAGGAGTTGTATGGCCTCGAAGATGGCGTACACGGCTTAGTCTTGAAGTTGCGGCCGGGAGCAAAGGCGGACCAGTTTGCCAATGATCTGGAAGGACGGGTGCTGCGGCCTGGATTGCGGGCGATTAGCTGGATCGATTCGAACCGAGAGTTCCTATTTGTGATCGAGCAAGAGAAGCGGGTGATCTCGTTTATCATCATCTTCATTATTTTGGTGGCGTCGTTCTCAATTGCGATTGCGTTGATGATGGCGGTGCTGCGCAAAACACGCGAAATCGGCCTGTTAGTCGCCATGGGCGGACGATCGCATCAGGTGGCGTACAGTTTTTGCTTTCAGGGCTTTGTGATTGGCGCGCTTGGTACTGCTGTGGGCATCGCTTTGGCAATCGTTTGCCTACACTATCGTAGTCCGATACTTGCGGCATACGCGTGGCTGACGAATTCACAGGTCAACTTTCTCGGGCAGTATGATGTGTATGAGATCCCGGTACATTATTTGATGTCTGACTTTGTGGTCGTGACATGCTTTGCGGTTGTTATCTCGACCTTAGCGGGCTTGTTGCCTGCGTTGCGAGCCGCTCGATTGAAACCTGCTGATGCCTTGCGAAGTGAATAATTCCGAAGATATAATTCTAGAGGCAAAGCAGTTGGGGAAGTCTTTCCCTAGTCCGGACGGTGCGATCACGGTGTTGGATGGTGTCGATTTTAAGCTGCGACGCGGTGAGAGTGTAAGCATACGCGGTGAATCGGGCAGTGGTAAGTCGACTTTGTTGAATGTACTCTCAGGCTTGGAGACCACTGATGTCGGCGAGTTGTTGTGGAATGGGCAGCAAGTGTCGGGACGTTCGTTGTCGTGGTTAGCGGCACGCCGCAGCAATTTCATCGGCTTTGTGTTTCAATCGTATTACTTGGCGCCAGAGCTGAATGCGCTGGAGAATGTATTACTGGGCGCACGGATCGCAGGGCACATTAATAGCACTGTGATTGATCGTGCGGAGGCGTTGTTGAAACGTGTCGGAATGGAGCATCGCTTGCGGCATGGCTCGACTAAACTTTCGGGAGGGGAGCGTCAGCGAGTCGCCGTGGCGCGTGCGTTAATCAATGATCCACCACTGGTGCTAGCCGATGAACCAACGGGCAATCTCGATGAGGCGACGGGTGTGGCGGTCATGGATCTGCTGCTCGAAATCGCTGGTGAAGAAGCGAAGAGTTTGGTGTTGGTGACGCACAATCCCGAATTTGCCAAACGCACGCAGCATCAGCTGACCTTGCATCTCGGGCAATTCAGTTAATTTAAATCAGTCACGACTAGTATGAAGCATCGCAAATTACGCATCGGATTTATTGGCGCGGGGGCAAATACGCGGCAGACGCACATCCCTGGATTTCATAAACTAGAGAATGTAGAACTCTCGGTGGTGGCGAATCGTAGCCGCGCGTCGGCTGAGAAGGTCGCGAAGGCAGACGGGATTCAGCGTGCCGTGGATACATGGCAGGAGGTGGTGGCGGATCCGTCGTTGGATGCAATTTGTATTGGCACCTGGCCGAATATGCATGCGCAGTTGACGATTGCAGCATTGGAGAGTGGCAAGCATGTGCTGTGTGAAGCGCGCATGGCTGGCAACTTAGAGGAGGCGCGGCGTATGTATGTGGCCGCTCAAGCTCAACCAGACTTGGTGGCGCAGATTGTGCCAGCGCCTTTTTCGTTGGATTTCGATGCGACAATCCGTGCAATGATTGTTGCGGGTAAACTGGGTGACTTGCTGGAAGTTCGGGTGGTGCACACTGGCGGGCAAGCGGCTTCGCCCGATGCGCCAATGACGTGGCGGCAGGAGCGCCGTTTGAGCGGTAATAATGTGCTGACGATGGGGATTATGCACGAGACGGTACAGCGTTGGATCGCGGATGAACCAGAGTGGTTGCTTGCGGATGGTACCGTGTTTCAGGCAACTCGCTCGTATCCAGATGTGGCCGATGTAGTTAAGGTTGAGGTCCCAGATAGCTTAAGTGTTTTGGGTCGCTTTGCGCAAAGCGGTGCACGTTTGGTGTATCATTTTAGTGGAGTCGAGTCTGGCAAGCCACGGATGGAGTTTCGATTGAACGGTTCGAAGGGAGCATTGCGATTTGATGCGTTTCAAAAGCAGCTGCTCTTTAGTGAAGCAGGATCATCGCAGGAAACAAAGATCACTATTTCCCGTGGGCAAAGTCGCGGTTGGCAGGTCGAAGCGGACTTCGTTAAATCGATTCGCGAACACACTCCAGTCGAACTGACCACATTTGAGCAAGGCGTGCGCTATATGACATTTACCGAAATGGTGGCGCAGTCGTTAGCAAGTGAATCTGCCCGTGTGTTATGGCAGTCAGTTTAGGCGAACTGTTCGAATCTTTGGAAATAGCTGGTTTTTCTTGTAAGCTAATGGCATAGCAATGGCTTCGCTTTCCTGATCGCATTGATAGACATTCTTAACATGGTTGAACGCAAAATCCTTAGCACCTACGAAAAGGCCTTGGCCCTCAATCTTGATCCGAGCAAATACGGTGTATTTGCCGAGATCGGAGCTGGGCAAGAAACTGCCAATTGGTTCTTTCGTGTTTCTGCGAGTGCGGGCACAGTGGCGAAGACAATTTCTGCATACGATATGAAGATGAGTGATGCCTTGTATGGCAAGGCCTCGCGCTACGTGTCGCAGTCGCGTCTGCATGCGATGCTGGAATATGAGTATGGCCTATTGGAGGAACGCTTGGGGCCGTCGCGTGGAGATGACACGACTTTTTTCTCGTTTTGTAATACCGTCCGCGCTCGAGGCTATAAAGATACGGCGGAGTGCCATGGTTGGTTGGGTGTGCGATTACAACTGAAGCCGAATACACCGCCTTGCGAAATCGTGCTGCATTTACGCCTACTGGATGAGACGAGTCAGGATCAAATGGATGCACTTGGTAAAGTCGGCGTCAATTTGATCCATGCGGCATTTTATTATCGGGACAGCTTACAAAACTTCGTCGAATCCTTGGCCGACGGCTTGGTCGCTGGGCGAGTGGAAGTGGATATGTTACGTTTCAGTGGAGACGGATTTCGCTACGTGGATAATCGTCTCTGTGCGCTGCAGTTGGTGCAAAGTGGTTTAACGGATGCGGCGATGTTTAATAAAGCAGGCGAGGTGCTACAGGCTGCGGACGCACTTTATAAACGGCCAATTTTGCTGCTACGTGGCAGCTTTAAACCGGTATTGAAGTTGCACTTAGACATGCTTCATCAATCGCGGGCAGTATTCTCAAATGTGATGACCGATGCGCAGCAACAGCGTGCGATCGAAGTTTGTGAAATCAGTATGAATAATTTGCTGCGCGATGGCGCAGTCGATCATGGTGATTTCCTTGATCGCGCGGATGCGCTGCAGGCTTTGGGTAAGACAGTACTGATTTCCCGCAGTGCAGAGTTTCACCGTATTGCGACTTATCTGAGCCGCTATACTGCAGAGCCGATCGCGATCATTTTGAGCATCGGATTGCTCAATGAACTATTTAAAGCGAAGTGGTCGGAAAACCTCGCAGGCGGTATTTTGGAGTCCTTCGGCCGCTTGTTTAAAAATCGTGTGCAACTTTTTGTGTATCCTTGGCACAATACCAAGAGTCTGGAGTTGGTAACGGTGGACAATTTCAAAGCACCCGAGAATTGGCAGTTTTTCTATCAGCACTTATTGCAAAATGACCGTATCCACTCAATTGGAGTGGGGGATCCAGCATTGTTGGCGATGACGAGCCGCAAGGCAATGAAGCTGATCGAGGCTGGCGGCACGGACTGGCAGCAATGGGTGCCAGAAGAGGCGCATCAATTGGTACGGCGCATGCAGTCAGGCAGCTGATTCGAGGCGACGGCGGCAAAAAGCGTAGCAGCAGTTGGAAAATTTGCGCCATCATCAAATAAGGCGACGAAGCGACAAAAATGCGTATGAAGCTCCAGCGGCGATGTCGCTGCAGTATCCTAGATGTTCTGTTTTCTTATTGTAAGATGGCAGATTTATCACTGACTTTAGGTGTTCTAATGCCTTTTTGATTAAGTTGAATTGTAACAACTTTGTTTTGGTGCCAGCCGTTACTGATAGCGCCTATAGGGGAGATGAAGAATTAAACGATGAATTCAAAACCTCGCCTTATCTCTGCAGGAATGTGGATACCCTATATGCTGGTGGCTAGTTGCTTTGCCTGGTGGGGATTTGCCAACTGTATTACCGACCCCCTCGTTAAAGTCTTTAAGGATATCTATAATGATTTGAGTCACACCGAGTCGGCTCTTATCCAATTTGCTTTTTACGCTGCCTATTTCTGCCTTGCCATACCCGGAGGTCTTATCAATCGCAAGTTTTCCTACAAGCATGGGATTCTCTCCGGTCTCGGTATTTCTATGGTCGGCTGCTTTCTGTTTTATCCTGCAAGTCTGTCGAATGATTTTTACACCTTCCTTATCGCCTTCTACGTTCTAGCGAGTGGTCTGGCGGTGCTTGAAACGGCTGCCTCGCCATACATCCTAAGCTTAGGCGCGGCGGAAACAGCCACCCAGCGCTTGAATTTGGCGGGTGCCTTCGTGCCAACGGGTTCCATTGTCGGCATTTTGATCAGTAAGTATTTCGTTCTCGAAAGGCTAGAGTTGCTTGGCACTCAGAGCAACGACTTGAGCTCTAGGCAGCTGCAGGCCGAGCAACTCTCCATTGTCATCATGCCCTATGTTCTTGCTGGGTTCGTGCTCGTACTAGTCTGGCTGTTGGTGTTGTCCGTGAGGATACAAAAGCCTTCCGATCTGGTGGCGTCGAAGAGTGATAAAGTCGATTTTATCCCTGCGGTGAAACGTCTGTTGGGGAACTGCAATTACCTCTTTGCTGTGGTTGCGCAGTTCTTCTATGTCGGCGTTCAAATCAGTGTTTGGACCTTTACAATTCACTACGTCACAGAACAGCTCGGGATTAAAGACAGCGAAGCTCTTAATTACCAGACCGCAGCACTGGTCGCCTTCATGCTCGCGCGTTTTATCTGCACGGGGCTGATGACTTTTATCCGGCCAAGCACCTTACTGTTGGTCATGGCTCTGGCCGGTGTCGGTTGCTGTTTAGTTGTGATCTTTGTCGGCGGCGCGGTCGGCGTCTATGCACTAGTCGGCATTTCCGCATGCATGTCGCTGATGTTTCCGACTATCTTCGGATTAGGTACCAAGGGCTTAGGCGAAGACATTAAGTTTGGCAGTTCTGGTCTGATCATGGCCATCCTCGGCGGCGCCCTGATTCCTCTCTTCCAAGCAGGCTTGGTGGATGTTGCAAACGTCAACTATTCCTACGCCGTACCAATGGTCTGCTTCTTAGTTATCGCATGCTTCGCGCTCTTCTCGCATCGTATTCCCGCGAGTGAGCCAACTACTTAACAGTGCCCTTGCTCAGGGCGGCTTGTGAGTACTAATTCAAGGCAAAGAAAAATCCAAAATCGATAAGGATGATTCTAGTGCCATCTGAGATCAATTATCATAGCTATACTCAGTGTGGCATTATTTTAACCAAAGAAATGGACGAAGTGGATGCACTAAAACCCCCTAAACTGTTTCAGTGCATCCCTTCGGCCGTACTATACGAAATATTCATAAATCAATATGATATACATAGAAGTACACTGTCTTTGATGCTGCGCGATTTATAAAAATAGTCCTTTGGGACTAATAAGACCTATGGGTATTTTATGGTTTGTTCTGTTGAGAATTACCGTTGCAGGCTTGAAGTCTCCCGGTCAATCGGCACAAAGCAAGTATGGCCATCATCTGGAGTCAAACAATCGAAGCAAATCACTATGAAGTGCGTTCAGCGGGGGCGACGCTGCGCCTCTATCGCAATGGCGTAAACCACTCGCAGTGGAATCCGAACCGGCCATTGTCTGGCTGCATTTGGGATTTGATTGCACTGCCGGCGCTGTATCGGCCGAAAGGAAGTATTGAGAGTGTGCTGATGCTTGGGTTTGGTGCGGGCACGGTGGCACGTAAACTACGTGAACTGGTGAAGCCTGAGCAGATTGTCGGCATCGATTTGGATCCGATCCACCTGAGTATCGCAGATGGGTTTTTTGAATGTGCTGAAGGTTGTGAACTGGTTGCTGCGGATGCCGTCGAGTGGGTGCAAGAAGAGTCCGCCGAACCGAATCGAGCGCTGTTTGATATGATTATTGACGATCTGTATGGTGAGGAAGAGGCGATTGCGCTGCGTTGTGCACCGCTGGATTTAGAGTGGTGCCAGGATTTGGCGAAGTTGGTTAAGCCCGGTGGCATGCTGGTCTTTAATATGATCGAACCGCGAAAAGTGCGCCATTTGCCGCCGATGACAGACGCGACACTGCGTGCGCAATTTCCATACGCGAAAGTTTTTCGAATGGCAGGCTACGAGAATCGCATCGTGGCGTTTAGTGGCAGTGCCTTGGCGGGCAGTGTTTTTAAGAGTCAGTTGCGCGATATCTTCAGTAGCTATCCGCGTTGTCGAGGTGTCGAGCAGCGCTACATTGCATCCAGCCCGAAACGCTGAGCTCGGCTCGCATCACTTGCCTGCTAACTAGCTTGCGCCGACCGATGAATGATCAGGCGTAGCGCACAGCGCCGACATGCTCCGAATTTAGTCGATACTCTTCTCGGAGGCAGAGACGCTTAAACTTAGTTCAGCTACTGCCGCCCTGAATGGAACTAACCATATTGTGGCTCACAGGAGACTCAATAGTAGGGGTAGCCCAAGCCTTGGGGATCATATACGGGGGCGGCGATATCGTAGTGCTCTTGCAGGAATGTGACCAGATCTGTCATTTGCTGCACAGTCATTAACTCAGCGTAATTTTGCATCAACGACTCACCATCTGCATCCGTATAGCGCTCAAGGTTATTTAAGATTGCTGCATTCGGATGAATAATCGCGGTGACTAATTGCCCATACGTCTTTACTTTTGGTAGTTTACCACCGAGTTTCACAATTAGCTCGGACTCAATTTCGTCACTGCCAGTAAATGAGACGCCGTCTACTTTATGGCAATTAACGCAACCGAGGGCGACAAAGGTTGTTTGCCCTGTCATTGCATCGCCTGGGGGTAAAATAAAGCCAGTAGGGGAGTCTTCTTTTGGAGCGCATGATACAATCAGCAGGCCACTGAGTAGGGCAATTCCACCGATGAGTGCTGTTGTCAGCTTGTGTGTAATATATGGATGATTCATTTTTTGATTTATCCTACTCTTCATTATATGCTGACCATTCGAAAAAGCAACTTGATTAGTACGCTTATAAGATTAGTGATTGAAGTTTCAGTAAAGTAAGCTGAACCGCAGGATGGTTTGGATTTCGATTGACCCTAAATGATAAGTTGGCAAATACATGGCACATGGAAATTGAAACACCAGCCGACGTAAGTGCCATCCCTGCGGATACTCAACTAACAGCAAGCGGCCTCGCTTCGAAAGTGCTTCAAGTTGGCACTGGTTCTAAGTCGCCTCGAGCTGCCGATACCGTGACGGTACATTATAGTGGTTGGACCACCGATGGGCAGCTGTTTGATAGTTCAGTGCAACGTGGCCAATCTAGTAGTTTTCCACTCAATCGCGTGATCAAGGGTTGGACTGAAGGGCTGCAACTGATGGTCGCAGGTGAGAAGCGCCGTTTCTGGATCCCTGCTGAGCTCGCTTATGGTGAGAATGCCGGTGGTGGACGCCCGAGTGGTCTGTTGGTATTTGATGTCGAGCTGCTTGAAATTCAACCAGCGCCAGAGGCACCAAAGACGCCAGAAGACGTCGCAGCTATTCCCGATAGCGCTGAAGTGCGTGACAGCGGGTTAGCTTCACGTGTCTTGACTGCTGGCACTGGCAGTCAGCATCCGACTAAGGATAGTATGGTAACTGTGCACTACAGTGGTTGGACAGTTGATGGCCAGCTGTTTGATAGCTCGGTGCAACGTGGCGAGCCGACTAGCTTCGGCCTGTTTCAAGTCATTGCAGGTTGGACTGAGGGGGTGCAACTGATGGTCACAGGTGAAAAGCGTCGTTTCTGGATCCCTGGCAAGCTGGCTTATGGTGACAGTCCGCAAGCTGGAGCGCCAGGCGGTATGCTGGTCTTCGATGTCGAGTTAATCAACATCGGCAGTTAGGTGATTGGAAGTCGGGTGATTGATTTAGACAGTTTCCCGCAGTGCGGACTCTTTTGCTATTAGAGAAGAAGAACGCTTGAGTTTGGTGGTCGGATCTTGAAACTACATCGCATGCTTAAATCACGTCTCTCAATTCTATTATGTGCTGTGTCAATCTTGTTGCTTGCTGCGTGCAGCTCCACTGAAACCGCCACACCCGAAGCAGTTAAGTCTAGTGCGGAGGTAGTGCCCGCCGCGGCAAAGGTCGCCGCCGCGAAGGTCGAAGCGCCTGCGGTGCTGGCAGCAACACCGGTAAAAGTCGAAGCCGCGGCGAAGGTGGTTCTACCTGAAGTTGTCGCTGTTTCGGAGCCTGCACGTGTTCGAGACATTGATATTGTGCTGCACACCTCTAGAGGCGATATCGAGGCAACATTGCTGGCGACTAAGACGCCTGTGACAGTGGCAAACTTTCTTAATCTGGCGAAACGTGGTTACTACGACGGTCTGACCTTTCACCGAGTGATTGCTAGCTTCATGATTCAAGGTGGCGATCCGACTGGCACTGGTCGCGGTGGACCAGGCTATCAATTTGAGGATGAGATTCATCCAGCGCTGCGACATACACGGGCAGGTTTGTTGTCGATGGCTAATGCGGGCCGCGGTACTAACGGTAGTCAGTTTTTTATTACGCATAATGCCACGCCGTGGCTGGACGGAAAGCATACCATCTTTGGTAAGGTTACAAAGGGGCAGTCAGTCGTTGATTCGATTCAACAAGGTGCGACGATCAATCGCATTGATGTGTTGGGCTCAACGGACGCACTCTTCCGCGAGCAACAGCAGCGTATCGCTCAGTGGAATGCAGCGTTAAAGTCGCAGGGACTGGAGTAATTTCACTTGTTTCGATGCAAGCTAGGTGGTCAAACCTTGATCTGTCACAGTAGCGCGTGCGGATAAACTGATCAAAGCCTTCTGATATGCCACTTAGGAGGGGGCAACTGGATCCAGACTGCCACAGTATCAGTGCATCGGTGACACCTTTTCTGCAAAGTGCCAGTCAATCATAAAAAGCTATCCTATGGCTGGGTGGCTTAAACTATTTGTTAGGCTCACAGCGATTTGGACCCCGACTCAAAAAAGCAGAAACTGTAGTGCTACCCTTACAGCATGAGCCTAGTAGGCAAAAAAAAAGCGCAGCAATGAAGCTGCGCTCTGGTTAAAGTAATTAAGATAGCAATTATATGATTGCCGAAGCTTAGGATGCTTCGCGAGCTTTGATTTGCTTGTTGAGCTTCTTGTAAAAGCTTGAACCATGGATTTCGCGCATCATCTTACGGCGATGCTCGACTGCTAATTTGAAGGATTTCTTTTCGCCATACTTTTTGATCGAGAAAGAAGTGCATTTCTGCATTCCAGGCTCTGGGCGCCAGCTTACTGAGTAGCATTCATGCTTCGTGCCGTTGGGGCCAATCTTAGTAGTACGGGAAACTCCGAGCTCTCCAGTGGTATTGCGCGAATCAGATACAACAATCCGACGTTGGCGTGGCTTTTTAGGAATAGCTTCAAGTTCCTCATTGAGCTCGTCGCGATATATTTTCGCTAGTTTCTGAGCCTTGCCCTTGCCGCCAGATTTGCGGTCGCTGAAAAGCTTTGAGTATGTTTTGCCATTGCGATAGCCGCGAACGAACCATCCGTGAGTTGAGCCAGAGTCGATGCGACTAATGCCTTTATTTGCTTTTGAGCGAGCCATGATATTTAGTGGGTTAGTGTATATTTAAAACTGTTGTAATTATAACGTATTAATAAATAGTGAATGATCAAGTTAGAGCACAAGAAAAAACGCTGTTAATCAAATAGCATTATTAAAAAATACGATCATAAGCGTAATTCTTATGCAAGTCAAAGTAGCTTGTATTGTATGTTTTTTGTCTAGTTTGTTTCGGTCCTGTAAATGTGCAAGCGTGTAATTATTAGGCAATTACACCAATTGATGTAATTGTTATGTAAGTCACTGCAGTTGGTTCTAGCGCTAGAGCATATTAATTCTCTAATTTGCTTCAACAGCAACGACCGCGCGATGCTGTAACGTCAGTAGGTCGGCAGTGGATGTAAATTTGGACTGTAAATTTGATTCGTTTTTGGATGGTATAAAATTTGCCTATAGCAGCAATATGCTTAGCTTAAAACGGATGAATCAAGCTGTTGACATTAAAATTTGTGGGTTGACGCGTGCAGAAGACGTCGACTTGGCGTTGTCGTTGGGGGCAAATTTCCTCGGTTTTATCGTGTATTCACAATCGCCTAGGGCCATTACTTTAGAGAGAGCAGTGGCGCTGGCTGCCGGCGTGCCTGCGGGGCAACGTGTGATCGTCGATGTGGAGACGGCTCCAGATGATCTGTTGCGCTATCGCGATGCCGGCTTTGATCGATTCCAAATCCACGCAAGCCTGCCGATTGCTGAGGCGAGGTTGGCGCGGTGGTCTGAAATTGTGTGGCGCGATCGTTTGTGGTTGGCCCCGCGAGTTGCGCCGACGGATGTTTTCCCAGAGTCCTTGTTGGAGTATACCGATACAGTTGTGCTCGATACATATTCTAAGAACCAGGTTGGTGGCACCGGGCATACTGGTGATTTTGCGCGATTTGCCAGCCTGAAGCAGCAGTTTGAGGATACGCAGTGGATGCTTGCTGGTGGACTGTCTCCGTCGAACGTGCTCGATGCACTCGTGCGTTCCACTGCCAGTCGAATCGATGTCAATAGTGGCGTCGAGACTGCTGCTGGCATCAAAGACCCTGAAAAGCTGCGTGAGCTTTTCCGAGTGGTACGTGGGGCGTAACGCTGCTGCCGTCTGCTTACTGCTTACTTAATTGGATGACGGCCGAGCGTGCCAACCAGTGTCGAGGTGTAGTGCTTCGAACTGACGCGTGCGAGTTCATGCTTGGCTGCAGTGAGCCTCGATTTAATCTTGAGGCGGTTTGCGACGCCGGTGTGAGACTGTTTAGCGAGGAATTGCTTCAGATAGTCGACATGTCCGGTCCAAGATCTGATGTCTTGCTCCTGCTGACTTTTTAGACGGGCCTGATACCAATCGCTATTCAGCATCGACTCACGAGTGAAGTGACTGCGCACGGCATCGGATTCGAGGCCCTTGCCTTGGTATTCACCGTAAGCCATGATATGCAGCAGGGCCTTTAGTGGTGGGCATGCCTCCTCGATGGATCCATCGGCGAAGTAGTTCAGCGCCGCTTCCTGATGGGCGGCAATGATGGTCTTCATACCAGTGACAAAGGTTTCGAGATCTTGCAGCTCAGGCTGGAGCATCTCTTTATTGAGGACGGTCTCAGGGTTACTAAAGACGCGGCCGAAAAAGATGCGAACAAATTTAGCCGTGATACGATAGCCAATACGGCTGGCTTGGATGCGTTCGCCGTTGTGCTCAAAGTCTTGTACTTGTTCGAGATAGCCGTGCTCGATTAGGAATTTAGGATCCATTTCGTGCGGCTTCATGCGGCACCAGATCTCTGGAACGAGCAGGCTGATGTCGTGGTCGACTCGATAGTTCGGGCCAACGTAGCCAGCGGCGGTGATGAATGCTGGTTGCTCAGTTGCGAGGTAGGAGACTAGCGCGTTATTTAAATCGTAGATCGGCAGCAGCGCGTTGAATGGGCCCTTTGTAAGCGCACCTTCGGAGCCTGCCCCAGTTGTGGAGGGTGACTTGCCCGTGATACTGGCGATGAATTCCATGAATAGCTCAGGAAGCTGCATGTGATGAATCGGGCTATTCACACACAGCGGCATGACGCCAGACTCAGGCTCAGCTGGGTTGTTACGTCGACCCGGGAGGATTGATGTCACTGGCCGAAGTAGTGGCGAATGCGCATCTTGGCGACGGTATAGACGCGAACTGATGTCTGCTAAATAGACTGCACGCTGGTCGCGCAAATCTGGACGCACTTGCAGGTAGCGAGGATTTTTGGTTGGCTTGCCATCGACGATTCGTGGATTTGCGTTGGTTGAATAGTAATCTGGAGATGAATTGGCATGGAATTTTCGAATCATACTTTGCATCGGCTCGGTATATTGGCCGAAGCGAATCGCATCTTCGATCTCTTCGGTCGCATCGTCACGATCGAGCGGTTCGTAGTTACTGAGGAAGCTACCAGCTGAACTGAGGTCGATTTCGGTTTGCTTGTCGTAGCCGCGGATGATCGCGTCGTCTGGACGTTGGAAGAAGCGGTATTCACAATTATGCACAAATTTAGCAGATGGTGTATTCCAGTGCGGAGGAAGGTGTTTTAGATCCTTAGTCGGTGCCACGACGGAAGCAGTGATATCATCTTCGAGCGAGATCTTCGCCGCAGGCATGAAATCTTTACGCAATCCGAAGGTGCGCCACGAGCCATCCTTGGTGTAGCCAATCCGCAGATATTGTGTGAGCATTTGCTGCGCGCGATAGCGCAGGATATTACCTGGCTCGCCGTTGATTAGATCGACATTGAAGCGCTTGCGCCAGTCAGTGCCCCAGTGGGATTTATAGTAACGCTTGATGATTAAAACGAGTTCCTTGATGTGCTGCGGGATATTTTTCAGCCATTCGTTGTATTCATCTGTGAAATCAGCTTTGCAGGGGGTGAGTAACTTAATCACCGAGCCAAGCGAGCGGTCCTTGGCCAAGATGGCGCGCGAAGGCGCGCTACTTTCGACCTTAATACTGAAGCGATCGGCAAAGTCTTTATTAATGATAGCTTCTGCGAGGTCGAAGTCCTGCTGGAAGTCACTGACAAATACTGGCCCGGAAATAATCGCATCGGAAATCGACTTAGAGATTTCGGATTTACCACCACCCGAGACAGTCGAAGGCTTGTGACACACGCGACTCTCAGCGGTGTAGCCGACAAGGCGCCAGCGGCGACCTTCGGCGGGTTTAACCATTTGCACTTTATAGCCAGATGGTAGCACGTAAGTGATATTTGGCAGCAGCTTGATTGCCTGCTCGGTGCCATCTTTGGCCCATTTGATACGCTGACAATTCAGCTCAAAGTGGGCGTCTTCAGGAATGTAGATAATGTTATCGAATTTTTTGTCGATCGCATATCCTGCCGGCTGGAGATTGATTAGGTCGGCGTAGCGTACCGCCACGCCCTTGAAGGTTTGATCGACTTCAGGATAGTGTTGGCTGAGTTGGAAGTCTTCACCTAAATCGTAAGCAGTGAAGGCAAGTGTGCCTCCCGCGTGTTCTTCTTCGGCCATGCCATGAAGGTTGGCAGCAAAGCTAATTTGTGTTTTCACTTCTTTTTTACAGTAGCCGAAGTAGTTATCTGCGATCGCAGTCACGATCTGGCCGGATGTGTCACGGCAGGTGATTTTAAAAGCGCTGCCATCATTATACAGCTCGTCTTCTTTCTCCCAGCACATGCCATCACGCTTTTGTCGTGCAGTGGCATCTGCAACGTTTGGTAAGCCGAGCTCTTTCTTGGTGGTACCGATTAAGTGAGGTGCTAGAATGACGCAGCCCGTGTGCCCCGACCAGTGGGCGGGGTCCAGGCCTGCATCATTATCGGCAATGAAAGGATCGCCGCCGTTGCCAAAGATAGATTCGACGAAGTCGAGGTTACTCACGAGATTGCCGGGTGCAAAGAAGCGTACCTCCATGGTCTTCTGCTGACTGAAGCCATCGACTTCAGGTACGACGACGGGGCGCAGAAGCAATGAAACCCATGCTTTCGCTTTGCTGTCTTGGTTGGCAAGGTAAGGTAGTTCTGTTAGCTTTTCAGGAGCGTCGAGCGCTTTAGCAAGCAAGCGAGCCGCTGCGAGTTGCGGCACCGCTTTTTTGTCATTCGGGATTGGCAATCCGCCTTCGGCGACGTGAAAGACGCCTTTTGTTGTGCGCCGGTCGCTGTTTGGATTGTGCAGTACGCCTTGTTGAATTCGGTATGAGTCAACAATGTCAGAAGAGAAGTGGTCACCCTTGGCTGGCAGGGAAAGGGTGCGCGCAACACCATGACGATCGAGGATCAAGGTGTTATTGGGCAGATGTGGCATCTCGGATAAATCGAGATCGGAAAAGTACTCGGCTAGGAAGCTTTGGATGCGTTGGTCACAGGGCGGGAGATAGTCGGCTAACAGGCGTGACTGCTCTTGGTAACTCTCGAGTAGGGACTGACTGAGTTCGAAAAAGCTAGAATTGGTAAGATCGCCGAAAATAGGTTGACCAATGGAGGTCAATTTTAGGTTTACATACTCAAAGAGTGATTGATCGTCCTGCACTGCTGCCGCTGTGTCTTGATCTAGGCCTAGTTGTTTTTTGAAGTCCATTTGAGGATTATTTTTAAATTTTTAATAAACAAAGTCTAATCGTTACTTAATGATTTGATTGACGGTTCTTATTTGGATGGGCTTGAAGGTAAAATGAACTTGGTGTGAGTCTATCGGAGTGCAAGGCTAAGGAGGTATTGATAAGTGCGGCTTATGTTTTATTATTCTACAGTAGAGTTTTTTTAATCAGAATTACTTGGCTAGCGATGATTGACTGACACGCATTAAATACGGTGCTTTTCCCTGGCAATCAGAGTGTTACGCGAGATGAAGCGTTGTGTGTGTTGCCGAGTCCTCAGCTACCAGCTATTCGTGGCAGTTGCACTTAACGCATCTTCAAAGCTTCGTGGGCACCAGCAGTCGCAGGTGGCTCAGGATCATCGAGGGCTACGTCGCGAGTCGTCAGCTACGCAATGATTGACTAGGAGATATTGCCAGTTGGCTTATTGCACACGTAGTCCGATCAGGCAGACGTCATCTTCCATGCCTTTATGGTCTGTGAAATTTTGGACGGACTCAATCAAGCCAGCGATCATTTGGGGCAGATCGTCGTTCCGGTGTGTTTCCAAAAAACTGAGTAAACGTGCCTCGCTATATTCTTCTTCATTCATCGCGGCCTCAATCACACCATCGGTATATAAAATGATTTCGTCTTGGCAATTTAGCTGAATGTAATCCTCGGCATATTTGGCTTCAGGGAGTAGACCCAATGCGGGGCCGATTTGTTTATCGGCAAAGACGCGAGAATGCTGCGCTGTGTCTGCTGGCGTATAAATGCCATGTCTTGCCCCTGCTTGAATGTAACTCAACTGTTTGCTTTCGAGGTCTAGATAGCAGTAACTCGCGGTGGCAAAAATAGTTTGTCCTGACGCGTGCATTGATTCGTGCATCATCGAGTTGAGCCGCATCATGAATTCTGCGGGTTGCTCGGCATAGGGGTACAGTTCATTCACTGCGATCTGGATCATTGCGGTGACCATGGCAGCACGCACGCCGTGGCCCATGACATCGGCGATCAAGATTGCGGCTCCGCCACTAGTGGTTTTATTAACCGAGAAGAAGTCGCCACTGAGATGAAAAGAGGGGATATATTCAGTGGCAATTTCGAGTGCTGAGTCGCCTGAAGACTTTACAAAAGTGGGCACGCTGTCTTGGATTAGAGCGCTCTGTAGGTTGCGGGCTAACAGTAGTTCGGCTTCCATTCGCTGGTGGTTTTTCTCCAGCTCTTGATTTAGCTCTTTTTGCTCTGTGATATCGCGTGATAGGCCAAAGGATCCCGCTAAATAGTTGGATCGAGTATATAACGGGAGTTTGCGCGATGCAACCCAAACGTGTTCACCTTCCTTTAAAATATGTTCTTCTTTGTTTAGTTCTTTGAGTTCACCGGTCGCGATCTTACGTTCATCGTCATAAGCTTCTTGTGCGTGTTCAGCATCAAAAAAATCGAAGTCTGTTTGGCCGATGATTTCACTTGGATCACTCTTGCCACAACTCTCCACGAGGTAGCGGCTCACCGCGAGGAATCGAGAGTTGTTATCTTTGAAATAGATATACTCATCCAAGTGCTCCATCATGGTTTGGAACAGCCAGCGAGGAGAGATGTTGTTCAAGTTGAAATTACCTGAGAGGGAATTGTCGAGATCGAGTGAGGCTCGTTTGCAGTGAAAGGCGTAGATTTGTTCCAGTCCGAGCTGCACCGATTCGGCAGTATTTTTGCAGAAGAAGATGGAACGGCCGACGCGGGGGTGGTGAGATAGTTTCTCGACTTCTTTGGCGTAGGTCGCTTCAGGCAGAATGAGTAGGGCGACAGGCGGAATATTCCAGTCAGAGATAGTCGCTGCTAAACGGATCAAATTAACGATTTTAGGGCCGATAATTAGCAGGTCAATTTGTAGGTTGGTTGCCGTGATCGGAAATTCAACTTCGAGCACTGTTTGACCCGAAAATTCTGGGGTAGAAATAATCTGCTGCGCAGTAGGCGCATCGCATCCGATGTAACAAATTGGCATGGTATTGTGTTTACCTTGTAGGTTAGCTCGTCTGGCCTGGCTGTCGATAATATCAGTTCACATATTAGCAAGAAATGTGAAATGATAATGTCTTGAATTGTAGATCTTGAGCTTGTCTCAAAGCCGTAGCAGATTTAGCTCGATCCCCTTTGCGTGTGCGGTGCTTCGACAAGCGAAGGCCATGCGGTTCAGATAATGAGCTAGCCCGAAAAGCTGCTCAGCGGCTATCGGTGTACTTTGGCTTTAGCTGTTTTTTGTAGCGTCTGGATTTCAGCCTCAGCGGCTTTGATCGCTTTTTTTGTATCCAATGTTTCGATTGAGAGGGTTGTGGTGCGTGATTCGCCGCCAGCTAAGGTGATGACGCGGCCTTTCTCTCTTTCGAATCGACGAGAGTTTGGATAGCTTGTCGCTGGTTCGAGTCCAGTTACATAGCCGTCGGCCTTGCCCGCGGTATTTTTCCAAAGTGTGAAGCATGGAAAGTCCTTGAGTGTAAAACGTAGTAGGCAAGCTTTGTCGCCTGTGGCGTTACGCAGCATCGTCATTGTCTCACGACTGCCGCGCTTGCCAGCTAGTTCATACTTGTAGACTTGCTCGACGAATCCGCTCTGCGGCGCACCATATGCATCGCATGTATCGATGCCTGCGGCGGAATGTGGGTCGCGTGGAGCGACTTGTTTGAATGGTGCGATCATACGAGAGCCTTTCTCCAAGAGAGGTGCTCCGTAGTTAATGTGGTAGAGTATTTCATGCTCTTGCGGATTGTTGCCGAGGTTGGTGACCGTATCGATGATTGTCATTTTGCCTGAACGGAACTCCGTGCGTATCTCTGTGTTGAGACGCAGGGCAGGACCAAACATCATAGTTTCATCGACTTCGCCTTTCACGATAATGGCTTCGTCGGTGATTTCGACTGAAACCGCACGAGCGGGGACGTTGGCAATGTTGCCATGCAGCGTGAGAGGCACATCGAACTCGTTACCGCTGTAATCGAGCACGGTATCCATACCTGGCGCGCCCATGCTGTTGAGGCCGCAGCGGACGAGCCATTCGTTAAATCCCTTCAGCCAACCAAGGCCGCCGCGATCCTGCAGGTTGATAAACGCAGGGTTGACTGGATCTTTGACGGGTGAGTCCCAGCCTAGGGTGATGTCGCCGCATGGCCCTTTCCAGATGCCCATTCCGCGTGTCGGAAGAATGGCGAAGGTGAGTTTGCCGTTATTCACTTCGACGACTTGCACGCCTTCCTGCAAGCCACCGCGTAGCGTGTAGGATCTAACTGACCAGTTCGAGGCAGTGCCCTTATCAGCACTGATTTTGATGGCTTGAAAGCCTTCGGTTGAGTCAGGGTTGAGTAAGGATGATTTGTAAAGTGTCTTCATTTTTGATCCAATGGTTGAAGTGATTATTTGTCTGCGGTCATCTCGATTTGAGTAATCAATTGCCCCTGATTGAAGCCTGTGCCTTGCGTCATGAAGCAAGCCGTGGTCGCGTTGGCCATCGCGAGACGCTGCTCAATTGGCAGATCTCCGAGTCCTGCCTAAATGTAACCGCCATTGAAGCTGTCACCTGCACCTGCGAGGCGGACAATATTAGTCTGACGGTCTCTTGTATAGCCATTAGTTCGCCCTCTGCGCTGCTGATTGCTGCGGCAGTAGCCGGAGTGTAAGCAAATAGGCAACCATCGCAGCCGATCTTATGATGAACGATTGATCAGCCACGCGGCAGCTCATCTAAATACAGTTGAGCGACTTGAAGGCGATTTCGCTGAGTTCGCGTTGACGCGCTGCCAGTTCTGGTTCGCGGAGGTCTTCATCGAAAGAGGGAATCATGGCCTTCATGCGCTTATGACCATCTTCGGTTTTTAGAGTATCTGAGAAGCAGCGTTTGACGATTTCGAGAATGATATTCGCGGACACCGAAGCGCCGGGAGAGGCACCTAGGAGTGCAGAGATCGAACGATCTTCTGAAGTGAGTACTTCCGTGCCGAAGTGGACGATGCCAGCGTCGCCGTCCTCTTTCTTGATCGCTTGCACGCGAATGCCAGCGTCGATGAGTTTCCAGTCAGCTTCATTCGCCTCAGGGAAGAACGCCTGCAGCTCTTTCATACGGGTAGACATACTCTGTGTGCCTTGTTGTATTAAATAGCGAACCAACGGAATGTTGTGCAGTCCGACCTTTATCAGCGAAGCAATGTTGTCGGTTCGAATCGAGCGGGGAAGGTCGGTGAATTTGCCTTCGACGTGTAGGAATTTGGTCGTCCAGGCGGCATACGGTCCAAACAGGATGGCTTTTTTGCCATCGATGATGCGGGTGTCGAGGTGTGGTACCGCCATTGTCGGTGCTGCCCCAGGAGACATGCCATAGACTTTAGCCATGTGCTGTTCAACGATTTCTGGCTTATCAGAAATGAGCCATTGTCCGCCAATCGGGAAGCCGCCGAAGCCTTTACTCTCGTTGATGCCAGATTTTTGCAGAAGGGGAAGACTGCCGCCGCCGGCACCAATGAAGATGAACTTAGCGGTATTGGTAAATGATTGTTTGGTCTTGAGATCTTTAATTGCAACAGTCCAGCGATCACCCGTTTTTGTAATATCAGTGATGCGGTGACTGGTAGCATAGCCACAGCCATCTTGATTGCCTAGCCAGGTGATCAGCTTGGCGGAGAGTGCACCGTAATTAATGTCCGTGCCGCGCTCCATCTTTGTGGCTGCGATCGGAGTATCATCACGCCCCTTTAGCAGCAGTGGTGCCCATTCACGGATGATTTCGCGATCTTCGGTGTAGGTCATCTCTTCAAAGAAGTGATGCTTCTTCAGGTTGTTAAAGCGTGAGCGCAGGAAGTCGACTTGTTCTTGTCCGTAGACAAAGCTAATATGCGGCACTGGATTGATGAAATCCTCGAGGGTTTCAATCATGCCAGTGCGGGCCGCATGCCCCCAAAATTGTTTCGAATGTTCGAATTGATGGAAGATTTCGATCGCTTTGCTGACCTCGACTTCGCCATCAGGACCGCGGTCTGGCGTATAACTAAGTTCGCAAATACCAGCGTGGCCGGTGCCGGCATTGTGCCAGCCATTGGATGCTTCTTTGCCGAAGCCTTCAGTCATTTCGTAAAGCTGAATACGCAACTTTGGATTCAGCTCCTTAAGCATAGAGCCAAGAGTGGCCGACATGATGCCGCTGCCGATCAGTAAGACGTCAGGATTTTCGATGTGGTTGGGACTTTTCATAATATAAATACGCTGCTGTACTATTTGCAGATCATTGAAAATTGGAGTTTCGCTTCGGCCCAGACTAATTGGTCGGCGGGCTCGAAGGTTTGCACGAGAGATGAATTGAGCACGACAGTGCGACCTTCAGTGACGTCGGCGATCGCGCCGTCGGCGAGCATTTGCACCATGATATTACCTAGGCCAGTGGCTTCGACTGGGCAAGCCGCGACTCTAACTCCGATTGCATTGGCCGCGAATTGATTGAGTAGATTGTCCTGACAGCCGCCGCCGACGATGTGCAATGTGGTCGGTGCTTCGTCGACGTACTGCATTAGGCTATGCCAAACTTGATTGTAACGTAGCGCGAGGCTTTCGTAGATGCAGCGAATAATTTCGCCCTTCGATTCAGGCACTGGTTGGCCAGTTTCTTGGCAAAATGCTTGGATTTTCTCTGGCATGCTACCAGCCTCAATGAAACGCGGATCGTCAGGGTTGATCAGAGAGCGGAACGGCTCGGCCTCGCTGGCAAGCGCCGCCATTTTAGCGTAAGCCACGTCTTGGCCTTCAGCCAACCAGAAGCGCTTCGATTCTTGAATGAGCCATAGTCCGCAGATATTTTTTAGGAAACGCACAGTGCCGTTGATGCCGATTTCATTGGTGAAGGCGTCGGCAAAGGATTGCTCATTAATGACCGGCTCTGGCAGTTCCAATCCCATCAGTGACCAAGTGCCACTGCTGAGAAAGGCGGGTGTCTTGGCCTGGCTCGGTACCGCTGCGACGGCGCTGGCAGTATCGTGTCCGGCGACGGTGATGACCTTGGTGTGGCTAAGGCCAGTGGCGCTGATTACATCTGCACTGAGTGCGCCGAGGGTGTCACCAGGGTCGCTGATCGTTTTAAATAGTTTCTTCGGTAGCCCCAGTTTTTCGATCAGCGCATAGTCCCAATCTTTAAGCTTAGGGTTGTACAATTGAGTGGTGCTGGCGATGCTACGTTCTTGAGTCTTGTTTCCGGTCAACCAATAACCCAGCAGGTCGGGTGTAAAAAGTAGGTCTTCAGCCAAATTTAGTGCGGGGTTCTTGGTTTCGACATCTGCGAGGAGTTGAAAGATCGAATTGAAGAACATAAACTGTACGCCGGTGGCGTCGTAGATGTCTTTTTGGGGCACTTTAGCAAACGCGGCAGCCATCATACCATCGGTGCGATTGTCGCGATACTGATAAGGTAAGCCGAGCATACGCCCGTCTTTATCGAATAGTCCGTAGTCTACTCCCCAGGTATCAATGCCAATGCTAATTGCGCTGTCACCGTAAGTTTCTGCGGCCTTCTTGAGGCCTGCTAAAATATTTTGATACAGTGCGGCGATGTTCCAGTGCCATCCGCTGGGGAGTTGCACAGGTGTATTATCAAAGCGATTCAGCTCGTGCAGTTCGATGCGTGTGCCATCAAATTCACCTGCTAGCACGCGGCCGCTGCCTGCACCTAGATCGACTGCGAGATATATTTTATTCTGACTCATAGTTGGATAAAGTGTTTAGTTCTGCAAAAATACTTCAGTACAGACTATTTATTGCGCGAGGGTCACTTTGCATCCGTGGCTTCGGAGTGCTGCGACGCATTCAGCTGAGGCGCCGTTGTCAGTGATGATGTGGGTTATATCTTTAAGCTCAGCAAAAAAGTATTCGGAGCAGGTATTCAATTTGCTCGAATCAACCATCAGCACCACCTCTTTGGCTAATTGCACCAGTATTTCTTTGAAGCCAGCCTGCTCCTCGAAGCCTTCGCTGGCACCGCGTTCGACATCGAGTCCGATACACGAAATAAAGGCGATGCTGATGTTGTGCCGTTGTAAGGTCACGTAACTATCGCTGCGGGTGAAGGTCTGCGTCTTTGGGTGGTAGCGGCCGCCGGTGGAGATGAGCTCCACATTGCCCATGCGGGCTATGTGCTCGAGCACGGCGAAGGCGTTGGTGACGACTCGGTAAGGTAGGTCGGGTAGGGCTGATACGAGTTCAAAGGCAGTCGTACTACTATCAAATGCGTAGGTTTGGCCGGGTGTGATTAATTCCAGCGCTGCTTTGGCGATGGCTTGCTTGCGGTCGACGTTGAGCGCACGGCGCTCGGTGAAAGATTGCAGCAGGGGGCGGCCATTCAGACTGCTGGCGCCACCATGCACACGGGCGAGTTGATTATTGTCGGAGAGAATCTGAAAATCGCGCCGAATGGTTTCGTCGGTGCATTCAAACTGTTCTGCAAGGTCGACGGTACGTACAGTCCCTTGTTCTTCAAGGAGTTGTAGAATTTGTAGATGTCGTTCTTGGGCTAACATAGCGGTTTATGCTTCGTTTTATTTGGTTATTTCTGTGTTTTTGCAAGATATATGTTGACTTATGTGGGTTTTTTGGGTTTTGAATAGAAATTCCAACATTTTCCCAATCATTTCAACATGAGTCATCCAGTTTTAAATCGCAGTCAGGTCGAGCAACTCGTTCGCGCTAGCCTACAGAGAAATGCTGTGACTGCTGGCGTGTCGAGCACGTCTTCAGCGGGTCCCAACCCATTAGTTGTTAATATTAGTGCGCGCCATTGTCATCTTTCACAAGCGTCGGTCGAACTGCTGTTTGGTAAAGGCCACCAACTGACCCCAATGAAAGATCTCTATATGGATGGTCAATTTGCTGCCAAGGAATCGGTCACAATGATCGGTCCGCGTAGTCGGGTGATTTCAAATCTTCGTATTCTCGGCCCTTGTCGTGACTTCGATCAAGTTGAGCTGGCTTATACAGATGCGATCTCGCTGGGCTTTAAGATCCCAATTCGCAACTCGGGCGACATCGAAGGCACACCAGGTTGCATGCTGATGGGACCTGCTGGTTTCCTCGAGATGGATAAAGGTGTGATTCGCGCCGCACCACACGTGCACATGGCGCCCGAAGATGCTGCCTATTATGGCGTCGAAAATAAATCATATATGAAGCTCCGCGTGGGCGGCGATATTGGTGTTACTTTTGACCAGATCTTCGTCCGCGTAGATCCTTCCTTTAAGCTCGAAGTTCACATCGATACAGACGAGGGCAATGCATGTGGCTTCTCGGACCAAACTCCTTGCGAGCTTATTAAATAAACAACTCTCATTTCAACACACATAACCATAAACCAAAATATATCATGAGTGAATCCATCGGATTGGTAGAAACAAAGGGCCTCACTGGCTCAATCGAAGCAAGTGACGCAATGGCTAAGGCCGCGTCAGTTAGCCTTGTAAAACAGATCTCCATTGGCGGCGGCTTTTTGACCGTTCTCGTTAAAGGTGATGTCGGCAGCGTTAAAGCAGCCGTCGAAGCTGGTGCGGAAGCAGCAAATCGCGCAGGCGAGTTGGTTGCATCACACGTTATCGCTCGTCCACACGACGACTTACTTAAATACTTTCAAGCATAACCGTTAGGAAATAAATATTATGGCTAAAAAAGCAATAGGAATGATCGAATGCAAGGGCTTCGTATGCCTCATGGAAGCATCCGATGCCGCACTAAAATCAGCTGACGTTACATTGACTGGCTGGGAAAAAATTGGAAGCGGTCTGGTGACTGCTTTCTTCACTGGCGATGTCGCTGCTGTTAAAGCTGCGGTCGAAGCTGGCGCTGACGCTGCTGGCGCAATGGGCGAAGTGGTTGCCGTTCAGGTAATTCCTCGTCCACACGACGACCTCTCTAAGCTCGGTAGCTGGATTGGCTAATTCGGTTTAGCAGTTTTCGGTTTATCAGGTTACGGTTTATACAACTGGGAACCGTCTAACCGAGAACTTAAATACTCTCTGATGAAGATCCTAATCGCCAATCTTGGTTCCACCTCCTTCAAGTATCGTCTTTTTGAGATGAGCGATACTGTCGCCAATCTATTGGCAACTGGGGGCTTTGAGCGCGTGACTGAATACACTCCGTGTATTGAGCAGATGCTCGAAACGCTGGTTGGTGAAGGGCATCTTCAGTCCGGTACAGATCTCGATGCGGTCGGTTTTAAAACTGTCCTCGGAAAAGATCTAAGTGGTTGTGTTGCCGCGGATGAGCGCGTCCTTGAAGCCCTGGATGGCTTCAAGGAGGTCGCTCCCGCTCACAACCCAGCCTATTCCGAAGGTATTCGCTGCTTTACTAAAAAGCTTCCCTCTGTAAAACGTGTCGCGCTGTTTGAGACTGCATTCTTTCAGTGGACGAGCGATGCATCCTCGACCTACGCCATCCCACAGGCTTGGCGTGATCTTGGTATTCGCCGTTACGGTTTCCATGGAGCGAGTCACAAATTCATCGCCGAACGCTCTGCTGAGCTGGTGGGTAATCAGGTCGTGGCCGACCGTGCGCGTCGTCTCTATGTCGACGGTCCAGGCGAATATACTGGCGATCCTGTACGAGTGATTTCTTGCCACCTTGGTGGTAGCAGTTCGGTCGTTGGTATTAACAATGGGGTTGCGATCGGTTCCAGTATGGGCTTCAGCCCTCAGAGTGGTTTACCGCAAAATAACCGTGTTGGGGATATCGACTCGATGGCGATTCCTTATGTGAGCAAGATGCTCGGCCTTTCCGTCGAGGAAGCTGAACGTCAGCTCAACAAAGAGAGTGGCTTACTGGGACTGTCTCAAATCAGTAACGATGCACGCGATATCGACCAAGCAGCCGCAGCTGGTAATGCCAATGCGCAACTCGCGATCGATGTGCTCACCGATAGTATCCGGCACTGGGCAGGCTCTTTCTTCTTTAAGATGGGCGGCGCCGAAGTGATTTCATTCACCGCAGGTATGGGGGAAAACGATCCCGTCCTACGTGCAGCAGTTTGCGCCGGCCTCGAAGGTCTTGGCGTGAAAATCGATTCCGAACGTAATGCGAAGGTGATTCGCGGTGCCGAAGGTGTCATCAGTGCGGACGACTCGACCATTAAAGTTGTCGTCATCCCAGCCAACGAAGAACTCGTCATTGCTCGCGAAGTGTTTCGCAACATTCAAGCGGGCTAACAATTTTCTAATAAGTAACAATTAATTCAAATCAACCCACATACTATTATGGCTAAACAAGCAATCGGAATACTCGAAACTAAGGGCCTTGTCGCTCTTGTCCAAGGCACAGACGCAATGTTGAAATCAGCAAACGTCGAACTTACTGGTCCTATGAAGGGCGTCGGTAGTGCACTTGTTAGTGTCGTCATCACAGGCGATGTCGCTGCAGTCAACGCTGCAATCGAAACAGGAGCAGAAACAGCTGGCCGTTACGGCGAAGTTGTCAGTGCTCACACAATCGCTCGGCCACACGATGATGTAGGAACAGTTGTTCCTGCACTCAAGGCGACCGTTAAGCGCGCAACCAAGTAAATTCGATGTATCTGGGAACAGTCATTGGATCCGTCGTTTCGACGAAGAAGGATGAGAGCATGCGGGGCCGAAAGCTCCTCATGCTTCGTCCGATGTTGGTCGACCCTGAAGATCCCAGCAAATTCAAGCCAGGCACTAATACTATTGTCGCGATTGATACGCTGGGCGCGGGAGAGGGCGAACTCGTGATGTTTGCCCAAGGGAGTTCTGCTCGTCAAGCCAATGGTCTCAAAGCACTGCCAGTAGATGCCGCGATCGTCGGTCTTGTCGACACCGTGAGCATACTAGGCAACAAGACCTACGAGGCGAAGAATAGCTAAATCTCAAATACCAAGGATTTTTACATGAGTCAATTGAATGAAGCAGCGATACGCAATGTGGTGAGTGAAGTACTCGCCCAAATGCAATCCAAAGGCACACTCGCGATGCCGTCACTACAATCTCGCCCCGGCAAGCACGGTGTCTTTGACGACGCCGAGCAAGCGGTGGTCGCAGCGCGTAGCGGTTTCGAGCAACTCCAGCAAAAAGGCTGGGCCGCTCGTATCAAGGTCGTCGAGCTTGTTAAACAGATGTGTGTCGACAACGCTGAGCGTTGGGGGCAGATCGAGTTTAATGAGACCAAAATCGGTCGTCTTGCGCACAAACCTGCCAAGCTTCAGGGCGTCAAAAATGTGCTCGGGCCTGAATATCTCACGCCACAAGGCATGAGTGGTGATTTTGGGATTACGATGGACGAAGCTGCGCCTTGGGGCGTCATTGTTGCGATCACGCCATTAACCCACTCGGTGCCAACAATTGCCGGTAATATCGTCAACATGGTTGCTGCGGGTAACTCGATTGTATTCAACCCACACCCTGGTGGTGCTGGGGTGGCGGCACTTGCAATCGACGAGTTTAATGAAGCGATCAAAGCGGAAACAGGGATTTCGAACCTGCTCTGTACAATCGAAAAACCTTCACTCGATTCTTTCAACGCACTCTGTGCGGCGGATGATGTAAACCTACTTTGCATCACTGGCGGCCCAGGTGTGGTCGACGCCGCCATGAAAACGGGTAAGCGTGCGATTTGCGCAGGTCCTGGAAATCCTCCGGTGCTGGTCGACGATTGTAATGAGCTAGATTTCGACCGTGTCGCTCGCGACATTATCGCGGGTGGTGGGTTTGATAACAACTTGCTCTGCATCGGTGAGAAGCAAATCATCGCAGTCGGAGATTCGTATCAGAAGACACTTGCTGCAATGCAGCGTCAGGGTGCAGTTCTCTTGAATGCACAGCAGCTCGCCGCTATCAAAAGCGAAGTCTTCGATTTTAAAGACGGCGTCGGCTGTGGCTCTGCTGTACTGAACCGTAAGTGGGTCGGAGCAAATCCAGATGCACTTGCACGCATCGCTGGCCTTAACATTGATTCCAGTGTTGAGATGCTCCTCGCGGAAACTGATGCTGACGATCCATTCGTTCAAGAAGAGCAAATGATGCCGTTGTTGCCAATCGTCCGCGCGAATGACTTTAGCCAAGGCCTCAGCATTGCGAAGCAATCTGAGCATGGCGACAAGCACTCCGCAATGATCCACACTATGAACGTCGCACGTATGACTGAAATGGGACAAGCAATGGACACTACAATTTTCGTCAAGAACGGTCCTTGTTTGGCCGGCCTCGGTCTCGGTGGCGAAGGCTTTATCAGCTTCTCTATCGCAACCACCACAGGTGAAGGCATCACCACACCAAGCACCTTCACTCGCTATCGTCGTTGCACTTTAGTAAATAACTTGAACATCGTTCGATAGTTCGCCTCAGGTCTCAATCCTTAGCCCTTAATTATCTTAACAAATGATCCTCGCACGCGTAGACGGCAATGCTGTAACCAGCATCGGCCATCCCAGCCTCATCGGTCGCACGATTGTGCTCTGCACACCAGTCCATGAGAATGGCGCGAGCGCAGGTGCCCCATTTGCTGCGGTTGATCCGATGGGCGCTGGCATGCATGCGCGTGTGTTTATCACGACTGATGGATCTTGGACGCAAGGCACCGTGCATGACGATCACTCACCAATTCGTAACCAAATCATCGGGATCATCGATTAAGCAATGAAACCTGGAAAAGTTATTGGAACTGTCACCCTCGGTGTGCGCGACCCTAGTTTTAGTGGTGGTCGTTGGGTGGTCATTTCGCCAATGGGCAAAGATGAGCTGACAGTGAAGAATGGCAATGAAGTGTCCAGTGCCTGGTCATTGATCGCATACGACGATCTTGGTGTCGGAGTCGGAGACGCTGTTCTTTATGTCGAAGGTGCCGAAGCAACGCAGCCTTTTGACAGACCAATTCCATTGGACGCGATCACCGTCGCACTTCTCGACACTTATAAATTTACACCACCGACAGAATCATAGTCCCAGCTTTCTGTCTGATACTTTTAAAAAAACTAAAAACAAACTATTATGAGCAAACTATACACAGCGAAAAATCTCGAAGCAATGATCGCACAAGGCCAGTGCCTGTCGACCGTTCCTGCCAACGCCAAGCTCACGCCTATGGCTCGCGACATTATTCGTAAGCACAAGGCAACACCTGGCGCCGCGAGTGCTCCAGTTGCCGCTAGCAATAGCCCACGTATCCATAGTCCAGTATTGCCCAATGCAGTATTTGATTGGACTCCTGGCGCTGACCCGAAGACAGCTGCAGAGCTCGAAGCATTTTTCTACTCGCCAGAGGTGCAGGCACTCAAAGGGCGCATCTGCGGCATCGGTGAACGCATCTGGAACAAAGGCTATGTCGATGGTAACGGTGGTAATATCACTGTCCGCGTTGGTGATAATCTAGTGCTTTGCACTCCGACTCTTATCTCTAAGGGCTTCATGACACCGGACGACATCTGCATGGTGGATCTGGATGGTAATCAAGTCGCAGGTACCCGCCCTCGCACTTCTGAGGTCAACACGCACTTGGCGATCATGAAGAATGAGCCGAATGCCAAGTCTTGCGTGCATGCGCACCCAATTTACGCCACTGCCTTCGCAGTGGCAGGTGTCACTCCGCCTTCCTGCCTGATCCCTGAGCCAGAAGTATTCCTCGGTGAAATCGGTTTCGCTAGCTACCAGACTCCAGGTTCTCCAGAGAACGCGAGTGAAGTTGCCAAGCTTGCCAAAAAGCACCAGTCCATCTTGATGCAAAATCACGGTGTGATCTGCTGGGGTAAGGACGTCGAAGACGCTTACTGGAAGATGGAAAATACCGATGCATTTTGCCATACTGTGACAATCACCATGCAAATCGGCGGTCCAAAGCAGTATAGTCCCGACAAGCTCAAGGAATTAATCGAAATCCGTAAGAAACTCGGCATGCCTGATCACCGCCTCGACGAACTTAAAGAGTGTGAATTGTGCGACGCAGCAGCTTACACAGTACACACAACTCCTCAGCCCAGTGCTGATTGCGGTTGCGACCTGCCTACAACAGGCGCCGTCGACGAAGCGCTGGTTCAACAGATTACTGATACGATCTTGAAGAAACTGAGCTAAACGCTGCCGAACACTACTGATTCAACACAACTTATTTTATGAATAAAAAACCTATCCGCGTCGCAGTCACAGGTGCAGCCGGTAACATTGGTTACGCACTTCTTTTTCGCATCGCTTCCGGTGCCATGTTTGGTCCCAATCAACCGGTCGCTCTGAATTTAATTGAAATCGAGCCAGGAATGGGCGCCCTCAAAGGGGTCGCGATGGAACTGGATGACTGCGCTTTTCCATTACTCACTGAAATCGTTCAGACTTCGGACTTGAGTGTTGGCTTTAAGGACATCGACTGGGCATTGCTCGTCGGTTCTGTGCCGCGCAAGCAAGGAATGGAGCGAGCGGACTTGCTCGGTATCAATGGTAAGGTATTTGTTGGCCAAGGTAAGGCGATCAATGATTACGCAAAGCCAAGTGTGCGCGTGGTCGTCGTCGGTAACCCATGTAACACGAATTGCCTGATCGCAATGAAGAGTGCGCCAAGCATTCCTAATCAGCAGTTCTTCGCCATGACTCGACTCGACGAGAATCGCGCTAAAACACAGCTCGCCCAGAAGGCTGGCGTTGCAGTGAGCCAAGTTTCTGAACTCTGCGTTTGGGGGAATCATAGCCCGACGATGTTCCCTGATTTTTACAACACCAAGATCGGCCGTCAAAAAGCAACCGTCGTCATCAAGGATGAAGCGTGGCTCAAAGATACATTCGTGCCAACTGTCGGTCAGCGTGGTAAAGCAATCATTGATGCACGTGGCGCGTCCTCTGCCGCTTCGGCAGCAAATGCAGTGGTCGATACTGTGCGTGATTTGAGCACACCGACACGCGGCGACTTCCATAGTGTTTGTGTGATTTCCAGTGGCGAATACGGTACGCCAGCGGGCATCATTACGTCGCTACCAATCAAGGTCGATGCTGTTGGTAAATGGCGTGTGGTCGAAGGCCTCAGCCTGACTGAATACGCGAAAGAGAAGATTGCTGCTTCGAATCAAGAATTGCTCGACGAGCGTGAGATGGCCTTCGGTCAACTCGGCTTGAGCTTCTAACTCACGCAGATACATTTTAATTGATCAGGCGTCTTTTATTAGACGCCTTTTTTGTGTGTCGATTACTGGCTAACCACATCTGAATTCATCTGTTGTAGGTATAAGTTTGGTTGAAACTCCTCTGTTCGCGCCAGTGGCGATTCATCCTCTGTGCAGGGGAGCACTCGGAATCGCTATTTCATTCTGCATTATTTAAAGTTACAAAAAAATCTCACCTTTACGAGTTGCGCTGTTCGAATCGCTGCTTACAGTCATGGTAACTCTGCAGTGTTCGATCTTAATCGGAGTATCTGTCCTTTACTCTTTAGAAATCGGGAGCTGAAACCTTGAAGGTCGCTGTCCAGCCGTCAACCGGAAGGCAAAAACTGACAAGGAAGCCCCCACCTTAGACACAAAAGGCTTAAGAACTCCCCCTTAACCGGCACATGTGGGGTTATTTTTTGGTTCATCGTTGATGCGTGTAATAGTCTCGATTGAAACGACCGACCGTTTCATCTAATCAGCAACCAGTCGCTGCTGAAGGCAACTGACCTCAGTAGGAGTGTGGGCGACCCGCCCACATTTCCAGCAGAGGAGGGCGACCCGCCCACATTTTCAGCATAGGAGGGCGAGTCGCCCTCCCTCCTGTTACCACTCATCGCGACGAAGCTTTTTTTAAAAAGTGTTTTGAGCGAACGGCAACTGCGCTGCGTGACGCAGACGAAGAAGTTCGTCCTTTCACAATTTAGCTCGAATCCTTGGTAGCTAGGATCGCGGCCGCAGTTTGCTTACCCGAGACGACGGCACCCTCGATCGAGGCACTGCTCAGGTGGTCACCACAGACCCACACGCCCGCCTGATTGATGCTGTTCGGGGCACTGCCGTTTGGCAGTTGCTGCGGCAAGCCGCGGCGGATGTGGTCGGTTCGTAAATGTCGCCAGCTACTGGCTTCGGGCCCGAACCATTCGAGCAGCTCTGCGCGCACCTGTTCGACGAGGCCATCTGCCTCGGCCAAGCCGAGCACCGATACCGATAGCAGTGACTGGCCGTCGGGCGCATAGCAGGGCGCAGCGTCGCTGATCACGCACACATTGTTGACCATGCCAGACCCAGATCCGTTCAGGCAAATAATGGCTTCACGGATCGGCGAACGATCGGCGGCAAAGTAGAGCGTCGTCACCGAGCGCCACTCAGGTGCCGAACCCTCGAGTTCGGGCAGCAGCGCGTGTGCGGCCGAACCGTCGGTCGCCACCACCGTGGCGCAGCCCTGAATGCATTCGCCACTTTCGAGGGTGATGGAATCGCTGCGGACTGCTTGAACCACTTGATTCAACTGGATGCTGCCATCCGGCAGTTGAGCGGCCAGTTGTTTGGGGATTTCACCCATACCCTGGCCCGGGAGGGTGGCGCTGCCTTGGCCGAAGAGTTTAAAGGTAAACTCGAACATGCGGCTCGAGGTGCGTAGTGCGCGCTCCAAAAAAATCCCTCCGTAGAAGGAGCGAAAAAAGCGGTCAATGATCGCTTCTGAAAAGCCGCAGTCGCGCAAGTAGGCCTCCGTCGAACGATCCTCACGCGCAGCAATTGCCTCGAACGAACTATGCAGAATTTTCATCCGCATCAGGCCCACCCGCAGTTTATCGGCCAGGCTGCCGACTGGTGCGGTCACGCTGCTCCAGGCACTCGCAGGTCGCCGAAACACATCCATTAGGCGATGCAAGCGTCCGTCTCGATAAATCAACGCGCCCGGCTCGAAGGCTTTCAGGTCGAGCGCTTCGAGATCGAGCAATTTGCCAGTCTCGGGATAGCGATCGAGATAGACTTGAAAGCCGCGATCCAATAAAAAACCATCGACTTTATCAGTGCGTACGCGGCCGCCCACGGCATCGTTAGATTCAAAAATACGTACCTCCTGCCCAGCTCGGTGGAGTTGCACGGCGCAGGCGAGGCCTGCCATGCCGGCACCCACAATCAGAACCGGTGGTGTTGCAGCGCAGTGCACCCGACTAGTAGGCCTTCATCGCTGCTTGGAACTCATCCGTCCAAGGCGTCGGTTGATGCGTTTGGCTGGATAGCTTACACACAGTGCGGCTGCCATCGCAATAAACAACGCTGTCGTCCTGCGGGTGCCGAACAGTGAAGCGCATCGTTACGCCGCTGTTGCGCACGCGCTCGATCTGGTAGTCCACCGCAATCGGCCCCGGCACAGTGAATGCTTGTCGAAAACGTGCTTCGACGCCGTGCACGACCACGAAGATGTCTTCGTCCCGCTCGATATTAAAGTCCGCAACTCCCAGTAATTCTTGAAAGAACTGTTGCTGAGCTCGTTCCAGATGTAATAGGTAGCGCGTATGGTGGAGCATGCCCAGGCCGTCGAGCTCGTCGAAAAAAACTTCTGTTTGGTATGTAAAGGTTGAATTCATAAGTGAGTAGTGTTGTCGCTGAGTAAATCATACCACAGGCACCGATTCTTCAAGCATCCATTCTGACTTTATCAATCGCCGCTGTGCTCGGACCGTCGCTGGATATGTTCTAGTCTCTTTCTTGGGCTGCAGAAAAACTTATTCACATCGAGCTGCATTTATACGATTCCTGTTGTGCGGGATGACTAGGTCGATTGATTAATCTGCATGCGTCCATTTTGCCTGTTATTGTTTTCTGTCATCCTGTTCACGACTCTGCGTGCTGCCAATCGGGCGCATCAACCGTTTGCCGAAGGGGCGGAGGTCGAGCTTATAAAGCTGCAAAAAATCGAGCCGATGCTGGAGTCGGGCACGGCTTTAGCGTCGCAGTCGATCTGCCAGTATCAGATCTCCGCAACCGATGCTCCGTTCGAGCAGCGTTTGATTTTTGTTCAGGATTCAGACCATGTCGACCCCTGGCTGTATGTTTATTTAGACCAGCAGTCTGGCAGTCGGGTAGCGGCACACTCCAATCCGGCGGTGCCGAGATGGCGCTTCAGTCACTTTAATCACGCGACTGGCATTGAGCTCTACGCAGCCCATTTAAATCAAGATGCGACGATCGACTTTGTCATCATCCATTATTCAGGTGGCAATGGCATCGCGGCGGGCTTTGCGACGGTTGGCTTACTACTCTCTGCTGACGAGCGCTATTCGCTGTTAGTGGTCGAATCGATCTATCCCGACCCTAGCGATTTCATACGCCTCAACGGCAAGGCAGTCTTTCTGCACTGCGATTTGCAAAACGCGGATCCGTGCCGTGACGGCAAAGCACATAACTTCTGGATCTATAACGTCCTCCACATTGAGGACGATTCCCTGACGATCGACAATGCAGGCCACAAAACGTTTCCGCGTACGATCTTCTATAGTTTTGCGCCCTCCAGCGTTGAAACCGAGCTACTCGAACCGAGTCAAAAAACCGCATTAGTGGCGCGCAGCACGCCGCAGATTAGACGTTGTCACCAGCAGCGTGCTGCAGGTGAATGAAACCCTCGGCGGCACCGTGGTGATTACCGAGGATGAAGTGACCTACACTTTTCCCGCAGCAGCCGGAAACCAAAGATTTGTTCGCCTCAAAGTTATGGCGCAATAATAGCAGCGCTTACTCGAAAGCATAGAGATAGCCGTCCGCACAAAGGATGAAAGCGCGGTCGCCGTGGATCGCAGGAATGGACTCGTGGAAGATGCCGTCCACACGGGTGCGCCAGAGTAAGTTCGGAGTTCCGTCGGGGTTCGGTTCGGTGGCTAGGCAGCTGATGAAGACATCGGTAGAGGAACCACAAATCACGCTGTCCGGCGTGCCAGCCGAGCCGGTCCAACCGCCGGCGCCGGTGTAGTGCCAATTGATCTTGCCGGTCTGGTCGTCGAGGCAGAATAAACGGGCCCCGCAAGGCATGCCGTCGTGATCGATCGTGGTCGAAATAAAGACATTGTTACCGGACGCGGAGGCGGTGGCGTTCATCCCTTTTTTGGGTCGGGTCGGATCGTTGAACCGCCATTTTTCTTTGCCCGTATTCTGGTCCAGTGCCACCAGGGTATTGGGCACAATACGGCCGAGTAGATTGCCTTTCCATAAAATGGCGGCGGCCGAGTCGGGCCCGCCGCCCCAGCGGTAATCGATGCCTTCCTTGGCGTAGGCCCAAACTGTCCGCCCGGTTTGTTCGTCGAGCGCGTAGTAGTAGCCGTCCCATGAGCCGGTATAAACCAAGCCTTTGCCGACCGCGGGGGCTGGATAAATCCCGCCATTGGTGGGGCGCATCCATAGGGTGCTGCCATCCTCGGTAGACAGCGCGAAGATCTTGCCGTCCACGGTGCCGGTGTAGAGGCGTCCGCCGTTGGGGGTGGAGGTGGTCCAGACCCAACCGGGTTGTGCGGTCCAGAGTGGCGCGCCGTCGGCTTCGCTCACGCAATAAAGATCATCATTGCCACCTTGCTGACCGAAGAACACGCAACCGTCGTGCACGGTTGGTGCGCCGGATACCTGCCCGGAAGCTTCGTAGCGCCAGATCTCTTTGCCGCTCTGCGTGTCCATCGCGCGAACAAACCGATCCGGGCCGCCGACGAAGACCTTGCCCTGGCTGACGGTTGGTGGCGATTGGTAATCGCCTCCCGCGGCCACGACATCAGCCAGAATGCGCCGGCCGTCTTCGTAGATGCATTGCAGTAGGCTGTGTTTCCATTGTTGCTTGCCGGTGGCGAGATCGAGGGAATAGAGAAACAACTCGGAGCTACTGACGAGGATTCCGTTTTCGCTGCCAGTCAGGTCGGCGAAGATCGAGTGGTGTCCGGCCGCTGCGGACCAGCGTTGTTGACCCTGCAAATTAAAGGCGGTAACCTTGCCATCGAGACCTGCCGCAAAGACCGTATCCGCGACGACGATTGGTCGCGACCGAATCCAATCGCTGGTGGCGGCCTGCCACGTGAGGGCTCCGCTGTTGGTATCAATGCAGTAAAGCTCGCGGGTGGCGGAGCCGAGGTAGAGTTTGCCTTCGTGCAGAGTGGGTGGAGAAAATAGTTGCTGGGCGCGGGGTTCGCCACCGTTGAGCTTTAGCTTCCAGCGCACCGAGCCGTCGGAAATATTGAGGGCGTGAAGCGTGCCGTCCTGCGCACCGACGTAGACAGTTGTGCTATCGGCCACTGGCGTCATACGCAGCGGTGATCCGGCGTCGTAAGCCCAGGCGACGCGTTGCGGCCCAGTCAGATTCAAGGCGTTCAGGATGCCGTCATCCGTCGGAGCGAAGACGTGTTCGCCGGCGATCACGGGGTCACCGAACAGGTCGCCGACCCGCATTGTCCAGCATGGCTCGCCGCCGGCTTTGCGAACGACGACGGTGTCCTGCATCTCATAAAACGCGGGGGCGCCACGGAGATCGAGCCGTCCGTACGGATAGACGAGATAGTCGCTATTTCCCGAAATCGGCGCACAACCGCGCCGGTAATCCACCCGATCCGCATCCAGTTGGCGCGTGACCTTGCCGCTCTTTTTGTCGATGTAGAAAACGTGTTTGTCCTTTTCCACATACTCCCAACTGCCGCTGCTGCCGCGGAGGACGATGTGATCCTGCTGGATGACCGGCGTCGAGCTGGCGCGTGGTGCGGAGTAGATCTGCAAGCCATCCTGCGGCGTGGTCCAGATCACCTTGCCGGTCTTTTCATCGAGGCAATAGGCCAGCGTGGTCACGCCCGGCGAGGCGATGTAAACATGTCCGTCCTCGACCGCGGCCGATGCATACCACGACATGCCGATCGGGAACTTCCACGCGACCTCGCCAGTGCGCGGGCCTGCATCCGGCGAGAGCCCGGATTGCTCGAGGTTGCCGCCGAACACCGGCCAGTCCGTCTTGCTGGACGATGGCTTTTCGCGGGTGCCGCGCACTTCCTCGATGAAGTGCGGGTTGGACTGGATTCCATCCAGCGCTTGGAAGGCGCTTTCCATCGCTTTATAGCGCGATGGGTTGATCGGTCCCCACTTAGAGAACTGACTACAAGCAGCATGAAAATCCGTCATGTCCACCCCGCGATGCACCAGCAGTCGCACCCAGGAGAAAATCAGCGCGTGACGGCGAGAGGCGTTTTCCGGGGTGGTGGGGTTGGCGACAAAATCCCTGCGCATGTAGTCGATTTCGGCAATGCCGGTGGCAACCAATGCCTCCTTACCTTTCAGTGCGGAAAACGACGAGAGTAAGACCGCTGCAACTAGTATAATAGCACGGCAGAAAGATGTCGGACAACTCATGGTTTTTTATTTTAGCGCGTGGACGTAACCATCTCCAGCGAGAACGAAGACCTTGTCGCGGTAGATACAGAGTGTCGACTCCTCGACGCGTTGATCGAACTTGTAGATCCACCGCGGTTTGCCGGTGAAGGCGTCGAGGCAGTAGAAGAACGGGGTGTTCCCAGAACCGATGTAGACGCGGTCGCTGGCAATCGCCGGTGCGGAAAGCCCGCCGCCTTCGGGGAAGGTCCAGAGGATCTTGGCGGATTCGGAATCGACGCAATACACGCGGGATGCGGTTGGTACTCCCCGAAGGCCGACACCGACGCGCGCTGTATAGTAGGCGCGGTTCTTAAAGAAGGCTGGGGTGGCGTTGAAGTTTGAGAAGTTCCCGGTGTGCTGTGGATTCTTGTTTCCTTCGCTCAGGATCTGCCCGGTTTTTGCGTCGAAACTCATGTAGACATTCGAATGGTGCGGAACGTAAATTTTACCCTCATAGGCGATCAGGGTTCCTGAATCTAATTCGATGCCGTTCGCCTTCCAAGCGATCTCGCCGGTCTTCTTGTCGAAGGCATACAGCGAACCGCTCCATGAACCGAAGTAGACCAGATCGCCGTCGATGGCGGGTTCCGCAGGTACGGATTTGGCGGTCGGATACATCCATACGATGTGTCCGGTTTTCGCATCGAGACAGACGGCGTATCCGTTGACGGTCGGGACATAAACCATCCCGTCGTCGTAGGCCGCAGATCCCCACACCCAGCCACCGGGCACTGTCTGTTTCCAAAGCAGCTCGCCTGTGGTCGCATCGACACAATAGAAGAAACGCTCGCCGCCTTGCTGACCGGCAAAGATCTTACCTTCACCAAAGGCAGGACCCACCGAAATAGCACCGCCCATTTCGAATTTCCAAATCTCCTTACCCGTGTCCGCATCAACGCCGAAAAGGAATCCCGCCGCATTTCCGAAATAGACTTTGCCATCCGCAGCGGTTGGCTTGGACTGGTAGTAGGTGCCGCCGGATAGAACATCAGTAAAGATGCGCTGACCTGCTTCGTTTTCGTAGGCGTTCAGTAGGCTGCGTTTCCAGAGGACATTCCCCGAGGCATCGATGCGGCGTAGCCATAGGTCGCTGTCGCTCACCAGTAGTGAATTCCCAGCACTGACCAGGTCGGAGTAGATCTGGTGGGTGGAAAAAGTTTTACTCCATTGGATCCTGCCATCCGCCTTGCCGAGGCAGGCGATCTTTCCATCCACACTGGCCACCATTAGCCCTTTCGAAGTCATCGCCGGCTTGGAGCGGATCCAATCAGACAATTTCGTCTGCCACTCGATTTCTCCGGATTTGGCGTCGAGGCAATAGACCTGCTTGTTCGCCGCGCCGAAATACAACTTCCCATCGCGCACTAGCGGCACGCTAAACTGCTTACGCGCGCCGTTTTCGACCGGATCGATACGGGTTTCCCAGACGAGCGAGCCGTCGGATTCCTTGAGGCCGTAGAACACGCCACCATTCGATCCGAAATAAACCTTACCATCTGCCACGGTCACAGCCGTATTCACCGCGCCCTCCGCGTGGAATTTCCATGCGACCAATGAATGCTTCGTGCCCGCCAGATTCAGCGAATAGAGGTAGCCCTCGGTGGTGCCCTGCAGCACGCGCTCTTCCGTCATCACCGGTTCCGCTAGGGCATCAATATCGCCAACGTTGAAGTCCCAGAGCCTGCGATTGTTATCCACATCCGCGCAGATCAGGCGGTTGAAGTTCTGACAGACCGCTGGGTAACCGTAGATGTCGTGAACCCCGAAAGGATATACCGTGTATTTTCCGTTGCTGGCCACTGGAGCGACCTGCGTGCGGTAGTCGATGTGCCCCGCGAATTTACGCGCGAGGGTCTTGCCAGTTTTCTTGTCGAGGTAAACGAGGTTCCGTGCCTGGCCTTCGTTGCCGCCGTGGCTGTTGACCTCACGTAGGATGATCTTGTCCTCCAAAATTACCGGTGAGGACATGATCGCGGGGTATTTGTAGATGCCGAAAAGCGGATGCGTTTGGGTGGACTTCCAGATCTCTTTTCCGGTCTCCAAATCGAGGCACAGACTAGTGGTGTGCATGCCGGGTGATGCGACGTAGACCCGGGTGCCCTCGACGCTTGGGCGGGCATACCAGCCCAGACCGACCGGAAATTTCCAAGCGAGCTCTCCTGTCTTCGGTCCTGGTGCTTTGGTGTAGCCCGTATTGTGCTTGTTGCCCTGAAACATCGGCCAATTCGCGTCCATGTCGCCACCGGTTGGAGCCGTCGCGGGGTCGGCGGTGAAGGCTTTATAGATCGTGCCGTCCTGCTGCAGCTTAGCTTGAATTTCCTCCAACTTGGCGAAGCCCTCGTCGATGGTCTGGCTCATCTCGTGCAGGGCCTCCTCGCGCGCCGCACCCTGTCGGCCGAGGACCGCGTTCTGGAATTGAATATATTTCTTATCAATATCGAAGAACGGATGTGTATCTGCGCCTTGTTGCTGTAAGGAGGTCAGCCATAGAAACATCAAAACCGAGCGCTCACGGTAGGTTTCGGCGGTGGTCGGCACAGTCTTGATCGCTAACCTTACCCGATCGATATCGGCGTCGTGGCTGGTGGGTTCGACTGCCCCAGCAGGCATGGCTAGGGTTGCTATTAGTAGAGGAAGGATGAAGTAACGTAGGGCAGACATAGTTTCAATGTGGTTTAGAATGCGGCAGGTCTGTTAAATTTGATACATTTCGGGATCCATTCTCGGTAGTCACCAGTACCTTTAGTTGTTTGAAAAGCCCAGACACATGCAATCATGTATTGTATATTGTTAACAGCTCTCTGAGTTATGTGCTTATTCGAGGACCAATGATCCATTAAGTGTTAAACTATAGAACTGAACCTCAGCCCGAGGTCTAGCGCGACCGACGTATTTTAGCCGCGATTAAAAGAAGCCTGCATTTTTCGTAGCGATTGTGCAAAAATAAAGCAGCAGCTAAGTGCATCCTTTACAGTAAGTCTGGGTTGGTTAATTTGATGGGCCTAACTTCATGAAAAAGCTTACTCATTTTACCGTAATCGGTCTGTTATCGCTCGCATCTTGTGTGCAAGCCAAACTCACTACCGCTAAGATTTTTAGTAGCCACATGGTGCTGCAACGCGATCTTGCTAGCCCTGTGTGGGGATGGGATACCCCGGGAGCAGCAGTTACCGTAAATTTCGCTGGTCAGCAACAAACGGCGACGACCAATCAGTACGGCCGCTGGCAGGTGAAGCTAAGCCCCATGCCGGCTAATACGACCGCTCAACAAATGACCATCATCGGTGCAGATGGTGAGACAATCACTTACAATAATATCCTTATCGGAGATGTCTGGATTTGCTCAGGGCAATCCAATATGGAGTGGTCCGTCAAACAGTCACACAACCCGCAACAGGAAATCGCCGCGGCGAACCACCCGCAAATCAGGCTATTCAATGTGCAAGGCCATACCGTTGCCAGTGCTCCGCAAGAGCAATTGAGTATTGCGACATCTTGGCAGCCTTGCAATCCGACATCTGTAACCAACTTTAGTGCTGTCGGGTATTACTTTGGCCGCAATCTGCACCAGCAAAGCGGTGTCCCTATCGGTCTGCTTGGCACTAACTGGGGCGGCACTCGGGTAGAGCCGTGGACACCTCCTGTAGGATTTCGCAAGCAGCCTGAACTTGCCACACTTTCCAAGAAAATCGATGCCCAACTGATCGAAACTCAGGCAGGAAAAGCAGCGTGGTCCAATTACGCAAAGCAAGTAGGCCAATGGAGCGCTTCGGTGCAGCAAGCTGTCGGCGAGGGCCGCAATGTCCCACCGGCGCCGACTCGTCCCGGGCCAAGAAGTCATCATGAGCCCTGCTCAATTTATAATGCGATGGTGCATCCCATTGTTGGTTTCGGCGTCCGCGGGGCGATCTGGTATCAAGGTGAATCGAACTCTGGTGAAGGCATTCACTATCTGCCCAAGCTAAAGGCACTGGTGCAAGGCTGGCGCGAAATCTGGCAGCAGCCTGATGATTTCCCATTATACTTTTACGTAGTGAAGCTGGCTCAGTTTCACGGCCATACCACTAATCCCGCAGGTGGCGACGGCTTTGCCCGCCTTCGTGTCGCTCAGGATCGTATCCAAGAATTGCCGCACACGGGCGTGGCTTCCGCCATCGATATCGGTAACGACAGGGATATTCACCCGAAGAATAAGCAGGAGGTCGGCAAGCGCCTAGCTCTGTGGGCTCTACGAGATGTTTATGCAAAAAGAGACATCACCGTGACTGGCCCGACTTTTAAAAGGATGGAGGTCGATGGTAATACCGTGTCTATCAATTATGATCATAGCGGCGATGGCCTCATGATCGCTAAGAGAAAAACCCCTTTCCATCCCGTAGTGGCTACGCCAGAGGCAAAGCTCGCTAGCTTTGCCATCTCAGGCGCGGACGAGGTATGGCATTGGGCGGATGCAACCATTGAGGGCAATACCGTCAAACTCAGTTGCGCAGCGGTCGCTCAACCCACCGCGGTGCGATATGCTTACCGAGGCAACCCGGCTAATGCCAATCTCTACAACAAGGATGGTTTACCAGCTATCCCTTTCCGCACGGATAATAAAAACCCCTAAGGCGAATTCCAATCTACAGAAAATATGATAAAATTATTTCCACTGTTTAGCATTTCTATTTTATCCTACGCACACAGTTTCGCAGCGGTTCCCCATGAAGCAAAATACGATTATATGACAGAGCTAGCCAACACCGATGCCATTATTAACTCCATTCCCGACATCATTTTTTACAAAGATATTGATGGCGTTTACAGAGGCGGAAACCAGGCTTGGGCTAATCTGTTAGGCAAGCCGCTCGAGGACCTTATCGGTAAGTCCGATCATGATTTGTTTCCAGCTGACTTGGCTAAACTTTTTAGGACAAAAGACCAAGAGATGCTCACCTCAAAAGCGACAAAGCGTAACGAAGAGTGGGTAATCAATGCAGATGGTGAAAATATACTTCTCGATACCATAAAGACTCCATGGATCGATCAAACTGGCAATACACTCGGAACACTTGGTATCTGTCGAAATATCACTCCTAAGCCGCAGGACCTTGCTGAAGTACGTGTGGCAAATGATCAATTCTACGCGGCTCTGAATGCGATGTTTACAGGAGAATTAGAACCAATGAATGCTATCTGGTCCCATTCTGATGATATCAGCAATCAAGGGCCATTTGGATCAAGAATGGATGGATGGCAAGCAGTGGGCGCCCAATTCAAAAAAGAAGCAGCCATGCAACTTGGCGGTCGTGTTGCCTGTAAGAACCTCATTGTCCAAGCAGGTAGAGATATAGCCTACACGGTATGTGAAGAGCACGGTGAGAATATGACTGCAGCAGGCAAGCCGGTTAAGGTCAGTCACCGAGCCACCAATGTTTTTCGTCGCGAAGAAGGTCAATGGCGCCTGATACATCACCACACTGATTTATCACCGCAACTTAATGACACTGATGATGATGAAAACTCGTTAAGGTAATGTCATGACCAGGCGCAGAGACAACCTGATCTCCGCTAAATTTTACTTTTGCTACTGGCGTAGCCGCTCCAGGATTCTTTCGGGTGCTGGAAAAATCGAATCAATGGTGGCTGCTTGAGTCCGAGCGCGCGACATCAATGCCGCAGCAGCCTGCGTATGCTGCAAGTAGACGCTCCTGCAGTTGATTTCGGCCACCGGCGGCGACTGCCGCGCTATCTAGATCGAGGAACAGTTCGAGGCAGGCGGTTTCACCTGCCAGCGCTTCGTAGCGTTCCGCTAAGCAACCTAGCATCAGCTCGAGATCGAGCGGTTGTGGTAAACGGCTGTCGGCCAAGTATAGCGCCAGTTCCGTACTCGGTGTATTCGCCGCCGTGGCCTCGGCAGACCAAGGTTTACCCTGGCCGAGATCGAGCAGTATCCATTCGATGCCAGTCTGTAGCCAATCGGCGTCTTTGATCGATAGCTCCGAAAGCCAGCGTGCTTCAGTCGCTTCAATCGTAGCCTGATGACGCGTGGCCCATAGCCGCTGAACTTGCAGGCCACCCTGGAGTGTGAGCCAATATAAAGCCTGTAGTATCACAACGGTGGCTTGGACTACTGCGAGCGCGATATAAGCAAGTAGCGACAACACTCCAACCAGCAGGTGCAAGTAGATCGCATTTTTGCCGCGGACATGAATGCCACCGATCTTGGCACTCGAATAGCGCGGCTTAAACCAGTTCACCGTGCCGATTTCTGTTTTTGTCGAGACCGATACGCCGCTCTTCGACAAGTTGAGTTTGGTTGGCCCCTCACCATAGCGACCGCGCAGCACGAAGCGACCGTTTTGGAAGGCGACCTGGGTGCCCTTGGCCACCCGAGTCGAAGCCCGCAGGCCATCTGCAGAATTCGCAGTGAAGTTGATTCCAGCAGCCTTAGTTTGCGCACGCAGCGCAATTCCACCGCTGCGGCTTACCCGCAGGTACTTGCCGCGGTATTCGATCCGTTGAAGACGTCCGTCTGGGCCTATTTTAAGCATCGTATATAAGTTGAAGGCTGTGATGGCCGAATGGCGAGCCCAACCAGAAAACCATGTTATTTTTTAGTGACTGCCAGCCGGTCCATATCGCACCGTGTTTAGTGCCTGGCCTGTTGGTTCAGGGGAGGGGCGTGCTCCGCCTCGTCCGCAGCGGAAGCGGGGGCTCTGACTGCCATGCTTGGTGGTTGCTGCATCATCACTTCTGCAGCTGTCGCCACATTGCAGTGGCGCCGATGTCGATGGTTTAGAATATACCAGTAAGGATCGCGCCTTGGTTTCGTTTCCTTATCTGTGTTTTATTCTAGCAAACAAGGGGCGCGTGATGCACTCGAACGATTCTTGCCACGTGCGGGTCTGGACTATGCCCGTGCCCGCAATTTTGATTATGGTCTCGAGCGCCGAGACAATGTATCGATGCTCTCGCCTTGGGTACGCCTGCGGGTCATACCTGAATGGGAACTGGTCGCGGCGGTGTTGCAGCAACACTCGGTCAGCGAAGCGGCAAAGTTTATTGATGAGGTCTGTTGGCGTACCTATTGGAAGGGCTGGCTGAGCCGCCGGCCGACGGTGTGGCAGGATTACTGTGCTGAATTGGCGGCGGAGCAAGCCTCACTGCCAGAGCAGTCACGCTACTACGCCATTGTCAGCGCCACTAGCGGGATCGATTGCATGGATGCCTGGACGCGCGAACTGCTCGACACCGGCTATCTGCACAATCATGCGCGCATGTGGTATGCTAGTATTTGGATACACACACTCAAATTACCATGGACCTTGGGGGCTGATTTTTTCTTTAGGCATTTGTTGGATGGAGATCCTGCCTCCAACACTCTGAGTTGGCGCTGGGTGGCGGGTTTACATACCGAAGGGAAAACATATTTGGCCACCGCGGATAATATTCAGCAATACAGTGATGGCCGTTTGAATCCACAGATTCAATTCGCGACAGTCCCTGCAGATGTGTCTCGCAGTAGTCGCAATCCATTCGCGGCCCCGCATCAAACACTGGCTCCGCTGCCAGACTCTGACCGAGTGGGCCTGCTGCTGCACGAGGAGGACCTGTCAGCGCGCAACTGGTTAGGCGAGCAGGTCACAGTCACTGCGACTGCGGGCTTTATTCCGCAGCAGTCCTACCAAACGCAGCGCATCACACCGTCGGTATTTGATTTTCGGCACAATTGCTTGCGTGATGCACTCGACGGCAGCGGCGAAGTCCACACCCAGATCGATGCAGTCGTGGCATGGGCAGAACAAGCGAACATCACCGTCCTGCTGATGGCCGAGCCATCCATTGGTATCTGGAATCAGGTCTTGCCGGAGCTGCAGCAGGCACTGCGTAACAAAGACATTCAGTTAGTCTGCCAACGTCCTTGGTGGGACGACCATTTCTATCCACACGCGCAGGCAGGCTTCTTTCGTTTTAAAAAAGCCATCCCCGCCGCCATCGAGCAATTAGCCGTAGAAAATTAAATTTCACCAACAAGGCAAGGTTGGACCCACGTCGTCCGCACATAAAGCCCTTAATTTGGCTACCCAAATGGCGGATATCTTGTTGCTGATTAGCTCAGCTTCGGCAAGTCACTACACAGGTCCTCAATCAGACTGGTCAGTTCTTCACGAATAACGGGTTTGGATAAAAAGCCATTCATCTCTGCCTCTAGGCAGCGTTGTTCCATGCCTTTCATCGCCCACGCGGTCACTGCGATAATAAATGTTTGCTGTGCATTGGCTTTGTCGGCGTGATATTCTTGTTCTCGAATCCGAGCGGTCAGTTCGAAACCATCCATATCGGGCATGTTCAGGTCCATGAAGATTATATCATACTGTCGCTCATCCAAGTATTGCATACATTCGGTTGAGTTATAAGCAATATCGCAGGACCATCCTGCCTTGTTCAGCATTGTCGCAAGCAGCTTTGCATTTATGCGATTGTCTTCGACAATCAGCATTTTTAAGTCGCGATCCTTCAACTTGGCAAGCGGCGGTTGTGGGGATTCCGCTGGGGGTATAAAATCAAACTCTGCTTGTGAAGATACGGGGATGGAAAAGTGGAAAGTGCTGCCGACCCCGAGTTCGCTGGTTAGCTTAATGGATCCGCCGAGTATTTTACATAAGCGCTTCGTAATGGCCAAGCCGAGCCCCACACCTTCGTATTTTCTTGTGGCTGATGAGTCCACCTGTGTGAAAACATCAAATAGCCGCGTTTGATCGTGTTCGGAAATACCGATGCCAGTATCTATGACGGAACACTCAATCACGCCAATGTAGCCGTCATGTTCAATGCTTGCATTGAAATGAATAAATTCTACTCGTATCTCGATTGATCCTACATTGGTAAACTTAATCGCATTACCAATAAGATTGGTTAAGATTTGCCTGAAACGGCTAGGGTCGGATTCAACAAACGTGGGTACACCTTCATCCACGTTAATAATTAAATCGACGGATTTGTCGTTCAATTGTTCTTGTAATAGTTTGATTACATTTCCTAATACTTCGCGAATATTAAAGTTCCGTTTTTCGATCGTCAATTGGCCTGCTTCAATTTTAGAAAAGTCCAGAATGTCATCCAAGAGTCGTAGTAGGGTATTACCGCTATGGTGAATGATATCGATGAATTCCTGCTGCTCCTGATCCAGTTCAGTGTCGCACAATAGCGAAGCAAAGCCGATCACTCCATTCATCGGCGTGCGGATTTCATGGCTCATCGAAGCGAGAAATTCTGATTTGATCCGATTGGCCTGTTCGGCAGCCTCTTTGGCGGCTCGCAAGCTTTCAGCTTTCAGATCTTGCGCTTCGGTTAGACGCGCATGTAGGCGTCTTTCGCGGTCCTGGGCGAGGACGCGTTCTTCTTTTTCAGCGTTGAGCTCTTTAACTCGGGTAGAGAGTTCATCTGAGGTAAGCCGAAGTCGGCTATTTGATTCTTGGATACGCTTCAGCATCTCATTAAATGCCTGTGAAAGTCGGCCCAGCTCGTCGCTGCTAATATGCGGCGAACGTAGGCTGTAGTTTTCGGTTCGAGAGACTTCATCCGCGACTTTGGCAAGCGCCTCAACCGGCGCTGTAACGCTGCGGAGATAGCCAAGTGCCAGTTTAATTGCGAGTGCAGTGCTTAGAATGATTGCTAGTACTGAAGTAATGACTGAGCTCAAAATCGCGGAAATAACAGGTTTTTTTGATGCCACGACTAGTACGCGGCCAATCGTGTCGCCATCTAAATAAACGCCCCGTTCGACTGACAAGCATGCAGAAAAGATGCCGCATTCATCGGGTGTTGGTAATCTCTCGTATTGGTGCTGAGCGCCTGGCTGGCTATATTTGGCAAATATCGTACCATCGTTGTTGTACAGTGCCGCCGCCTCGATGTGTGATTTAAATCGCAGCGAGGAAAGCGTATTCTCGGCTTCAGATTTAGAATTAAATATGAGCGAAGCTGATACGTTTGAAGCAAGTAGTTCGGTGGTGGTCTCGATCTCACGTACAAGTCCATTGTTCGCGAGCCGAGCTTGAGTGGTGATTGTAATCAATCCGCTAAAGATCACAGCGAAAAGCGCTGCACATACAATAATCAGTGTCAGCTTGTTGCGTACCGATAGTTCTGAAAATCGCGTGTGCATGAATTTCTAGAAATTAACCACCTCCGCGTGGCGCAACAGGTTTCCGCTTATTTCAAGTCCACTCGCTTTGACGGCGGCGAGATTGACCGAAAATGCCAATTGATCATCGATCACTTCGACCAGAATCATGGCGCCGGCTTCAAACACATTCGGCTCTGTAGTGACGGTCAGCGTCGGCAACTTGTCTAATTCATCTCTGACTTCGATGAACTGCTGCAACTGCTGCTTTGGTATGACGATGACTTGGCTGTCGACAGTTACACTGTCCTTGTGCTGACGATTGATCTTAATTTCTCGCCCCTGCGTCTCTTGGCCCTCAATTATTTCGAAGGCATCGGCGAGCGCGTCATCATTCCATAAGGTAAATACAAACGGTGTCGTGGCCGGCGGCCACTCCGTGAACTTTGCAATGTTATAGATCAGCAGCGCTTTGCCTTGATTCTCCTCAATCACTGGCCGGTCTTTGGCGGCAAAGATCGTGCCTGTCGATAGCAACACACACAAAGCCCGCAAGAAGTATTTCTTGATAGGCTGCATGTCGGCTAATTAAAAGCTCAGGACAAAACTAGCCGAGAAGCGCCAGTCTTCTGATGGCTGCGGGCCGTTGAGGTCTTGGTAGAAAGGCGCACCCGCCTCAAGCTCTAGAAAAGTATTTTCAAGTCGGCCCCGAGGGTCTTTTAAGCGCAACCCAACCAGCGCCAGTAATTTAGTGCCGCCAAAATTATCAGGTTTCACCACTGCTGCTGGGTAGCGGTCTGTGTCAGGATTGTAAGGTAAGTCAGTGTCTTTTCCGCTGATCTCATCCCAGACGACACCATTAATACGTATAGAGGGTTCAAGCCAGTCGGTCAGGGCGTAACGCGTCCAAATGCCAGCTTGGTACACATTGCCCAGACGATAGTCGCGATCATTTTTGCCGGTACGGAGGGTCATGTTTAAATCGGCACCATAGGTCCAGTCGCCGGCAACTCCAAAGTAATTGATTGAAGGTTTAATGTCGTAGGTACCAGAGCCGAGTTGCATGGTATAGGGCAACTGATTGTCAGGACCAGGACCAGGTGTGTCGCCTGTTTCGTCAATAGATCCAGTTGGAAGGCTGATTCCAAGACTCAGAAGTAGATGGTTATTATTATCGAGCTTTTTAAACCATGAGATCGCAGTTTCTATGTCTCCGAGGCCTTCGCTGACAATCGTGAATTCCTCGAAGCCATCCTTCTTGCTTATATGTTCTGATGACTGTCGGATGTAAGGGATACTCAAACTCAAAGTGATTTGTTCCGAGAGAGTGTATGCAGTCTTAAATTGTGTGGCCTCTTGTTCAATGACTGTCGGCACAATTGGAAAATTCTTATCGGTTTGCGTTCCTCCGGAAAGCAGCACTTCGCCAAACGACAGGTCCTTTGTGCCGTCCATGTAACCATCGAATCTTACCTTGACGTAACTGGTACTGAAGTGGAAGCGACTGCTATCTAAATATCCTAGAGGCGCACCCTGCCCACCGGTCTTAAAAGCAGCGTGATCCGCATACGAGCGAATGATCTTTGCGTTGAGCAGGTCACCAAGGCTCATATTAGCCAGGTCGACCGGAGGTGTTTGGCCGAAGGCACTCGAGCCCATAGCTAAAAATAAATACGCGAGTAGGTAGTTTTTAATGGTTTTCATGATGTGAATTGGCTGCAGTTAATAAATTTAATACTTCTTATAGAAAAATTAGACATGAGAGCAAGTTTTTTAAACACAGCTGCATAACGGATCTGGTAGAGTGCCGCTGCGCCTTTGCGCCCCTCGGGGTAGCTATTTTATTCCCGCCGCGATCGAGCAATTAGCCCGCTGAGCCCAATAAGGTAAGCATGGCTCCGCGGACTTCACGAAAAGCAAATGTAGGCCTCTTTTTTACCTCTTGAAACTTTCTCACGAGTTGGTGAAGTTGATGCACAGGCTACCGTAGGCAAGTCTCAGGTTTCTTTATAGGATTGCGAAAAGAGTACGCTTAGATAACCAAGCACACATTTTAAATAAATCACTGGATAATATGTATTGTAGGTTATTAGTAATCGTAACCATGGCCCTTTGCAGCCATGCGGTCGTCGCCAGCGATACGCCGCCGGTATCGTCAAAGAATTATTCCTATCTCTATTTTGAGAATGGCTATCCGACCCGGTTCAACCATCGCCGTCCGCAGAGCGAGGCAAACTTGGTGGCGCGCGCGAATCCAGATCTAGTTTTTCAGACGGGTTACTACAGCGTAGTGCTGGATTGCGATGATATTACGCTCAAGGGTTACGACGCACTGCTTGGGTCTGACTACCGGACTGCACTGAATCAAGACGTCACTGTAGTTACAGAGGCGGGACTCACCCTGAAAGTGACGCAGGGTGGGGTTGAATACACTTGTACGGGGGCGCTGGTGCAGGCCACTAATAATGTGGATAATGTACGGCTGATCGAAAGTGGGCAGTATGTGAAGCGCATTGATCACTTGGGGCTGGTCTTTAAAGATGCGCAGGACAACGTGTTGCTAGCGGATAACGAGTGCCGCTTGGAGATCACCGCGTGGCCGGATCGCATGACGTTCGTGTTGGATTTTACCAGCGAGACCGCCAACCCCATCACCAACACTACAGTCGAAGTGCAATCACCGCATGGTGTGACGCACACCGCCGACTCGCAGACGAACAAGGCGCGTTTGACCCTAAAGCCGCAGGAGGATGCCCAGCTCTCGACACTAAACCCCAGCGAGTACGTGATGGAGGCGACCAATCTACAGTCGGCTGCGGCGCTGACGGTGAGTTTCGATCCAGACACGCATGCCTTTAATATCGATGTCCCAGCAGACTCGGTCAATTATCCCTCTGCTGCTGGGCGAGTGGATGAATACCTGCTCGAAGTATCGAATCCGCTGTCCGAGGTTACCAATATACCCTTACGCTTTATTCAGCCAACTCCGCGTGCGATCACCGGAACGGTGATGCTTCTTAGTGATGCCGACAGCGGTCGTCCATTGGGGATCCCAGTGCAAATCTCAAAAAATTGGCATGGCAGCAGTGCAAATGTCCATCAGGGTCAATGGCTCCGCGGTTCCACCATGCTCACGCTGCAACCAGGCGCTACACAGCGAATGAAGTTGCGACTGGTTTATGGATATTGGGGCGGGGCAGGCACGGTGTCGCACTCGCAACTCTCGCTGATTGGTTACAATGCTAATTGGAAGTGGGACGAGAGCGCGCTCGGTGCCTGGGGCGAATCACTGACCTTTGATCCGACTCAACATCTGGGCGGGGCCTTTCTGGATGATATACGCCCAACCTTCACCAATAGCTATGACAATACTGGAGCCTATAAAGATCCGGGCATTATTAACACCACTCACAACTGGACCGAGAATATCGGCGGTGGTGATTTTCTGATCTATCGCGACAGCGACAACAAGTATCGATGGCTGAAGCGCCTAAAGACTTGTTACTACCAAACTGGCCCGAACCAGACAGAAGTGCACTATTCTGGTGTGACCGATGACGATAAAATACGAGTCAATTATACCAGCCGGATGATGTCCACGCTGGACTACCATCGCCATTTTCATGCCTATAATTATGAATTCCTTCAGGACGTTACGGATCCAACACGCTTAACCTTTTTTCAGATGGCGGCCGATTACTATAATACTGCGTTGTATGATAACTATTACATCGGCGATACCTCTGGCTTGCTGGCCACCGAGAATATTAATGCGGTAGTCGATCCAATCGCTGGTGGGAATACATATAAAGGAGATCCGATCTCTATGGATGGCAAGTGGCTCAGTATTGATGACTCATTCGGTAATTCTGGAGCTGTTACTGCGTTAGCGCTGCGTGGCCTGATTCCGCTTAGCTCTACTTTGAACGGCACAAGTTTGCCGCTGCACCTGCACAAATACGGACGCAGTTGGGGTAGCCGCGCTCCGAGCATACTGTTCGATTTTAGCGCTGATTCAGTTAGTCGCTCCTACAGTGCAGGGGATGTGGTCGCGGGTGAAATTCAGTTCATTTTACCACCTCAACACGTAGACAATTATTGGGGTAGCGACGGTGAACTAATTGCGCGCCTCAGCGGCTATGGCGATGCCAACTGGCAACCGGTGCGCGACGAATTGGTCGAAAATATTCAAATGGCTGTCAGCGTGCATCAGGGTACGCTGCAGGATAATTATCCGCTGGTAATCCAAGCGGCCACAGGGAAACGAGTCTTGACCGACTTTACTGTGACTCGTGGCGGGATCGGTCATGTCCCATTACTCTTAAAGGGCGCGGATGCTGGCTTGGAGCTCAAGGTGCAACGCTACAGCTCCGGTGCCTGGGTCAATCTGGAAGCGGTGGATACCGAGGCCGACACCTATTACCAGGCGGTGCTCAATGCCGATGGTAGCATGGATTATAGCTTCAGTATCCCGCGTCCCGCTGGCCAACACGATCTTGATTCTGCTTGGCGCTTACGGGTGATCTACGCCAACTTGCCGACGGTGGATTCGCCTCTAGTACAGTGGCTGGATCTTGGCACTGCTAATAGCGTGGTTGGCAGAGGGTATCTGTGGTTTGGCGATACGCAATTTGTGAAGCACCCTGACAGTGAGTGGACCGTCACAAACGGTAGCTTGTCAAACACTAGCGCGACCAATACACGAGTGGCTGAGGGCACTCTGGCGCAGATTATCAGCGTCGATTCCGGTGCGGCCAATGGTGATCTGCTGACGCTGAGCTTCGATTATACACTGAACGATCCCAGCGAAGCCTTATATGTGCACCTGTGGGGCTTGATCGGTACTGCCGCAAGTAGCCAAAAAATAATGAATCTGGCAGCGACCAATGGTAACGCGTGGTATGAAGATAGTGTGGACATGGCGATGACCAACCTTGCAGATGGTGTCGTCACTAATGGTGCTGCGAGCACCGCCGCCGTCGCGCTCAGCAGCACAAGCGGTGCCCAGAGCTTCAGCAAGACCTTCGATCTGTCTGGATATGGTCTGGGTAAAAACAACTTATCAGACTATGACTACCTTGTGTTGGGCTTTGCCCGCAAGATCGACGGCGCGAGTGCGCCAGACGTGCAGGTATCCAACGTGCTGCTGTCGCTTAATTCAAAAGGTGAGGAAATACAGCCGTACGAGAAGTGGGTCAGTGATTTAGGAATGGGTGATGCAGCAGTTAATGATGACCCTGATGGTGATGGCATGAGTAACTTGCTGGAGTATGCCTTCGGCATGAACCCAGCACTTGCTAGCGCTAATTATACGTCCTACGGCAACGAAGTCACACCTGGCTTGCCGCTGCCACTGGTGCAGACCACGACGCCCAACAATGTTGACTTTAGCGCGGTCTTCACTCGGCGTAAAAACTGGGAGATCGAAGGACTGAGCTACACCTTGCAGGCGAGTGCGGATCTCACCCATTGGGAGAACGTCGATGAGACGCCAACAGTCATCTTGAGTGGTAATAGCGAAGTCGAGGTCGTCTCTGTGCCTTGTAATCGTTCGGTGCAGACCAGTGAAGGTTCAGAGACAGCCAAATTCTTCCGTGTGTCAGTCACGCAAAACTAGCTCTAGCTAAGTGCTGCCCCAGGCCCTACAGCACCAGTGCGCCGCGATTCCAGCGGCCGTCCGTCAACCAAGTCACCGCACAGGTGAAGAGCAGCCAGTCCAGCGATTGCTGGCCGCCGATTGTGTAGTCGCAGTCGAGCACGCCTGGATAGGCATTGCCGCCGCTGGCCTCGATCAATGGCCCATCCGCGTACGCAATCTTCACTTTCCATTGGTGCCCATCCAGGGCATTTTCATTGATATAATGGGGCTGCCACTGTGCGGCTTGTAAGGATTCTAAAGTTTGGCGAAACGTGTGCCAGCGTTCGGGGTTCAGGCTTCCAATCGCCTCC
>Ga0181553_10000100_pt1 | contig 61432 bp, 70 predicted proteins | sample 011ome_17_FD_133753 | JGI IMG/M metagenome (GOLD analysis project Ga0181553, IMG submission 133753) | Coastal salt marsh microbial communities from the Groves Creek Marsh, Skidaway Island, Georgia - 011502XT metaG (megahit assembly) | ecosystem: Environmental > Aquatic > Marine > Intertidal...
AAACCAATTCTTTATTTTCGCCTTTTTACTTACTATATCATTATCTGCACAGGAATTATTTTGGTATGATGTGATCTTAGATGTTAATGGGCAACATACTAATCAATTTGAAAATATCGTTGATGACTACTATTCTAATAAAAACTTTCCTGATGGTGTCTCAATGACATTTTCTCGTATACCATTAAAAGGAATAGGTTTTGAAGGCACCCATATTTTGAGTTTTGTAAGCCCCTCTTCGGAAACTCTTGCAGAACTAAGAACATCTCTCAACGGAGGTGAATGGGAAGATTATTTAGATTTAGTTAGGCCTTATGTTAAACAAGTGAGAGCTTCAGCAGGCAATGTCATAACTGCATATAACCAAGATGAGTTTAATCCCATTGGTCAAGCGTGGATATTCAAAATTAAAAGCAAAAATGTTCCTTTGTTCACTTCGGCATTTAAAACGCTTATGAAAACATTTGATTTTCCGGGATTTGTGGGCTTAGCGCAATTTACACATGGCACGAGCAATGGGGAAAATCTTATTATATATGGTACCTACCCTGATTTAAACTCAGCGTTTAGATTTGGACCTAAAAATGAAGATGAGTCTAAAGCGTTTAGCGAATTTTCAGAGGCTGTTGACGATATTTCAGAATTTTCTCAAACTTGGACAAGGGCAGAAATAAAAACATATAACTAAACAAAAAAATAAGACAATTTAAAATATGAAAAATAACATAGTATTTCTTTTAGCAACCTTCTTCTTATTTGCCTGCCAAAATAAATCTGAAATTATAGGATCGACAATAAATTCTGAGGGTATTTCTAGTGAAATTCTAGTAGGTAAAATAGAACATCAGAAAATCTGGATTGATTATATAGATGCTCATAATAATAGAGATTTAAAAAAAATAGCTGAAATAAATTCTGATAAATGGCAAGGATATCCTCCTAACGGAACAGTAATTGAAGGGAATGAGGCCCACATTAAATTTCTCGAGGAATGGTTTAATTCACAAGCAAATCCCAAATGGACCGTAAAATGGATGATTGCCAATAAAGGTGAGGATGAGAATGGTGTCCTTCAAGATTGGTTAACTTCTGGAAATGATATAAAATTTAAAGACGAACAAGGTAATGAGACTGTAGAACACCATATACACGATATTATGTTTGAAGGAGAAAATATTAAAAAAATCTATGTTTACTCAAGACCAAAACCTCAAGAATAAAATTGATCGGAAAGACTTAAGAATTTTTAAATTTAAAATCCTGTAATTTTTAAGTTACAGGATTTTTTAAATTAAAAAATATTAAGGACTATGCCTTCTAATTTTCTTTTTCTACCTCTTTTAATCTAAATGTAGCATAGACAAAATCAATCTTCTTAGTAAATTCTTCAAGTTCTATTGAACCGTCTTCATAAGTATCTAAACCATAAAATCTTAATTTTGCATTTATTGGTTTACCTAATTTATCTTTTTTACCTTCATAATAAGTCTGTAATTCTTCTAGACTTATTTTGTAATTTTTATCTAAATCCAATTGAAAGAATAAGGTGATACGTTGATTAACATAATCTTCATCACTCGAGGTTGGTTCTGCAATCGAATCAGCACCTCCCACTTCTGTTCTGTTTGATTTTATTTTTTCATAACCTAATTTCATATCTGGTTTAGACATGATCTCATCCATACTTATTTCATCATTCTCATTAGCATCCAAGGCATAAAAAATCAATTTACCATTAATTAACTCGCCAGTAATATTATCAATCTTACCTTTATTAAAATCCACCATTTCATCAAGTGTTATCTTACCATCCTTGTCAATATCAATTCTAGTGAATTTTGTTATCGCCTTTTCACTTTCACTCAAATTATCTTCAATGCTAACTTCCTCTTGAAAACGTTCTGGATACTGCCAACGATCTCTATATTTAGTTGCCAATTTAAAATCAGGTCCTTTGACATATTCATTTAGTGTTATGATACTATTTCTATTGGCATCAAAAGCATAAAACAACCGTTTGGCATCAATGGGTTCGCCGAAGGTATTGAGCTTACCTCTGTAAAATGCACGCATTTCACGATTGGTTATAACTTCATTACCATCAGTATCAATGGTATTAAATAAAACCGTACGTTGTTCGGTAGTGTCTTGAGCTATGATAAATGACCCTATAAAAAAGAATGTAGCTTTAAGTAGGTTTGTTAAAACTTTCATCACAATTGTATCTTATTTGCCTTACGAATATACACTTATTTCTAAATTACACTAATATTCTTGCCTTAAAACACTAATGAATAATAATCTAAGAAGTAAACCCTTAACAGAATTTTGTAAGTTTTTTGACAATACTTCGTCTATCTTTACATATTCAATAAAAGCATATTTATTAACTAAAAACGAAAGGAATAAAAAGGTATGCTAACATGGAAAGATATTATAAATTTTTCGGTTAATGGAAATCCAACTCCAGACAGAAGAGTTGAAAAAACAGAATCAGAATGGAGAGCTCAACTCACTCCTGAACAGTTTAGAATTACGAGACAAAAAGGTACAGAAAGACCACATAGTGGAGCACTTTGCAGTATCTATGACGAAGGTAAATACAACTGTGTTTGCTGTAATATGCCTTTGTTTGATAGTACAATAAAATTTAGTTCAGGAACAGGTTGGCCAAGTTTTACTCAACCTATAACGGAGAATGCAATTAAATATGAGAAGGACTCCTCTTATGGAATGGTACGAGTTGAAGTAATGTGCAATAGCTGCGATGGACATTTAGGGCATGTTTTCCCTGATGGACCGGAACCAAGTGGATTGCGTTATTGCATAAATTCAGAGTCAATGACATTAGACAAGGATATTGCTTAATGGATCAAAGAAATTTACAAGTTGCCATAGTTGGCGGAGGATGTTTTTGGTGTACAGAAGCAGTTTTCCAAGAAGTTAAAGGTATTGAAAAAGTAGTTTCTGGTTATTCTGGTGGTAACGTACCTGGGAAACCAACCTATAGAGAAATATGCTCAGGATTGACTGGTCATGCCGAAGTGATTCAAATCACATTTGATGCGAATGTGATTACGTACGAAGATATTATCATAATATTTATGACTACGCACGATCCTACTACATTAAATAGACAAGGTGCAGATCGTGGCACGCAATATCGTTCAGTAATTTTTTACCATAGTGAAGAGCAGAAAAAAATTGCAGAAACTATAGTCAATGAATTGAGCAAATATTATGAAGATTCCATTGTAACGGAAATAACTGAAGCCACAATATTTTATGAAGCTGAAGAAGAGCATCAAAACTATTATAGAAACAATCAGCAACAAGGGTATTGTAGTTTTGTAATTAAACCAAAACTTATGAAATTGAGAAAACTCCATGCTGACAAGTTAAAAAGCATTAATTAAATTTAAATTTCACTCAGGTGTTTTTGAAAATGAATCGCCTCAAATCACTTTATAAAAAAAGAAAACACAACGCCAAATCTAAAAGACGAATACGTATTTAAAGTACTAAACTTTAATGTTAACATGGATCGTGTAATAGTGACTCAATCTATAAATTAATAAAAACTAAAAGCGCATGGAAAAAACAGTTACAGAAGCTATTGCTTATAGACGATCAACTCGGTTATATACAGAACAACCGATTGATACAGACAAAGTAAAACAATGCCTTATAAATGCCTCTTTAGCACCAACGAGTAGCAATCTTCAGCTCTGGGAATTTTATCATGTTACCAACAAAGAAAAACTAAAATTACTTGCAGAAGCATGTTTCAATCAAAGCGCTGCAAGGACAGCCCAACAATTGGTAGTTGTTGTGACAAGAAAAGATTTGTGGCAAAAACGAGCTAATGCAAATATTGATTTTTTGAATAGAGTATATAACAAAGAAGGACTGAGCGAACGTGATTTAAAACGTAAAAAAATGGCCACTAATTATTATAAAAAACTCATACCTACGATTTACATGGACTTTCTTGGTATACTAGGATATATTAAATTTTTTATTTTTCAGATTATAGGTATATTCAAGCCTATTTACAGACAAACACGTTTAAGTGATATGCGAATTGTCGCCCATAAAAGCGCTGGCTTAGCTGCTCAAAATTTTATGACCAGTATGGCAGCAATTGGCTATGATACTTGCCCGATGGAAGGTAGTGATACATTAAGGGTTAAAAAGATACTCAACCTTCCAAGTGGTGCTGAAATAAATATGGTGATTGGATGTGGCATTAGAGATGATAAAGGTATTTATGGTCCAAGATTTAGAATCCCTTTCAAAGAGGTATATTTTGAAGTATAACCTTAATTCTTAAAATTTTCCAGTCCCTTTTTTAACCAATCGTAATATGCATCTGCGTCAGGTTCATAGGCATTTGTAGTATTTAGCAATTGCATGTCATGGTCTAATAATGCGTAATAGGGTTGTGAGTTGTTCTCAAAATTAATCGTTTGCAAAGTTGCCCATTTATCGCCTATAGTTTCTATTTCCTTAACCGATCCATTACTTCTTAAATACTGAAATTGATCTTCTTCAGGCAATGCTTTTTTATCGTCTACATACAGCGAAATTATGACATAATTTTCACTTAGTATATCATAAACATTAGACGCGCTCCAAACCTGCTCTTCCATCTTTCTACAGTTAACACAAGCCCAACCAGTAAAGTCTAGTAAAATAGGTTTATTCTCTGCCTTAGCTTGTGCCAAGCCTTCACTTAAATCCTTATTGCAGTTAAGATCTAATGGACATTCAGATGATTTTTCATAAAGGCTATAAAACACAGGTGGCGGGAAACCACTTAACCATTTTAGGTTTGCATGAGCTGAATTTGTCAATCCTGGTATAAGGTAAATTACAAATCCAATAACCAAAATACCTGTTGTTATTCTTACTTTACTTAGTTTTTGCAGAGGCCCATCATGCGGAAACTTTATTTTCCCAAATAGATATAGGACCAATCCAATACCAATCAATATCCACAGACCAATAAACACTTCACGTTTAAGAAGTCCCCAATGCTCAACCAAATCTGCATTAGATAAAAACTTAAGTGCTAAAGCTAATTCAATAAAACCTAGCACTACTTTAACCGTATTTAGCCATCCACCAGACTTTGGCAACGAATTAAGCCATTTAGGAAACATAGCAAATAAGGAGAACGGTAAGGCCAAAGCTAAACCAAATCCACTCATTCCCATAGTTAATTGCATGGCACCACCATCTGCTGTTAATGAACTTCCCAAAAGCGTTCCCAATATTGGACCTGTACATGAAAATGAAACTATAGCCAAGGTTAAGGCCATAAAAAATACTCCAATAAATCCACCAATTTTATTGGCTTTACTATCCATAGTTGCACTCCATGATTGTGGCAGTGTTAATTCAAAATAACCAAAGAATGAAAAGGCAAATACTATAAAAATTATAAAGAATATTATGTTAAGAGTAACATTAGTAGAGATATTATTCAATATTCCAGGATCTAAAGAATCTAATACATGAAAAGGAATACTCAATAGCGCATAAATTATGAAAATGAAAAAACCATAAAGGATCGAGTTAAATAAACCTTTCTTTGGATCGTTTGCACTTTTAGTAAAAAATGAAACGGTTAAAGGTATCATTGGAAACACACAAGGGGTTAACAATGCAATTAATCCACCCAGAAAACCCAATAAAAAAATCGAAAAATTACCTTTCTTTTTAATGGTTTGGCTTTCAAATTTATCCCAACCTGTTACATTAAGATTGAGTGACTCAGATAATTCCTTGCTCCTATTATCGATCTCGGCAATTTCTTTGGTTATATCGGAGCCATCTAATGAAATATTGAAAGTGTAATCACCAGGAATACATTTAGAATCGTCACAGGTTTGGTATTCTACAATAAGATCAAATTGGCTAAGTTCAGAATTACTAATTGCAATCAATTGTTCAAATACGGCAGTGTCCTTAAATTTTACAACGTTTTCTTCAAATATTTTATCAAATATTGGCGCTACAGAGGGCTCAGCGAACTCACCTATTAGAGTATAATTATTTTCCTGATTTGTAAATTCAAAGAATGTTGTAGGTGCAAAACTTTCTTTAGATTGTTGGTGCTGGGAATATATGTACCAGCCCTTATCAATATTAGCTTTTATAATGACTTTATACTCATTTTCTGAAACTTTCTCAACCTTTGACTCCCACTTTACAGGTTCTAAAATCTGAGAATTCAATTGAAATGAAAAACAAAACACAATTAATACGTAAAATAATAGGGATTTAATCTTCATAAATAAAGCGTTAACATAAATGTAATTGTTGTAATTCTAATATTGATAAACAGTCGCGTAATTTATAAAAACCTTAAGAATTACAATGATACTTTTATAACATAAAAAAACCGAACAAATTGTTCGGTTATGTTTTTATGATTTTACTTCAAGGTCGAGTTCTTCAGAATGTTGCCACCTGGATAGACCTCCCTCGAGATCATAGATTTTTTCAAAACCAGCTTCTTCCATTTTCTTTGCACATTTTGCGCTTCTTGTGCCACCTTTACAATATAGGATAACTGGTTTCTCCTTATCCAACTTTGTTATATCTTCCTCAAAAGTAGGTGAAAAATAATCAATATTTTGAGCATTTGAAATATGCACTTCACCGTACTCCTCTGGTGTTCTCACATCTATAACCTGAACATCTTCCGATTCTAAAATAGATATCATTTCTTCTGCAGTTACTAATTTAATTCCAGTGTTTTTAGTATCCATACAGCTTACTAAAAAACAAAGTACGGGAATTAAAAAACAGATATAAAAAAATCTTTTCATGACTATCTTAATATTTAATTATTGATGAATAATATCACCCTTCCAATCAAGTATACCTCCAGATAAATTAAAGACGTTTTCAAAACCAAGTTGATTCATTACTGCACATGCTTGCTCACTACGACCACCTGATCTACAATACACATAGTAATTATTAGACTTATCAAATTTATTAATTTCATCAATAAATCCTTGACCTTTATAAATATCTATATGAATTGCATTTGGTATAATTCCGTCGTCAACTTCGTTCTGAGTTCTAACATCTAAAACAACCGAATTATTGTCTTCTTCTAGTTGTTTTGTCCACTCTTTTTGCGATAAATTCACTTTTTATAGCTTTTTACTTCAACAAAATTAACATTTCATTATGATATAGACGAAAAAAAAACCGAAGTTTTACAACTTCAGATTGATTTTTTTCTATTTTTTATGACAATCAAATATTCAATACATTACACTTTGATTGAACATCCAATAGCGCGTGTTTCTTTTACCTTAACGTCACCACCATCTAGCAATGTATCTACAGCATCTTCAACATACTTTGTTGTTACTAATGCCGAATCTTTGTAGTTATCATCAATTGCACCAATATATTTTACTTCATTACCTTTTCTTGTTTTTTCTAAAATATATACATGAGGTGTTTTAGTTGCTCCATATTGTGGATAAATCTTTTGTTCCTTATCCATTAAATACGGAAATGTAAATCCTTTTGCTCTAGCTCGAGCTTTCATTGCCTCCATATTATCACCAGGTTTTACATCAGTGTTATTAGGCATGATTGCAATTACAGGATATCCTTTTGAAGCATATTTTTTATCTAATGCAACAATTCTATCCTCGTATGCTACGGCATATGGACAAGTATTACAGGTAAAAATAACAATGAATCCTTTTGCGTCTATGTAGTCTGATAAAGATACCAATTTACCATCTATATTTTCCAGACTGAAGTCTGTTGCTAAATCGCCAACTTTATAACCATCTGTATCTGGCTTAACTGTAAATGCCGAAACAACGGTCATAATTACTATTAGTGAAAGTACCTTTAAAGTTTTCATGAGTATTTATTTTAAAAATTGTTTTAATTCGTTTTCTAACTCCTCTTGAGTAAATGACCTTTCGTAAAAAAGGCGCTTTTCATTATTATAAATTATTGTAGCCGGAATTGCTCCTGACCAGTTTTCGTTAATAGCAGGTATCCATCTATTTTGATCTGTATCATCAAATGCAACAACCTTAGATTGTAATTTGTGCTTGCTCATAAATGGTTTGAGTTTAGAATCGTAATTCTTCGGAAAATCTAAACTTACTAATAAAACCTCAACATTTTTATCTTGATACTTTTCATTAACTACTTCAAAATATGGTAACTCTTTTACACAAGGCGCACACCAAGTAGCCCAAAAATTTACCACATGAATATTGTCATCTTTTTTGTTAATTAACGGTTCTAAACCATCGTAATCATAAATCTCAAGTTCAATACTTTCTGAACCAGGTTCAACAACTTCAGCAGTTACCTTATCAACCTTCTCTTCAATTTGAGGATTTTCATTTTTACATCCTACAAATAGTAAGAAAACAACCAGTACAATTTGTTTCATAGGCTAAAGTTATTAATCAAAATTTATGACTTGGAATAATTAACAAAAAATTAATTCAAAAGTTTGATAATAAAAATTATCATTTCTATCTTTGACCTATAATGAAAATAAAAATTACTCATACTTGGTGGTGGAATTTCTCAAACTCGACGTCTGTGAATTAACACCTTGTATGTATAAAAAATAGAAAAAAGGCTTGTCATTCACGACAAGCCTTTTTTTAATTATCAATAAATGAAAACATTTAGTTCATATACACACTACAAAAAGATACTTGCAGATACTATTACACCTGTTAGCATTTATCTTAAAATTCGAGATAAATTCCCTAACAGTATTTTGTTAGAGAGTAGTGACTACCACGCTAATGATAACAGTTTTTCTTATATCTGCTGTAACCCAATAGCATCAATAGAAGTTAAAGACGAAACAATATATCAGAATTATCCAGATGGAAGCTCAAAAATCAACCATGTAAAAACGGTTAGCGTTGTTGAAGAAATACAAAAATTCACAAAGCGTTTTAAAGTTGAAAATAATAAAGAATTTAAATTTATAAACAACGGTATTTTTGGGTATACCGCCTATGATGCGGTGAAATATTTTGAGGATATAGAAATCTCAAACAAACCAGATTCTATAGAAATTCCAGAGATTTATTATGCGGTCTACCAAAATATAATCGCCATTAATCATTTTAAAAATGAGGCCTATATTTTTGCACATTGCTTTGATACCGAAAATAATATTGAAACACTACTTCAGCTAATTCAAACGAGGCAATATGCATCTTATGATTTTGATACTGATGGCGATATAGAGTCTAATCTAACTGATGATGAATATAAAGAACATGTTGAACTTGCAAAGAAACATTGTGCGCGAGGTGATGTATTTCAACTTGTATTATCTAAACAATTTTCTCAAAAATTTAGTGGCGATGAATTTAATGTATACCGAGCACTAAGAAGTATAAATCCATCTCCTTATTTATTCTATTTTGATTACGGCAATTTCAAAATTTTTGGAAGCTCACCAGAAGCACAGCTTATTGTAAGCGATGGGAAAGCAGAAATACATCCTATTGCTGGTACATTTAGACGTACAGGAAACGATTTAAAAGATGCTGAGCTGGCTGAAAGTTTAATAAATGACGATAAGGAAAATAGTGAACACGTAATGTTAGTTGACTTGGCGAGAAATGATTTAAGCAGACACGGTCATAACGTTAAGGTAGAAACATATAGAGAGGTACAGTTCTTCTCACATGTTATTCACCTTGTCAGTAAGGTCACTGGCATAAAAAACAAAGGAACTGAGACTATGCAAGTAGTTGCAGATACATTTCCTGCAGGAACTTTAAGTGGTGCTCCAAAACATATGGCGATGCAGCTCATCGAAAAATATGAAAAAACCAGCAGAGGATATTATGGAGGCGCGATTGGTTTTATGGATTTTGAAGGCAATTACAATCACGCCATAATGATAAGGACGTTTTTAAGTAAAAACCATAAATTATTTTGGCAAGCTGGTGCTGGATTGGTTGCAAAATCTGAACCAGAAAGTGAATTACAAGAAGTATACAACAAGCTTGGTGCATTAACCAATGCTATAGAACAAGCTAAAGATATTTAAGATGAAAAAAGTTTTAGTTATTGACAATTACGATAGTTTCACTTATAACTTGGTACATTACCTAGAGGATTTAAAATGCAAGGTAACTGTAAAAAGAAACGATAAATTAACTCTAGATGAGGTTGAAGCTTTTGATAAAATTGTTTTGTCACCAGGACCTGGTATACCAGATGAAGCCGGTCTTTTAAAAGATATTATTGCAAAATACGCATCTACCAAAAGTATTTTTGGCGTATGTCTTGGCCAACAAGCTATAGCAGAGGTATTTGGTGGCTCACTAGATAATCTAGATCAGGTTTATCATGGTGTTGCCACAGATATAACATTATCAGTTGATGATGAGGTATTGTTTAAAGGATTAGACAAAACATTTGAAGTAGGCAGATATCACTCTTGGGTTGTAAGTGCGATTTTACCAGATAGTTTAGAGGCGACTTCTTTTGATGAAAATGGTCAAATAATGTCATTAAGGCATAAAGAATACGATGTGAAAGCTGTACAATATCACCCTGAATCTGTTCTTACACCTAATGGAAAAAAAATACTTGAAAACTGGGTGAATAGTTAATTATGAAAGAAATTTTAAACAGACTCATAAATCAAGAAAGCATCAGTAGTGATGAGGCTAAAGCCGTTTTGGTAAATATTTCAAAAGGAATGTATAACCAGAGTCAAATTGCTTCTTTTCTTACGATTTATATGATGCGCAGTATCACTATTGAAGAATTGAGAGGATTCAGAGATGCACTTTTAGAATTATGCATTCCTGTTGAACTTGATGGAATTGACACTATAGATTTATGTGGTACAGGAGGTGATGGAAAGGATACTTTTAATATTTCAACATTGTCATCTTTTATAACTGCAGGTGCAGGTGTGAAAGTTACTAAGCATGGAAATTATGGAGTTTCATCAACTTGTGGCTCCTCAAATGTAATGGAGAATTTAGGCATCAAATTTACCAATGACATTAACTTTCTAAGAAAAAGCATTGATGAGACTAACATTTGTGTTTTACATGCACCACTGTTTCATCCGGCTATGAAAAATGTAGCACCAATTCGACGAGAATTAGGCGTTAAGACCTTTTTTAATATGCTAGGACCAATGGTAAATCCTGCATTTCCAAAAAACCAAATGGTGGGTGTATTTAATTTAGAGTTGTTAAGGCTTTATGGTTATCTATACCAAGAAACAGATAAGTACTACGCCATCGTTCATGCATTAGATGGCTATGATGAAATATCCTTAACAGGAAAAACAAAGGTCATTACCAATGATTCAGAATTACTCTTTAGTCCGAAGGAAATTGGATTAAATCAGGTCAATCAGTCTGAAATTTTCGGTGGTGATACTGTAAAGGACGCTTCAAGTTTATTCAAAAAAATAATTAATGGCGATGGTACAATAGCCCAAAACGAAGTTGTGCTCGCCAATTCGGGCTTAGCAATAGCAACGGCCAATAAAATTGATCATAAAGCGGGTATTGAAATGGCAAAAGAATCCTTGTTTGGTGGTAAAGCAAAGCAATGTTTAACAAAACTGATTGAACTTAGTAAATGAACATTTTAGACAAAATAGTATTTGATAAACGCAAAGAAGTTGAACTTCGTAAGGCTTTAATTCCAACGAGTCAACTAGAAGCATCTGTGCTATTTAATAGACCTACACATAGCCTTTCAAAAGCCTTGAGAACTAGTAGTTCTGGCATTATCGCTGAACACAAGCGCAGATCACCATCTAAAGCCGAAATTAATTACAAACTCAATGTACAAGATGTAGCAGTAGGATACGAAAATGCAGGAGTTTGTGGTATGTCTGTATTAACAGATGGTAAGTATTTTGGTGGCTCTTTAGACGATTTAATAATTGCAAGATCAAGTTGTCAATTACCACTATTGAGAAAAGAATTTGTTATTGACGAATATCAAATCTTAGAAGCAAAGGCGTATGGTGCGGATGTAATTTTACTGATTGCTGCCATTTTAACAAAAGATAATATAAAGTCTTTGTCAGAATTTGCTAAATCATTGCAGCTCGATGTGCTATTAGAAGTGCATAACGAGGAAGAATTACATAAATCAATTATGCCTTCGTTGGATATGCTAGGGGTTAACAATAGAGATCTAAAAACCTTTAATGTTAGTTTAGAAACATCTAAACTACTTAGTGATTTTATACCAGATGAATTTGTAAAAGTTTCCGAGAGTGGTATAAGCTCTATTGAGGCTATTAAAGAATTGCAACCATACGGTTATAAAGGATTCTTAATAGGTGAAAATTTTATGAAAACAGACAATCCAGGTAAAAGTGCAACTCAATTTATAAAAAATATCAACTCATGAAACTGAAGGTTTGTGGAATGAAATATCTTAATAATATGGAGGCTGTAGCAAAACTGCGACCTGACTTTTTAGGGTTTATATTCTACGATAAATCCTCAAGATATTTTAATGGTAATTTACCTTACTTACCACAAGCCATTAAAAAAGTTGGAGTGTTTGTAAATGAAGACTTAGAAACATTACAAAGTATAATAAAAGAACAAAAATTAGATGTGGTTCAATTACATGGACAAGAATCACCAGAGTATTGTTCTCAACTTGAAAACGCAGAAATAATCAAAGTATTTTCAATAAAAGATACATTTAACTTTTCAGTACTATTACCTTACGAAGAGGTCTGCGATTATTATCTTTTTGACACAAAAGGCAAACTACCTGGAGGCAATGGTTACGCTTTTAATTGGAATGTTTTAAAGGATTACCCATCAACTAAACCATTTTTTCTTAGTGGTGGAATTGGTTTAAAAGAAGTAGAAAAACTTAAAGATTTTATAGATAGTCCAGCTTCAAAATATTGCTATTCTTTAGATGTAAATAGCAAATTTGAAATAAACCCTGGAGTTAAAAACATTAATGATTTAGAAAAATTTAAAAATGAGTTACAACATTAACAAAAAAGGCTATTATGGGGAGTTTGGTGGTGCATATATACCAGAAATGCTGTACCCAAATATTGAAGAACTTCGCCAGAATTACATAAAGATTTCTGAAGACCCTTCTTTTAAAGAAGAGTTTAATCAGTTATTAAAAGATTATGTTGGCAGACCCTCACCTCTATATTTTGCAAAGCGACTTTCAGAAAAATACAATACCAAAATTTATCTAAAGCGCGAAGACTTAAATCACACTGGTGCTCACAAAGTAAACAATACAATTGGTCAGATTTTATTGGCAAAACGACTTGGTAAAACACGTATTATTGCTGAGACAGGTGCTGGTCAACATGGTGTTGCTACTGCGACCGTTTGTGCTCTTATGGGAATAGAATGTGTAGTGTATATGGGTGAAATTGATATCGCTAGGCAAGCTCCAAACGTAGCACGTATGAAAATGTTAGGCGCCAAAGTTGTACCTGCACTATCGGGAAGTAGAACATTAAAGGATGCCACAAATGAGGCGATGAGAGATTGGATCAACAACCCAGTAAACACGCATTACATTGTTGGTAGTGTTGTAGGACCTCATCCATATCCAGATATGGTAGCAAGATTTCAAGCCATTGTATCTGAAGAAATCAAGACCCAACTTAAAGAAAAAGAAGGTACAGAAAACCCGGACTATCTTATTGCCTGTGTAGGTGGAGGCAGTAATGCTGCAGGCACTTATTATCATTATTTAGACAATAAAGATGTGAATATCATCGCCGTCGAAGCTGCAGGAAAAGGTGTAGATACCGGTGAAAGTGCGGCAACTTCTGTTCTAGGAAAAGAAGGTATTATTCATGGCAGTAAAACCTTATTAATGCAAACGAATGATGGTCAAATCACAGAACCTTATTCTATTTCTGCTGGATTGGATTATCCAGGCGTTGGCCCAATGCATGCTAATTTATATAAAACAGGTAGAGCAGAATTCATTGCCATAACAGATGATGAAGCTATGACGGCTGGGTTGGAGCTATCACAACTAGAAGGTATTATACCTGCTATTGAAACTTCGCATGCCTTAGCAGTATTTGAACATAAAACCTTCAATCCAGATGATATTATTGTAGTTAACCTATCTGGAAGAGGTGATAAAGATTTACAGAATTATATTGACTATTTTAAGTTATAAAATGAATAGAATAAATAAGAAATTAGAGCAGGACAAGAAGTTACTCTCCATATATTTTACGGCCGGTTATCCTAATATTGATGATACGTTGACCACCATACAAAACCTTGAAAAAAATGTTGTGGATATGATTGAAATAGGACTGCCTTTTAGTGATCCATTAGCTGATGGACCTACGATTCAAGCAAGTTCTACACAGGCATTAAAAAATGGCATGAATAGTGAGCTTCTTTTTGAGCAATTAAAAGACATCCGTAAAACAGTTAGTATCCCATTAATTATCATGGGTTATTTTAATCCTATGCTTCAATATGGTGTTGATGCTTTTTGCAAGAAGTGTCAGGAAATTGGTATCGATGGACTTATCATTCCAGATTTGCCTGTAGATGTGTACCATTCTGACTATAAAAGTATTTTTGAATCCTATGGTTTAATAAACATCTTTTTAATCACGCCACAAACTTCAGATGAGCGTATTCGATTTATAGATTCAGTTTCAGACGGATTCATTTATATGGTAAGCTCCGCAAGTACTACAGGAGCCAAATCTGGATTTGGTGATGAGCAAGAGGCCTACTTTACTCGTATTGCAAATATGAAATTAAATAACCCACAAATTGTAGGTTTTGGTATTTCTAATAGTGATACATTTACACAGGCCACAAAACATGCAAAAGGTGCAATTATTGGAAGTGCCTTTATTAAGCACGTTACAGATAATGGCGTTAATACCATTGACCAATTTGTAAAAACAATAATTTAACATGAAGCTCACAACGGACTGGCGTATTATTATTCTTTTTTGTCTAACACTAGGCTTAGCACCATTTTTCCCAGAACCACATATTAATGGTAAACTCAGATGGCTTTTTGGTGGTGCAAAGGGTATGCAACCTATGGATTATTTTGATTTGGTATTACACGGTTTTCCATTTATACTGCTTATACGACTCATTATTATAAAACTTAAAAAATAATCAACCCTACTTCATTTCAATTGTCTCTGCCAACCCTTTCCAAAGTATAAATTGATATATTTGAGAGATAGCTTCTTTTAATCAATAAAGTAAAACTCTCACAATGGAAAAAACCATTTTACTCCTTTTATCTTCTTTCATCCTAAGTGCCACGTTTGCTCAGAGCAAGCTTTTGATAAGCCTTCCAATGAAGAGCAAATTATTAGATACCGATGTGAAATATTCAGTGTATTTGCCACATGGATTTGAGGACGCTAAAAAAGAGTATCCAGTGGTATATCTACTAAACGGATATACAGGTGATGAAACGGACTGGGTTAGAATTGGTCATGTAAAAGATATAGCAGATGAACTTATAAGAGGCAATAAAATAGAACCTGTGGTTATTGTAATGCCAAATGGTGATGACAGATTATACATGAATAAAGATGATGGCACCTACCCTTATGAAGATATGTTTATTAAGGAGCTAATGCCATTTGTTGAAAATAAATATAGAATAAAAAAGCAAAAGCAATTTAGAGGTATTAGTGGTCTATCTATGGGTGGCGCTGGTAGTCTAAGACTATCTCTTAAATATCACGAACTATTCGGTTCTTGTGCGGCGTTTAGTGCAGCAATAGGAACGGAAGAAGAAATAATAAATGAAAATCAAGAAAGTTTTGAAGGCTATTTTGGTAGAATATCACCTTCCTTGATTGGTGCAAAAGGCAAAGATCGCATAAATGCAACTATTAAAGATTACAATCTATTTGATATGATAGATACCAAAGATCCTAGATTATTGAAATCAGTGGATATTTATTTTGATTGTGGGGATGACGATTTTTTGGCGGTAGGTAATGCAATGCTTCATATAGAATTAACCAAAAAAAGAATTCCACATGAATATAGAGTTAGGGACGGTGCGCATACTTGGAATTTCTGGGTAGATTCATTACCGGTTGGTTTAGTTTTTATTAGTAACTCAATGCGAACTTCAAAATGAAAAAAATCTTAATTCTATCTCTTTTTTATTTCATTAGTATTATATCATTTGCACAAAGTGAAGTAAAGCTGAGTCTTGAAATGGATTCCAAACTATTGGGAAAAAACATTAGATATTCTGTTTACTTACCTTCAGAATATGAAAGCTCAGATGAAGAATTTCCAATTCTATATCTTCTCAACGGATTCACAGGAGATGAAACCGACTGGAACATGGAAGGCCTACTTTCTGATATAGTGAACGAATTAATTAGGGCAGAAAAAATTAACCCAATGGTGATTGTAATGCCAGATGGCGATGATAGATTATATATGAATAGAGATGATGGCTCCTATCCTTATGAAGAGATGCTTATTAAAGAGTTTATACCATTTGTTGAAGAAAAATACAATGTAATTAAAGATAAACAATATAGAGCTATTAGTGGTCTTTCCATGGGAGGTGCTGGGAGCATGAGACTCGCCCTAAAATACCATGAGCTTTTTGGTACCTGTGCAGCTTTTAGTCCAAGTGTAAGAACCTATGATGAAATCATAAATGATAATTCTAATCATTTTGACAGATATTTTGGTAGAATATCTCCTTCTGTAATCGGCAAAAAAGGAGAAGTGAGATATACTGATGCGATTAAAGAATTTGACCTACTTAATTTTGTAGACACTCAAGATTTAGAAGACTTAAAATCTGTAGCTATTTATTTTGATTGTGGTGATGATGATTTTTTAACCATAGGTAATACATCGCTTCATATTAAACTGAAAGACAAAGGAATACCACATGAGTTCCGAGTAAGAGATGGTGGCCATACTTGGAATTTCTGGATAGATTCTCTACCAGAAGGATTGATTTTTATCAGTGACTCCATGAGAAAATCTACATTAATTCCGAATTAAGGTGCTCCGCCAGGTTAGACCATAAGTTGATCAACAGAATTATTATGTTTTTAACATTCTAGAAGGTTATCATAAAATTTTGGTATTGTTGTAATTAAGGTTTAATTTTTATTTTGAAGCATATATAGGTACATTTTTTCAACCTTAGATCTTGCCCAAGGTGTACGTCTCAAAAATTTTAAACTAGATTTCACCGAAGGATCATGAGTAAAGCATCTAATATTAATTTGAAAACCCATATACTCCCATCCATAATGTTCCTTAAGCTCAAGAATAATCTGTTCTAACTTAACACCATGTAATGGGTTATTTGGTTGCATACTCATTCTATTATCCTCTATTATCTTTTTTACGACGTTTTCTATTTCTATTACGACTTCTGTTAGAATTCTTTGGATTATTAGAGTTTCTAGAGTTTGAAGGTTGCCTTGGGTTTTTATTTCTCTGCCTATTTTGACCCGGCTTTATTGGTTCTGTAGAAGCACTAGGATCTGGTTCAAAACCTTCAACAATCTCTATTTCAATTTTCATATCAATCAACTTCTCAATTCCTCGTAAATAGGATGTCTCATCTGCACTTACAAGAGAAATGGCTTCACCGCTTGCCCCTGCCCTACCAGTTCTTCCAATTCTATGCACATAGTCTTCAGAAATATTAGGGAGCTCGAAATTAATAACATGAGGTAGCAAAGGAATATCTAGACCTCGAGCTGCAATATCTGTCGCAACCAATACTCTAATTGATCCTTTTTTAAATCCTGCTAAGGCTTTTGTCCTCGCGCCTTGACTTTTATTACCATGAATAGCGGAAGCTGAAATACCTGCGCTTATCATTTTTTTACAAAGTCTATTAGCGCCATGTTTAGTTCTAGTAAATACTAAAACTTGCTTCCAGTTTCCATCAGAAATAAGTTTGATAATTAATCCTGTTTTTTTAGTCTTTGCAACACGAAACACTTTTTGATTTATAATCTCAACTGCTGTATTTTCTGGTGTAGCTTCAACCTGTATTGGATTATGTAATATGGAATATGCTAACTTTTTTATGTCTTTAGAAAATGTAGCAGAAAACATTAAATTTTGACGTCGCTTAGGCATCAACTTCATAATGCGCTCAATATCGCGAAGAAATCCCATGTCTAACATGCGGTCAGCTTCATCTAAAACAAATATTTCTATTCGTTTTAGAGATATGATATCTTGATTCTCCAAATCAATTAGACGACCTGGTGTAGCTATTAATACATCAATACCTTGTCGCAAGGTAGCTACTTGCGGTTTTTGTTTAACACCGCCAAAAATAACTGTACTTCGGATATTAAGAAACTCCGAATACTCTTTAACATTAGTATAAATCTGCGCTGCTAATTCGCGGGTTGGTGTTAATATCAAAGCACGAATAGGTCTATTTCTTTGCTGAGGCTTATCTGATAAATATTGTAATAAGGGTAATGTAAAACCTGCCGTTTTTCCGGTACCTGTTTGTGCAGAAGCCAAAACATCTTTTCCGTCTAAAACAGGTGGTATCGCTTTTTGCTGAATCGGTGAAGGCGTTTCGTATCCTTTCTTTCTAATGGCTCTTAGTAAAGGCTCCGACAAGCCTAATGATTTAAATGACATACATCTTTTTTAAGTTTGCCAGAATTGGCATTTAAGATGAATATGATATTAAAATCTCACCTTGCTATGTCCAGCGAAGTTACAGTTATTTTTATCCTTACTCGCTGTAAATAATAATTTTTATGATTTCTTTTCTGCCTGCCACTCCCTATACTTTGCAAATGGATTTGCAGAGAGGTTTTTAAAACCATGAATTCCGTTAGTTGTTATCAATATAGCCGTAGCAATAAATGTAGTTGTTGTTATAATCTCATTTACTGCGCTATTAGCTACACCAATACCTATCAATGCCCATGCACCAACTAATGTAAATGCCCTCATATTGCGTTTCCACATTACATAAAGATTTATTATCACTGCTATACAAATCATAATAATGGTCCAGGTATTATCTGGCAATCCAAACCCATCCCATTTTAGCTTTATAAGGTAGCTAGACACATTTGCTATACTTGCAACAGTTACCCAACCAAAATATATGGCAAAAGGCCACCAAACAAAAGCCATAAGTGGAAAACGTCCATCGTTATGCTCCATGCCTAAATTAATTACAATCTTGATCAAAGAAATAAGTAATAAAAAGATTAAAACACAAGACAAGCCAGTGTATTCATAAATCCAAGCAAATACCCAAAAGGAATTAAACACACAAGATAGAATAAACCATATTCCGATTTTCTCAACAAAACTATCGTCCTTGACATGTACAAATAGGCTGCGCCCTTGATATATGGCAAATGAAATCAACAATAGATAAATTAAACCCCAAATAGCAAAGGTGTATCCTGCAGGTGTAAATACAGACCTATAACCATTGGACATTTCTCCAATAGTTGTATCATTAATTAAACCAGTATTTGATAAGTATTTGATGAAAATATTTAAACCCAATGCCAACCCATTTAGGATTTACAGGGCTCTTTTCACAATGATTGTTGTTACTCGTAATACAAGTTAATCAATCATTAGTAATTTTTAGAATTTGAACAAAGATTTTTGTCTGAAACAGAAATAATAATCATCACAAACTAATTTTCTATACTCAGTCCTTAAAAATATTCCTGATACTGCAATACTCTAAAATCAAAAGTTGAAAAATTTGGATTTTTGGCCTTAAGTTGCTTGTATAACTGCATACTACCAATTGCTCTATTTGCAGAACCAGAAGAAGAAGTTAAAGAGACTGTTTTTATTATTCGATTATCTATAGAAAATTGATGAATTCTAGGAATCTCGCCAGAAACCAATTCTAATCTTAAATTATTGGTCTTAATAAGTTTCCTAAAGAAATATTCAGGACCATTTTTACTATTACCTCCAATGAATAGAAGAGTATCTACATATTTAAATTCTCTTAAATAACCGATAAGGTCTCTAAGTTTTATATTTGACAAGCCTAAGTCTGAGGCATTTATTTTTTGACGTTCACCACTGGCTACTATATCACAAACACCAATTTTGTGCATTTTCAAAAACGCTTTACGTTGTTCAATAGCCCTAATTGAATTGTCATATCTTAAATTAAGATTATGAATTTTATCAAGGTATAACCACAAGGAATTATAGTAGCTCCCATAACAAAAGTCTACATCTTTTTCTAACAATTGTCCTGTTGAAAATCTTGGTGGTGGTAAAGTGCCTACAATTAGTTTTGTAGTGTCTTGATTAATAAATGGTGGGTAAGGATGCTTGTGCAAAAACATTATCTTGTGAAAACAAGTTCGTTTTTACTTGATAACTCATTACTTAACGCATAATTATCATAATTAAAACCTTTTATATCATCAAGTGTCTTTGCATCAGTATCAATAATATATCTAGCCATTAACCCTCTTGCATATTTAGCGAAAAAACCAATGGTTTTGTATTGCCCATTTTTAAATTCCTTAAAACTCACAGTTATAACAGGTACTTTAAGCGCTTTTTTATCTATAGCCTTAAAATACTCGTTACTTGCTAGGTTTAAGAACAATTCTCCTTCCTTAAGTTCCTCATTAAGTGCTTGAGTAACTTTTTTGCGCCAAAAATCATAAAGGTTTTTATTTCTTCCTACAGGAAGTTTAGTTCCCATCTCTAATCTGTAAGGTTGTATTAAGTCTAGTGGCTTTAAGATACCATACAAGCCAGAAATGATTCTTATTGTATCTTGGGCCTTATCTAAACTTGACTTGTCAATTGTATAAGCATCTAATCCTCTGTAAACATCACCATTAAAAGCATACATTGCAGGTCTTGCGTTGTCTTTATTAAAGGGCAAACTCCACTCTTGATTACGATCATAATTTAACTCACCTAAATTTGCTGAAATATTCATCAGTTGAGATAAACTTCTAGGCGATTTTTTCTTTAGGATTTTATTGAGGCGTTCTGCTTCTGCAGAAAAACAAAATTCACTCGATTTTGTCGTTGGTACATTACTTTCAAAATCTAAAGATTTGGCAGGTGATATTACAAGTTTCATATAGTTGCTTTTTCTGATTGCAAATTTACGAAGTCCTTCAAAAAGTTGAAATGACATTCAACAAATATTAACAATGGTACTATTAATTATCTTGATGCTTTGCGTAAGATCTCCACTTTTCTATGCAAGACTGGATATCTTCTGGTATTTCAGTTGTAAAGCGCAAAAATTTTCCTGTATTTGGATGTTCAAAACCTAAACTTTTAGCATGCAAAGCTTGTCTAGGTAAAATTTTAAAACAATTTGAAATAAACTGCTTGTACTTGGTGAAGGTGGTACCTTTCAGAATCTTTTCTCCACCATAGCGTTCATCATTAAAAAGCGTATGCCCAATATGTTTCATGTGCACACGGATTTGGTGTGTTCGGCCAGTTTCGAGTCTACAACTCACTAAAGTAACATAACCAAAACGTTCAATGACCTTATAATGTGTTACAGCTGGCTTGCCTTTATAAGCGTCCTCTCCTTCGTAAACTGTATTTTGAAGTCTATTTTTAGGGTGTCTACCAATATTCCCTTCAATTGTACCTTCATCCTCCTCAACATTTCCCCATACAAGAGCAATATACTCCCGTTCACTTGTCTTTTTTGCAAACTGATTAGATAAATGTGTCATCGCCAATTCCGTCTTCGCAACAACCAATAAACCAGTTGTGTCCTTATCAATTCTGTGTACTAAACCAGGTCGATTACTAGAATTATTCGGTAAATTCTCAAAGTGATATATTAACCCATTAATGAGGGTACCTGAATAATTTCCGTGGCCTGGATGAACCACCATACCGGCAGGTTTATTTACTACAAGAACATCGTCATCTTCATAGACTATATCAATCGGAATATCTTCCGCAACTAGTAATTGTTCGTGAGTTGGATGTTCAAATTTAACCGTAACGTAATCATTAGGTTTTACCTTGTAGCTTGCTTTAACTGATTTGCCATTTACAAAGACAAACCCGTCTTTGACTGCATTTTGAATTTTACTGCGTGTTACATTTTCTATAAAATTCATTAAATACTTGTCTACTCTAACAGATTGCTGACCCTTCACTACCCTAAAAGCATAATGCTCGTAAAGTTGGTCATCTTGAGTATCTAAATCAGATATATTTGGCATTTCAATAGCTTATAACTCGCCGTTACCAACGACTAAGTCTATTTGAGAAGTAAGTGGCAAAAGAGCTCCTGGTTTCAATGGTTTGCCATTATGAGACATTGACATAACACCTTCACCAATTGCATCTCTGTAGGTAATCTTACCAATTTTAAACTCTAAGGCTTCAAGAGTAGGTTTCGCCTGCCTTAATGTTCGTTTTAATATATTAGGTACTTCGACCTTTCTATAACCCGAAGCATTCAAAATAAGATAGATCTTACGATCTTCTTTTACTTTTGAGCCAGCCACAGGATTCTGCTCTAAAACAGAATACTTTGGATAATTTGGATTAAAGTTGGCCGAATCTTGAATTTGCATTACCAGATCATTATCCCTGAGTTCTATTTCAACTGTTTCTACTGATTTACCTTTTAAATTAGGTACAACCACGAATTCACCATTTTTAGTAGTTATATCTAACCATTTTAAGACCAAAAAACTTAAAACCACTATGGCTACAATGGCCAAAGCTAATTGTTTAAAAAATACTTTGCTGGTTAGAAATTTGACTAAACCCATGAATTAATTGATTATTGACAAAACTAATAAAATATATCACGTCATAAAATTTTATATACGTATCGAGGAATGATTTAGTTTATTCAAAATAAATGATACATTTACATTATCGATTTTCAGAAGATACAATGAAGAAAAATGTTGCCATAATAATGGGTGGATATTCAAGTGAATATGAAATATCACTTAAAAGCGGTAATGTGGTATATGAAACATTGGATAAGGAGAAATATAATGCCTACAGAATTCATGTTTTTAAAGATGAATGGTGTTATGTTGATGATAATGAAGACAAATTTACAATAGACAGGAATGACTTTTCAGTAAAAATTGAAGGCCATAAAGTAACATTTGATTGTGTGTTTAATGCCATACATGGCTCACCTGGTGAAGATGGTTATATGCAAGCTTATTTTGAGCTGCTTGATATACCACATACAAGCTGCAGTATGTACCAAGCCACTCTTACCTTTAACAAAAGGGATCTCATATCTACTTTAAAACCCTATGGCATAAAAACTGCTGAAAACTATTACCTTAATTACGGTGATAGCATTAATGAAGATGAAATAATAAACAAAGTTGGTTTACCATGCTTTGTTAAAGCCAATAAAGCAGGTAGTAGTTTTGGTGTTTCTAAAGTATACAATAAAGAAGAACTTAAACCTGCCATTGACGCTTCCTTTAAAGAGGATAATGAAATTATAATTGAAGAATTCTTAGATGGTATAGAGGTGTCTGTTGGTGTTATATCTTACCAAGGAGAAACATTGGTATTACCTATCACGGAAATCGTTTCAGAAAATGATTTTTTCGATTACCAAGCTAAATATGAAGGTAAGTCTCAAGAAATTACTCCAGCAAGAATCTCTGAGGAATACAAAAACAAAGTAAATACTGAGGCAAAACGTATTTATGAAATTCTAAAAATGAAAGGGTTTTCCAGAAGTGAGTTTATTTTTAAAAACGACCATCCCTATTTCTTGGAAATGAATACCGTACCTGGTTTCACAAAAGAAAGTATATTACCTCAACAAGCTAATGAAGCAGGAATTAGTTTAAAAGCTCTGTTTAATAATGCCATTGAAGAGGCATTACAGAATTAATTATATTTGCTTAATCAATACTTCGACACCAATAGCTTATAAAAAATTATAGCATGAAACGAGCCATCTTCCCAGGATCTTTTGATCCAATTACCCTAGGGCACTACGATATTATTAAACGCGGTGTAAAACTATTTGATGAGATTATTGTTGCTATTGGTATAAATGCAGATAAAAAATACATGTTCTCAATTAAAGAGCGTCAAAAGTTTATTGAAGAAGCATTCAAACACCAACCAAAAGTAAAGGTTACGACTTATAGCGGTCTTACAGTAGACTATTGCAAAGAGGTAAATGCAAAATTTATTTTAAGAGGATTGAGAAATCCTGCAGATTTTGAGTTTGAGAAAGCTATTGCTCACACCAATAGAAGGCTTTCAAAAATCGAAACTGTATTTTTATTAACTGCGGCCAAAACATCTTATATCTCATCATCAATCGTTAGGGACGTCATTAGAAATAATGGTAATTATTCCGTTTTGGTGCCAGATAGTGTAGTATTTCCAGATCAAGACTAAAAACCATTTAGGAGACTTCCAAATTAATTAACTAAAAGTATTTTCACTGGGTGAAATTTTTTAATGACAAACAGAATAAATCACCAAAACCATAAAGAAATCCAATGCCTATAGATGGGAACGTACTAGTTAAAAGAGTTTTAATCTGGTAAAAAAAAGACTGAATCGAGCTATTAGATAAACAAGGGCAAAAAAAAACATCAAATATTTTTTGTTTTATACAAAAAATAAATGATGCTTTCAAAAACTTGATTAATAGCAACTTAAGATAACATTATTTAAAATGTAATTGCCGTTTTTTCGATAAAAAACACATTTTAAATGTTAAAGTGGATTTTTATTGTTACTCATCTAATTCTAAAAAAGATATAAAAGGATATTTCTTATGAATATTGTTAATATCTAATTTTAATTGAGCCAAAAATTTCTTGTGCTCAACAGAATCCGAGTTAAATGGTTTATGAGAGCGTTTGGCCTGAATCTTTCCGATGCTTTCAATCATTGACAAACCTTCATCCGTAAACCAAACAGTCTTAAATTTTTCCCATATATAGTCAATTGCTAATTGACTTGGATGAATCATATCTTCTTTGTAGAAACGATAATCTCTTAACTCATCCATCATAATTTCATAAGCTGGGAAATAATACAATTTATGATGTGGATCTACGATATTATGAATAGCCGATATCAAGTGAGATTTACTCTGGTTGTTTTCTATTATTCCGTCCTTAATATGACGTATCGGAGAAATAGTAAATAAAATAGAAACTTCTTTGTTTACTGATTTTATTAAACTTACTATAGAGTGTAGGCTTTCTTCAATTTCTTCAACTTTCAAAAGCGCTTTCAAAAACTTTTTTTGAGGAATCTTATGGCAATTAGCAACAACCCCATCGGTTTCAATAAATCTATATACCCAAGAAGTACCAAGGGTAATCACTATATGTGAAGATGTTCTAAGTTGTTGTTCAGTCTTATCTATTTGATGATTTAATAAATCCAATATTTCATCCTCTGAGCTTCTGTCTAATCTAGAGTGTACATCAAGGCAAATCCAACGATCTTGAACCTTTAGAAGTTCATTTTTCTCATAATATGATTGATTAACAGCCCTAGTAATAAGGTTTTCTATGGCTAAGGGTTGAAATAAAATACCAAATGGATTTATTACAGTTTGTAGTTTATAATACTCAAATTTTTGACCAATATTCTCAGAAAAACACGACCCAAGAAAGAGAGCCTTAGAATCATAATCAATCTGATTATGTATTTGCCTTTTTAATGGTATTTTAGTTTGTAAATCCATCGTATAAACTCCAAAATCAAATGTTTTTGCCTATTTGAGATAGTTCTCAGAAGCTTTTAAAGCCTCTTCTATTCCTGCGGGGTTTTTACCACCTGCAGTTGCGAAAAATGGTTGACCTCCACCTCCACCTTGGATGTACTTGCCAAGTTCCCTTACAATGGTGCCTGCATTAAGGCCATTACTCGCCACAAGTTCTTTGGATATGTAGCAAGAAAGTATGGCTTTGCCATTATTATCTGCACCAAAAAACAAGAAAAGATTGTTAGATTGATTGCCTAGCTCAAAGCAAAGATCTTTAATTCCTTTGGCATCTAAATCTACTTTTTTGGCCAAATACTGAATACCATTAACATCAGTGATTTCATTTTTTAAATCACCTTTTAAATTCTTCGCCTTATCTTTTAACAAAGCTTCGATTTGCTTTTTTAAACTTGCGTTTTCTTCTTGAAGGTTATGAATTGCTTTTGCAGGTTCAGCAGGATTTTTCAAAACCTGTTTTATCGCTTCATATTGTTTATCTACATTTTCAAAATATTCACCAACAGCTACATTGGTTATGGCTTCTATCCTTCTTATTCCAGAGGCAATTGCACTTTCAGATTTAATTTTAAAATGCCAAACATCGCCTGTTTGTTTAACATGTGTTCCACCACAAAGTTCCATGGATTGACCAAACCGTATTGCTCTTACACTATCACCATACTTTTCACCAAACAAAGCAATAGCACCTTCATCCAAGGCTTTTTGCATTGAGATATTTCGTTGTTCTTCTAAAGGTAAGTTTTCACGGATTCTTGCATTAACAAAATCTTCAATTTGTTGCAACTGATCTGCATCTACTTTAGAGAAATGGGAAAAATCAAATCTCAAATTTTTGGGTTTTACTAAAGATCCCTTCTGTTCTACGTGAGTTCCTAAAATTGTTCTTAATGCCTGATGCAACAAATGAGTTGCCGTATGATTGCTCGCTGAAAGTCTTCTATGCTCGTCATTAACAACAGCCTTAAACGTATCTTCTAAATGACTTGGTAATTGCTTGGTTATATGAATAATAAGATTATTCTCTTTTTTTGTATCTCTTATATAAACAATATCACCATTTGGAACTTCAATGAATCCCTTGTCGCCAACTTGCCCACCACCTTCTGGGTAAAACGGTGTTAAATTAAAAACAAGTTGATATTGATCGCCATCCTTCTTAGAAACTACTTTTCTATATCTCGTTAACTTCACATCTGCAGTTAATGTATCATAACCTATAAATTCTTCCGTATCGTCTTCTCTCAATATCACCCAATCCGAAGTCTCGGTTGCAGAAGCACTTCTAGAGCGATTTTTTTGCTTTTGCATTTCAGAATCAAAACCGGCTTCATCAACTTCATACCCTTTCTCTCTGGCTATTAATTGGGTTAGGTCCAAAGGAAAGCCATAAGTATCATATAATTCAAAAGCTCTACTGCCATCTACAGTCTTTGATGAAGTATTTTCAATTACCTTATCCAATAATAATAAGCCTTGATCCAATGTTCTTAAAAAAGACTGCTCCTCTTCCTTTATCACATTCTCAATAAGTCGTTCTTGAGACTTAATTTCTGGAAATGCCTCACCCATTTGATTCCCTAAAGTATCTGCTAACTTGTAAATGAATGGTTCTTTCTGGTTTAAGAATGTAAAACCATATCGAATCGCTCTTCTCAAAATTCTACGAATTACATAACCAGCACCTGTGTTACTAGGTAATTGCCCATCTGCAATTGAAAATGCAACCGCTCTTACATGATCTGATATTACTCTAATTGCAACATCAATTTTTTCGTCTTCACCATATTTTGAACTCGTAATAGTTTCAATCTCACGAATAATCGGCGTAAAAACATCAGTATCATAATTAGATTGTACACCTTGTAGTACCATACAAAGACGTTCAAAGCCCATTCCTGTATCAATATGTTTGTTAGGTAATACTTCCAAGGATCCATTAGCTTTTCGGTTGTACTGCATGAAAACTAAATTCCATATTTCAACCACCTGAGGATGGTCCATATTTACCAAATCTTTACCGTTTACTTTTGACTTTTCTTCAGCAGAACGAATATCTACATGTATTTCGCTACACGGCCCACAAGGACCTTGTTCACCCATTTCCCAGAAATTATCCTTCTTATTACCTTTTAAAATTCGATCTACATCAATGTATTGTTTCCATATATCAAAAGCCTCATTATCCATTTCCAGTTTATCATCATCATCACTTCCCCCAAAAACAGTGACATAAAGCATATCTTTATCAATACCATACTCTTTGGTCATTAATTCCCAAGCCCAAGCAATCGCTTCCTTTTTAAAATAATCACCAAAACTCCAGTTGCCAAGCATTTCAAAAAGCGTATGGTGGTAAGTATCGTAACCAACCTCTTCTAAATCATTGTGCTTTCCAGAAACTCTTAAACATTTTTGTGTATCTGCAATTCTGTTTTGCTTAGGCACTGCATTACCTAAAAAATACTCTTTGAATGGTGCCATCCCAGAATTAACAAACATCAGTGTTGGATCATTTTTTACAACCATCGGCGCAGAAGGGACAATAAGATGTTCCTTCCCTTTAAAAAAGTTTAAAAATTTAGCACGAATATCTTTAGATTTCATATACAATTAATTAGAGCTTGATTCTATATTAAATTCCCACAATTGCAAAACAATTTTTATCTTTGGTCGTTACGCTAATAAAATTGGGCTACAAAATGTTTTTATTAGCTGTAAAAATAGTATAATTTGCAATATGGGTAAGGTAAAATATTATTATGATTCCGAAACACTTTCTTACCGCAAAATAAGACGTAAGAAAAGAACAACATTTAAATATATCATGTTGTTTCTTACTGCTGCGGGATTGTTTGGGTTTCTTTCATTCTTCATTGTGAGCCAATATGTTGAATCACCAAAAGAACGTGAACTTGCTCGTGAATTGCAAAATATGGAATTGCAGTACCAGCTACTCAACAAGAGAATGGATGATGCAATTGCGGCATTAGAAAATGTTGAAGAACGTGACAACGCCATATATAGACTATATTTTGAAGCCAATCCAATACCAGATGAACAAAGACGTGCTGGATTTGGAGGTATTAATCGTTATAAAAAGTATGAAGGCTTTGATAACTCACAGTTAATAGCTGAAACAAATAAGCGATTAGATATTCTCGAAAAGGCTATAGTAGTACAATCCAAATCATTGGATGAAATAGCCAAACTTGCAGAAGACAAAGAAAAATTTTTAGAAGCCATACCTGCCATTCAACCAGTAAATAATGTAAGTCTTACACGAGTTGCTTCTGGTTACGGTTTTAGAACTGACCCATTTACCAAAGTGAGGAAGTTTCATTTTGGAATGGATTTTACAGCACCACGCGGCACACCTGTCTACGCAACTGGTGATGGAATTGTAAAACGTGCAGACAATAGTGCAACTGGATATGGTAAGCATATCCGTATTGACCATGGATTTGGTTACGTATCTTTATATGCGCACCTATTTAAATATAATGTACGTGTAAATCAACGCGTAAAGCGTGGTGATTTAATCGGCTTTGTAGGTAGTACAGGTCGATCAGAAGCACCACATTTGCACTATGAGATCTTTAAAGACGGAATCCGTATAAACCCAATTAATTTCTATTACGGAAACCTATCAGCTGAAGAGTTTGATAAACTACTGGAAAAAGCATCATTAGAAAACCAATCCTTAGATTAGAATGCACATAGATTTACCAGAAAAAAGATATTATGGGATTGGGGAAGTTGCCAAGGCATTTAAGGTTAACGCTTCTTTGATACGCTTTTGGGAAAAGGAGTTTGATGTAATCAAACCAAAGAAGAATGCAAAAGGGAATAGGAAATTTACGCCAGATGATATTAAAAATTTAAAGTTCATTTATCATTTGGTAAAAGAGCGCGGATTTACTTTAGAAGGTGCTAAAATTCATTTAAAGGAAGAAAAAAAACAAGCACTAGAGAAGTACGAAATCATTGAAAAACTTGAAAATATAAAGGCACAACTAAATAAAATTAAATCACAACTTTAAACTTATCAATATGAAAAAATGGTTAATCCCTGTAATAGTAATCGCAGTTATTGCCTTTGGAATATATCAATGGGCAGTAGGTTTTAATAATACTGCAGTTGAATATGAAGCTGATGCAAAAACCGCATGGTCTAATGTAGAAAGTACATACCAACGCAGAAGCGATTTATACAGCACGGTAATTAAGACGGTGCAAGGCGCAGCAGATTTTGAGAGAACAACCTTAAACGAAGTAATTGAAGCACGCTCCAAAGCAACATCAGTGAATGTGAATATTGATGATTTAACACCTGAAAACCTGGAGAAATTTCAACAAGCTCAGAGTCAATTAAAAGGTTCATTTAGTAGATTAATCGCAACTTTTGAGCGTTATCCAGATTTAAAAGTAACACAACAGTTTAGAGATTTTCAAGCGCAACAAGAAGGAACAGAAAATAGAATTAATGTTGCTAGAGACCGTTACAACGAAGCAGTGAACATCTACGATAAACATACTACGAAATTCCCTGGAAAGTTATTAGCAGGATTATTCGGTTTTGAAGAAATGCCAAGATATCAGGCAGAACCTGGAAGCGAAAAAGTTCCTGATGTAAACTTTGAATTTAATTAATTCACCATATGCCACATATTGAAGATTTCCTAACATCAGAAGAGGAAACGGAAATCATTGAAGCTATCCGTATTGCAGAACGTAATACTTCTGGTGAGATACGTGTACACATTGAGCAGAATTATAATGGTGACATATTTAATCATGCACTTGAAGTTTTCCACTTTTTAAAAATGGATAATACACTTCAAAGAAATGGTGTACTTATCTATGTGGCAGTTAACAATAAATCTTTTGTGGTTTACGGAGATAAAGGTATCAATGAAAAAGTTGGTGAGAATTTTTGGAATTCAACCAGAGACAAAATTCAACAACATTTCAAAAACGGGAATTTTAAACAAGGACTAATTGATGGTGTTTCTAAAGCTGGCCAAGAATTATCTGAATACTTTCCTTGGGAGCATGGTGATAGAAATGAATTAGATAACACAATTTCTAAAGGCTAATGCAGTATTTAAAACCCATCGTTTCAAAAATTTCAATCGTCATAGTTATTTTCTCGGTGCATTGCTCTTATGCCCAATTTGAAATTCCACCCAAACCAGAATTTCAAACTAGTGTTTATGATTATATTAATCTATTAAATACTTCAGAGAAAAGTACTTTAGAACAGAATTTAGTGAGGTACTCTGACACTACCTCAACACAAATTGTAGTCGCTATTATAAATTCTACTGAAGGCGAATACATCAATTATCTGGGTGCACAATGGGGTGAAAAATGGGGTATTGGTCAAGAAAAAGAGGATAATGGTGTATTAATTCTACTGGCTAAAAATGACCGGAAAATTGGTATTAATACAGGAAAAGGCGTAGAACATCTTTTAACTGATGCCATGAGCAAACGAATAATTGATAGGGAAATAATCCCTTATTTTAAAAGAGGCGATTATTTTGGAGGACTTGACCGAGGAACTGAAGCTATTTTTGAAGTATTAAATGATGAATATCAAGGCACACGGCAGAGCAATACAACAGACTTCCCTATTGAATTATTTATAATAATGTTAATCGTCTTCATAATATTAATCATTGCTATTTCGAAAAGTAGACGAGGAGGAGGCGGTGGAAATCGTGGAACCCGTTCGGATAGGCGAAGTCTACTCGAAGCTATTATTTTAAGCAATATGGGCCGTGGTAGCTATTCTCGTGGATCGTCATCTGGTGGGTTTGGCGGATTTGGAGGTGGAAGCTCTGGTGGATTTGGTGGTGGCTTCGGAGGAGGCAGTTTTGGAGGTGGTGGTGCCTCAGGAGGTTGGTAAAAACAGTTAAATCAACATACAGCTAATTAGTCAACCCTATTATTATATCGCAAGATTGATAAACATCAAATTAAAACAAATATTATTTTATTACTATTTTTTTCGCATGTAAACGCTCACTGGAACACCTGTAAAATCGAAATGTTCTCTAAGTTTATTCTCTAAAAATCGCTTGTAAGGTTCCTTAACATATTGCGGTAGATTACAAAAGAATGCAAACTGTGGTTGTGGTGTTGGCAGTTGCATGATGTATTTAATTTTTACAAATTTACCCTTATAAGCAGGGGGCGGAAAATGTTCAATAATCGGTAACAAGGTATCATTAAGAACACTCGTTTTAATGCGTTTAGTTCTGTTTTTATAGACTTCTACTGCAGTTTCAATTGCTTTAAAAATCCGTTGCTTATTCAGCACAGAAATAAAAACAATTGGTACATCCGTAAATGGTTCAATTTGCTTTCTTATATGCTTTTCAAATTCTTTAGCTGTTTTATTGTCTTTTTCAACTAAATCCCACTTATTTACCAATATTACAATTCCTTTTCTATTGCGCTCTGCTAGCCAAAAAATATTTTGTACCTGGCCATCAAAACCGCGTGTAGCATCCAATACCAAAAGGCAAACATCAGAGTGTTCAATGGCTCTTACACTTCGCATTACAGAGTAAAACTCCAAATCTTCTTTTACTTTGGATTTACGTCTTATTCCAGCTGTATCAACAAGATTAAATTCAAAACCAAATCGATTGTATTTAGTATCGATAGAATCTCGTGTTGTACCAGCTATATCAGTAACAATATATCTATCCTCCCCTATTAATGCATTTATAAATGAAGATTTACCTGCATTAGGACGACCAACAACTGCAAATCTTGGTAAAGTTTCTTCTTCTGTTTCTTCTTTTTCAGGTAATGCCTCAACCACTGCATCAAGTAAATCACCTGTTCCACTTCCGTTAATACTAGCTATTGTATAATAATCGCCTAATCCAAGTGAATAAAACTCTACAGCATCTTCAGCGCGCTTGTTGTTGTCTACTTTGTTGACTACTAAAAAAACAGGCTTATCTACTTTACGCAATAATTTGGCAACATCTTCGTCCATACCAGTAACACCACTTTCTACATCGACCATAAAAATAATGGCATCAGCCTCATCTATAGCTAACTCTACCTGTTTATCAATCTCGGCCTCAAATACATCATCACTACCTACAACATACCCACCTGTGTCTATCAATGAGAATTCTCTACCATTCCAATCTGTTTTACCGTAATGACGATCTCTAGTTACACCACTAACTGCATCAACAATGGCTTCTCGTCTTTGTATAAGACGATTAAAAAAAGTTGACTTACCAACATTTGGTCTACCTACTATTGCAACTATATTTCCCATACTCTAAATCTTGCCGCAAAGGTAGTATTAAATCTTATATTTAATTTAAAAGAAATTATGTAAATTGAATATGTTACTGCATTACCTGATTATGGAGCTCTCTAATGAAATAATATTAAGACCACGATTTAAGTTTAAAGTCAATGAAATTAACAATGTGCTTTTGTCTTTATTTGAAGATAAAGGTAAAACGCAATCAGATTTCATAGTTACTCGTGTTGATGTTCATGTCTTTAATAAAATACCTAAGCAAAAGCAACACTTTTGATCACCTCAACTCCATTTGGAAATTAATGAAGATTACGATGAGAAAAAAACCAATATGATTTACGGGCTATTTGGTCCTTAGAAAGCCGTTATGCAATTCAATTATTCGTTACGCTATTAATGGTAATGATTTGGTCTGCACTTTACTTTGGAGGTCGTCTAGGAAAGAGGACTGGCATGAATCAAATGCACAACTTCACCATTTTATGCGAGATACCTTGAGAAGTCAAGATATTCATTCCATTACCTAATAGTTATTGATTATAACCAAAACGCCTTAATTGGTTTTGATTACTACGCCAATTCTTGTTCACTTTTACATACAATTCTAAATGAACCTGCTTTCCAAAAAACTTTTCTAGATCCTTTCTAGCTTCAACCCCAACACGCTTTAAAGCGGAACCCTTATGACCTATTATAATTCCCTTTTGCGTTTCACGCTCAACCATAATTACAGAGCGCATTCTTATGATCTTTTCCTCCTCAAAAAACTCTTCTGTATCTACTTCTACAGCATAAGGAATTTCCTTTTTGTAGTGCACTAATATTTTTTCCCTGATGGCTTCATTAACGAAAAATCGCTCAGGTTTATCCGTAATCTGGTCCTTTGGATAAAATGGAGGTGACTCTGGTAGTAACTCTATAATTCTATCAAAAACATTTTTTACATTAAATCCATTCAAGGCCGATATAGGATAAAATTCTGCATTTGGAACCTTTTGTTGCCACAACTCGGATTGTTCTTCTAGTTGTTCTTGATTTGAGCTATCGATTTTATTTAGCAGTAGCAATACAGGTATTTTAGAGTTTGTGATTTTATTAAAAAATACTTCATCCTTTAATTCCTTCTCACCTATTTCTACCATATAGATTAATAAGTCTGCATCTTCAAATGCAGACTTAACAAATCCCATCATAGATTCTTGCAATTCGTATGCAGGTTTTATAATTCCTGGCGTATCACTTAGTACAACTTGAAAATTCTCTCCATTTACAATTCCTAATATACGGTGTCTAGTTGTCTGTGCCTTAGATGTAATAATGGATAATTTCTCACCCATAAATGCATTCATCAGGGTAGATTTACCAACATTTGGGTTACCAATAATATTTACAAAACCAGCTTTGTGCATCTAATTTATTTTTTTTCAAAGTTACAACCTTTAATTCCATTGGAGAGATTAAATCTTAAACGAAGAAAAACTGACTTTTTTAATGGATTAAAAATAGAAATATTTACATATAATTTTAATCTTAAGTCTATTGGTATGATTTATGATACTATTAATATGTTTTGTAATCCAAGTATAATAAAAATATTAAATGAAACTTTTACTTTTCCTTTTTACACTATTTTTTGGAGTCTCGTGTTTTGCACAAAAAGTTTATTCTGTAGAATATGAAAATCAGGCAGATGCAAAGGTATACGTAGTGAACTATGAAAATCAGGCTGACCTAAAAGTATATAAGGTTAAATATTCAAATCAGGCAATAAATAATATTGGTAAATGGTTTTTTACAACCTATCGTAATCAAGCAAGTAAGACTTTGTTTTTTGTTGATTATGAAAATCAGGCTGATTTTAAAATTTACTTTGTTGAATACGAAAACCAAGCAGGCTGGCGTAATAAATCCAAACAACATTTTATGTTTTAACCAGAAAATTGGGAAAGAAAATTAATTGTAGACTTAAATGGTACATTATTTATTTCTATATTCTTAATAAGGGAAAAACCTTTATTAACGTAAGGAGTTCTATTAGTACTTAAATTTTTATGGTAACTTTTTATTTAGATTATACATCAAAAGATAGCTCTAATCAGAAAAAAAGAGTTGTAAAAAGTTAATATAAAACATTATTGCTAGTTGTATCTTTATTTAATGGATTTTCACTTTACAGACTAAAAAATTGTGATTTATACTGATTAACATAAACTAACTAGACGCTATACTACTGTTCTAATCACAACCCTATTTAAAAAATTTTAGTTGAGTCATTTACCCTCGATTACTTTTCGTTGATATAAAATATCATTTTATCGATTAATTTTGTTTTGCAAGTAATAATCTCACATCTTCATATTGAATAAATAAATCTATATAATTATGAAAAAATTAATTTTAACCTGTTTTGTAGCTTTTGCTACAGTATCACTTTTTGCTCAAACCATGGCTTTTACATGTATTGAAATAAAAGTAAAACCTTTCACTCAAGATAACATCGCTGAGGCTTTTGATAAGGTATTTGAAGATGTTGAAATGAATCAAGGAGGGGTTGTTTTAGAGCGCTTCTGGAATGGTAGAACTCATGGAATGACTCACAGAATTGTTTTTATGTACACCTTAGGTGTAGATATGGTCGATGAAGATGCCATCGATCCAAATAAAAATGATGCCTTCTGGTCAAAAATGCAGAACTACGTAGAGGAATGGGGTACTTCCTATTCTGGACGAATATTAAGTTGGCAAGAAGGAGATACAGAAGCAAATCCTGATGTTCATATCTGGGACATAAAAGCGTCTGATCAAAATCAATTTAAAGAAGGACATGATAAGATTGTAAGTGAATTTGCCGATGATTTTGCTGGAAGAGTAGTTGGTTTTGGTACATATGACATTGGACGGCCTAATGGAGCTACACATTGGGTAGCCCTAACAGGAAAAGATAGAGAAGATCATTTAATGCTTTATGATAAACTTCAGAAAAGCCCAAAATTTATGGAGCTAATTTTATCACGAGGCGAGGTGGAAGATGTAAAAGATTATGAACTACAAATTTTGAGACGCAAACAATAAGAATTATCATATTGTTAAATAAATTATAAAAAATCCTGATTTTTATTGAAAAATCAGGATTTTTTTACTTCATAATGATAAATTAATAACAATTTGTTACCTTTGTTTTATAAATCTGATGAATTTAAATCTTACATGCGCAATAGCGCGATCTACCCATTTACTCGGTGACAAATGGTCTTTATTGATATTAAGGGACATGTTGTTGCACAAGAAGTCACGTTTTAAAGAGTTTATAGAATCAAAAGAGAAAATCGCAACCAATATTTTAACGAATAGAATTAAAAATCTTATTGATGCCGATTTAATTACCCTATTAGATGTAAATAGTACTAAAAAAAGCAAGCGCTATATAGTAACAGACAAGGGTATGCTCACATTACCTATCATAATGGAACTTTACATGTTTTCTATTAGCGATATAGCTGAATCAGATTTAAATGAACAACAGCTTCACATTAAACAACAAATTTTGTCTAACAGAGAATTATTTGAAAGTACTAAAAGAATTGACTACCTAGCTTTTAAAAAAGGTTTATTAAGCGATATAAGTGAAATGCAATTAGCGTAAGCTTAAAATTATCTTATTCGTTAAAGTTGTAAGTGCTTTTCCTTTCCTAAAATTTTAAGTTTACCACTATTCATTGTCTTGTTTAACCCTCTCATAAACATAAAATTTATGAATTTCACCATTTTTAATTAAAGCGTCATGCACCTGAACTACTTTCACATCTGTACCATCCACAACTAAAGTCAAATCATGACCTGATGTTACCCACTGCATTAAGTTTCCCTCATTGTCCTCTACTTCATTGGCGATATAATATTTAGGGCTCCATTTAGGTTCATTATCTTTAAACCACGCCATAAGGAATTCTGCATGTGCCTGCGACCCATCGATAAATTCTCCTCGTGGACCGTAAGCCTTGAACCCCTCAGCATTCATAGATTTTATTGCCTCTATGTCTCTATTGTTGTGCGCATCTATATATTTTTCCCAAATTGATACTGTAGACATTTCACCTGCATTTAAATCCAAACGCTCTCCTTTATCCGATATTTCTACACCTATTTGGGTATCTTTAGTCTCTTTCATTTTAGAATTACAACTAAAAATTATAATTAGTACCAATAGTAAACTATACTTTCTCATTAGATTATTTTTTAAAATTTTGAATATTTAATTTATAGTTTTTGTTTTAAAAACCTTGATTCTATTTACCATTTTGAATGGGAGTAGTATCTGGCATCATTTTGTTCAAAATTGCATAGACAGGGCAAAATTTTGTTAATGGGCTTACTATTTGTAGTGCAGCAGTTGCCACGGCAATCCAAATAAAATCCATATTTACTTGAGTTGCTAAAATTGCTGAAATTAAATATATAAATCCCACAATAGCATCGTGAGCTCTTACTTTTAAAATATCTTTTTTGTTTTGCATAATTTTAATTTTTGTTAATTAATTTAAAAATCCATCACTCGTACCATCATAGTCGTCGTTACTACTTTTCTTATACCAGCTGCATCTTTTGAAAAAGACACAAATAAATCATCAGATAGCATTTGTTTTGTTTGCCTAAGAGACGACTCCACATCATTAGCGCCTATCCATACAAAGTGCGTGAAATCTTTTACCTTACCAATGATTGGATAACCAATTCCATAAGAATTATTTTCAAAACCTAATTTTTTCGCCATAGTCTGAGTAAATTCTTTAAATATATTTAGATAAGCTTGAGTATCAGAAATATCAAGTTGATAAATCATAAATGCTTGATCATTTGACCAGTCATTTTTATACCATAAAGGTGTATTTAGTGCTTGATTAATCCCTTCTGTAAATTTTCCTAACTTTTCACCGAAAAGTTGGGCTTCTGTCGACAAACTCCACGAAGTGAAGAAATTGGCAAATGCCACTTCGTCCGGAAAACAAAATTGAATAGAATGTGTTGCTTGGTTTGGACCATTAAACTGATAAGAAAACAATGATTTTGTTCCTTGAATGTTCTTTCCCCAGCCTGTGTCCATCATACCTTTAAGAGTACTAACTACCATTTCGGGCTCAGTTGCCTTGAAATCAAAGAATGCACAATATTGAGCATTAACAGCCATCGTACAGATAGTACAGATAATAAAAATATATTTTTTCATAAGATAAAATTTAGTTTGTATTAATAAGTAATAAATAAATAAAATGTTGATTTTATTGTAATAGCTTTTTGTAATCTCGGTAAAATCTAAAAATCTCTTGCAAATTGAGTCATAGAGGTAATTTTACCATCTAAATCAAAATAGAATATTTCAAACAGCTCTTTTTCCCACACTTTTCCATTTTTAAAAACTCTTTTCTCTTTTGACATCACTTGTACACCAGAAGCTGCGTCAGTATTATAGATTTTTAGAGGAACTATAGCATATGGAACCCATTCTACAGATGTATATTCATCAAATAGATTGGGTAAATCTGACTTTTTAAGCTCTAAACGTTCACCTGTATATACATTTAAAATAGTATTTTCAGCAAAAGGTTTTACAAATTCCTCAATATTCATATCGTTATAATCTCTTATGAGTTTTTCTATAATCGCTACCTCATTTCTATCAGAAAACACAAGAGGTCTACCACTATATTCATTCTCTCCCTTTCCAATAAATTTACCACCATAAGATTTTCCAAAGTTTGAAGAATCAATGGATTTCCATTGTTTAAAAGCGTCTACTTTACCGTCTTTATTAAAATTAAAAAACTCCATTAAATCTAACTTTTCATAAGATCCATTCTTGTAGTGGCGTTCTTCTTTTGACCAAGCTAACACCTTAGTATCGTTATCACCCTCAAGTTTTACAGGAATAACCACATACGGCTTCATACTAATTGAATCCATAGACTCCAACCATGCTCTAGTACTTTCCACACCATTCTCTCCTAAAAACGTTGAGTCATAATGTTTTACAAGCTCTTCAGTATTTTTTTCACTGTAGGCTTCAGATAGCATTAATAGTTTATCTGCCATTGCATCATTACCAATACTATAGGCATTGCCATTATTATCACCCTCACCTAAATACTGACCTCCAGTAGTATTACAGCTTGTTATAAAGCAAAGAGTACAAAAAAATGCTATTTGTTTAAAAATTGTCTTCATGATAGTTTTATTATATTATTATTGATTTAGATTTATTTTATAAGTTAAAATATATTGACCATATATGTTTGGTTTATAGATGAATAACTATTTTTAATTGATTAAAAACACTTTACAAGTCCATAGCCTACCAAATTAAAGCGAATTAATTATCAAAGTGCCCAAATATTAGTGACACGTCCTTGTTCATCCAATTTAAATACTTCAACCGCATCAAATTTTTCACCCGCTTTGGTCGTAAGTTTAAGATAGCAAGTTACATAAGGTCCGTGTTCGGTTATATCTACTAATTCTTGAACAAGTTCCGTTTCTGTCACAAAACCAAAAATTATACTATTGATTTCATCAGCACCTCTAGCCTCGAGGCCAAGACCTGGAGCAACCATATGATAATCTGATGTCGTGGGAACTTTTGACCATGCCTCAAACCCCTCTTGCCACTTAAAATTTATTTTATAGGTTTTAATAGCCTCAGCTGTAGCTGATAAACTATTTGAAGTCTCTTTTGAGGTTTGACAAGAGAAGGAAAAGATTAGGAATACAACTAAAATTATTTGACTTGTTTTCATTTTATGATTTATTAATTCATTTAAACTGAAAAATAAAAATATTAATTTTAAAACACAAGTAATTAAGATAGATTTGTTAGCGATTTATAAAATTTAATCAAAGAAAAAAGAGAATCTAAAAATTAGATCCCCTTTTAATTATTGCAGATAGCATAATATAACACAGCCATCTTAAAAAGAACGCCAATCCAGAGACTAAATCCACGACTTTTAATGTAATAAAGTGAAAAAATAGTAAGGGATTAGTTCCTATTGGCCTTATCGTATTTTTCTATTTTTCAATTACTAAATGAAGAATAATCAGTATTTGGAAATAATGGGATTAATCCTTGTTGCCCACCCTCACAAAGAGCCATAACTTTTTGTGCCATTTTGCTTTCATCATCATTAAATCTCCAGTCAAGATATTTTTGATAATGCTCATATGATGCCCAATCTCCGTAAATATAATATGTGTAGGTCTCATCGTTAAAAAATGCCTCAAGAGATAAACTACCGTCATAGTCTCTTGTTGTTTGTAAACCATCAGGAGTATTAAGAAGATCTATCATAGCCTGTTTTTTACCTGGCAAAACCTTAAGGGTAACTAAAACCGGATTTTTAGGACCAACAGCTTGCATCATTCCTCCATAATCAAAAAAGTCTCCTTGAGCGATAACCTTACCATCTGCATCAAAGTTAAAGTACCAATAGCCACTTAGGTTTATCTGTTTTCCTGTAGTGGAATTTTTTCCTGTCCAAGTACCATACGTCCTAACACTTCCATCTGGTTTTAGAGACAATGTATCAACACCAGGGAGCCAAGCTTGAGCATTGTACTTAACATCCTCAAAATTATCATGATATCCTTTTAACATAGATGCATATACATCGTAACCCATTGGCTCTGAAGACCCATACATTGGTGTATATATTTTAATATCCTCACTTACTAGAGCAAGCTGTTCGTCAAGCTTCTCTTCTCCATGAAGTTCAAATAATTTTTGTGCTGTTGCTAAGTTTTTTTCATAATTAGGATTACCACTACATGAAACGAAAAGTATTACTGTAATCGCTAAAATTATTTTTTTTAAAGTTTTCATATTATATAATTTATTAGTTAAAGTATTTAAAATTAATATATCCAACCACCGATATTACCACGGTAATCTACAGGATAAGCTTTGATGCGCTCTCTCAAGCCTTCAGAAGTATTACCAGCAATTACAAAAGATTTAAATGTAAACATTTTCATGAAAGTTGCAATGTTGGGTCCATTCTCAAAATTATCAACATGGTAAATAAAATCTTCTGACGTTCTAAATTTTTCAATTAAAGTAATGCGTTTGCCATCTTCAGAAATAAAATAACTATAGTCATAAGTGTTGGGTTCCTTCGTACGGATAAAATTGTTTAATTTTTCTAAAAATGCTTTTACATCTTCTGTAGAGTAACCTGGATTAACCGTCATATCTATATTGGCAACCACTTTTTGTGATGTATTATTTGCTGCATCTTTTGCATTCATTTCTTTTTCAATTACTGATGTATCAAAAAATTGAACCTCTTTTATAATTTTATCTCCCTCCCATTGATATGATATATGAAATGGAAAAGCTACACTTTGACCCGTATATTTGCCTGTGGCAGAGAAAGTATTCCAAATATTAGTCCAAACAATACCGTTATTGTAGGTAGCGGTTTCAACCTCTGATCCTAATGCATCTCCATCCATGTTTTCCACCGTTATTTCATCAAACAGATCGTATAGATTTTCTACCCCTGCAATAAACCCTAACTTATCAAGCTTATTACCGTGTGGATCAATAAATTGCATACTATCAGAAAATATTTCTTTTAAATAATCAATATTTTCCTCACCAACTTTTTGAAATAAAGTTTTTATTATTTGAGATTTTTCATCGTTAGTTGTAAGATTAGCGTAAGGCTCGTTACATGTATACAATGACAAACCTAGTATAAGAATAATTATTTTTTTCATTTTTAAGTTATTTGATTATTGGTCTTGAGAACTGATTTATTTTAGTTATTTTCCCGTTAACAAACTGGAAAGCTTCCATCCAATCATATTTAGCTGAATTACCATCAGGAAGTACAATTTTAGCATTATCCCAAAGAAGCACCCACTCGTCTCCGTTATCACCTGTTACTGAAAAGTTTATATCCACTTCATAATCTTGAATTTTAATTAATGAAAAGTTGTCAGTCATATGCTTCATAACAGTTGCTTTACCCTCTAAAATATAACCATCCTCAAGGATAAAAATAATATCATCTGAAAAAAAAGTTGAGGCCATCTGAAAATCTTTATCTATAAGATATTGATGCATTTGCTGGATTTTTAAAACCAATTCATTATTCCCAATATTAACATTGTCTAGGTATGATGCTTCATATATATACTCTATTTTTTCTGTATGCTCTTTTGTTTTAGTTTTTTGATCTTGATTACACGAAAATGTAATTAAAATCAAAATAAATAATAAGTTTTTCACTGTTTTAAATTTTATTTGATAATAGTTTAAAAACTGTCTTTGTTTTTAATTTGATTTTTATTCGGATTGCACCCATTTCCTAACTCCTATAATTTTATTGTCTTGAATGTAATGTTGCTCAAAAAATCTGTAAGTTTCTATTGATCCATCTTTTGTATATCTATTCTCTGTAAACGATAACATAATTTTATTCAAGGTATTATCATAAGAAGGTATTAATGGAATTACCTCTTCTATAGTGCGTGTTATTGAATCATAAGGTGCATGCATTGATTTAATTAGAGAGATTCCAGTATCTAAATCAAAAACTAATTTTTCCAATCCTTTCTCAGGATAAAAAAACATTGAATCCCTAAAATTCTCTTTAGACATAAAATTATAATCCTTATTCACAAATGCATTAGAAAAGGAAACCGCTAATTCTGCTGCCTGATTACTACCTAAGGTATAATTTGAATTCTTATTGGGACCATCTAAAATAAAACCAGCAGATGTATCCACTGATTCTATATTACTTTGTTGACATCCAAACATTAAAATGAAGCATATCAAGCAGTATAATGGGGGTTTTATAATATTCATAATGTATAGTTTTTTAGTTTAAATGCTGACTCAAAAATCCAGTAACATCAAAAAAATCGTTAAATAAATAAATCTGACCATCACTATTGAAACGCATTAAGGCCATCCATTTATGACTTACTGCCTTACCAGTTTCAGCATGCGTATGGTGCCAATTACCGTAAACTCTAATATCATTAGGATTATCACTTGTTTCTTCTGAACTATAGGTGCTACCACCAAAAAACTTTATATCCCTTAACTCGTGATTATCATACATGGCTATATAGCCGTCTAATGCTGCCATTAAAACCTCCTTAGTTTCATAATCATCTATTAAGATTTTATCTGGACCACTCCATTTTAATGAATCTGCAAAATACTGAGAAAACTTATCGCTTTCTTCTGCAGACATAGCTGCCAACATAGATTTAATTCGTTCTGTATTTTCTTTAAATTTTAATTGATTTTCGGATGATATATCTTTAACCGTTTCTCCAGTTTCACAGGAGACAACTAATACCAATAATATAATTTTTAAATATTTCATAATTACTCTTTTACTTCAGATGCTTTAAATTTCAATGTTTTGTTTACAAAGTCAGCGATACCACTAACTATATATGTTTTTTCATTAGTAAGGTTATCAAGTGCATACATTTTAAATACTTTACCTTGTTTTCTATAAACACCTTGTGTTGTTCCTTTTATAATTTCTTCTTCCATTTGAGTCCATATAAAACCGGTAAATTCACCGCTTTCCATACTGTCATTATGGTTTGTAAATACATAAGATAAATAAACTCTCCCATAAGGTCCTGCCTCACCTGTGGCAGATAATTCATAATTTACTCCATCTTTGGTATGAACAGCATCGATTATAAATTCTGCATTTATCAATGCACTTGAATCCCATTTTAAATCTTGTGCAAACGAAACACTTACAAACAAGAACAATACATAAACTACTTTTTTCATTTGATTTGTAATTAAAGTTTAAATATGATTAATTCCCAGAAAGCATTTTCTTGAATGCCTCTAAATCAAATTCGTTTCCATAAAAGAGTGTGCTCATTTTCATTATATCAGCAGCAATTAAAACAGCAGTTTTAATTTCATCTTCTGTTGCACCTAATCGTTTTAATTCCGATATATGATATGGTATACAATACTGGCATTTTACGGCGGCCGAAGTTCCTATAGCAACTAGATGTGCTTCTTTCTCCGCAATTGCCCCTTCTTTGTATAACCCCATCTGTGCTTTAAAATATGCATCAGAGCTTTTTAGTATAGAACTAGGATAAACCGAATTAAATGGACTATTTTCTAAAATAGATTTTTTTTCTTCAGCTGTTAATACTCCATCTTGGGCCATACCATAAATTGAGATGAACATTAGAGCTAATAAACAAATGATTTTTTTCATAATTAATTGATTTGATTTCTTAAATTTTTTATTGAAATACAAGCTCAAATTATTAATTGCTTTTTGCAACTTAAATCGATAATGTCATTCTTTATTCGATAATATGACAGAAATAGAATCCATTTAGCTTCAGATCTTCTTATCAAAACTGAAAAATCCTTTTTCAACTTAGAATGTACTCTTTTATTTTAATAGAATTATCAATATTATTGATAAGAGATAAAACATATTAATTTTGATTATCCTAAGTCCATTATTTAAAGGTAACGTACAACGTAATCCATTACTAACTTAACTGCCTGCAAAAGGAGTTTCAAGAATACCTACTGCCAACTCTGCCCATATTAACATAAATATTAAAACTAATATTCCAATGTATAAAAGGCGGTTTTTTACATTATTTGTTCGGTTACTCATAAAATTAATTCCAATACTTAGCAAAAAGAGTAGAGAACCCATAATAATGAAATCAAATGGACTCCAGTTGATCTCATTAGTGATAGACATCCCAATTAATGGAATTAACAACAGAGAAAGAGGATAGAACATTTTTTTTGACATATATAAAAATACAAAAACGGTTACACCTTAATGGTATAACCGTTTTATTGTTTCAGTAAACAAACCTATTTAAATAATTATTCAGGTATTCCAACTCCATTTTTATTAGGAGCCCATGAGCTATGCATAATTTTCCATCCTTGATCAGTGTTAACCCAAACGGAAGAACCTCTTGTACTGTAAGCAACCTCTTTGTCGGTATCATTAAAAATATAACTTCCTGATGCATAAAATGTGAGAACAGCTGTTTTCATATCTGGAGAATAATTCACATCCATATTTTCTAATTCAAAACTTTTCCAAGTAATTACTCGTTCCCTCTCAAATGAGGCTTTATTAAACGTATAAAATGGTGACAAATTAGAATCTCCTGTCATATGATTAATATCTGGATGCATAAACTTTGAATATGTCTCATAGTCATTTGCTGTTATTGCATCTTGAGCTTCTTTTTGATTTTTTATTAATTGTTTAGAGATATCCTCTTGGTTCACTTTTGCATAATATATTCTTGCAAAATTCCAATAAGGGGAACCAAATTGGGCAAAATCAACTGCTTTCAATTGAAGTTCTAGTGCTTTTTGATATTCCCCTATAGATGCATAGTGTTCTGCCATTGAATCATAAGAGTTTGGTCCATAGTGCATTTGTTGAGAACGTTCTACATAATCCATTGCCATCTCTTGATTTGGCTCACCATAATCTCCTCTTAAATAAGCATATGACATCATATTATAAGATGCCGACGCTTGCTCAGGAAATTTTTCAGCAAATGTTTTAAAAGTATTAAAATCAGCTGGTGTTGTAGCCAACCAGTTAATTAAGGGACTTTCCGGATGTTCTGCCATTGCTGATTTTGCAACATCAGATCTATCTTCTCGGGAGGTCATAAGAAAACTATGCCATGTTTTTTCTTCAGCACTAAGTTTTGAAACATCTATAGCTTCAAGCTTTGATTTTTGACTTCCCCAATTTGGGTTTGGGCTACTAACAGCAGCTAAAACTAGTTGGGCACATCCACAATTTGGATCTAACAACAGTGCTGCCTTGGCAATTCCCATGGCAGATAAATACTCAAGGTTTGCCATTGATTCTATTGCTGCGTTAGTGATTGTTTCAGCACTCTTCTTACAAGATGATTTTTGAATCCATTGAGCATTAGAAATACTCGAACTCAAAACTAAAATAATAAATAATTTTTTCATGATTTTTGATATATTGATTTACATCAAACATAAAATTATTAATTGTATTTTGCAAGTTATAATATTACAAGTATATTTATTATGTAATAAGCTTTCTATTTTGATAATTAAAACTTTAAACAATTAAATTATATATTATGAAAGAGTCTGAAAAAACCAATGAATCATTACCTTTTTCTGAGATAGGCCCTTATGCTGATAATTTTACCACTGAAACAGTAATCACCCGATTAATTGAAGGGTTAGGGTTCAGATATTACTGGGCCACTGACGGCCTAAGAGATATTGACCTCTCATACAAGCCTAGTGACGATAGTCGATCTTCATTAGATGTTTTAGAGCATATTTATGGCTTAACAGAAATGGTCATTTATGCATTTCATAATAAAGAGTATCCTACAGAAACTAAATATGAAATGTCCTTTAGTGAATATAGAACTAAAACATTGTTAAATCTTAAAAAAATGTCTGATATGCTAATAAAAGAAGTTAAAATCTCTGAAGTCTCAGTAAAAATTAATTTCGGTGGTCAAAGTATGTCTTTTCCATTTTGGAATGCTATTAACGGTCCCTTATCAGATGCTATTTGGCATACCGGACAAATCGCATCAAATAGAAGAGCTAGCGGCAATCCTTTTAATTCCAGAGCACAGGTATTCTTAGGTAAATTAATGTAGCGCTAAATTTTACAGTAATAAAAATAAAAACGGTTAACTATATAATAGTATAACCGTTTTATTTTTTTGAGTAGCGGGAATATTCCAAATATCAAAACATATTTTTACACCTTTATCCCAAAGACGTAAATTGAAACATTTCATTTGAAATACCGTTCTTTTTAATTACTTCAGCTCTTTCAGGAGTAGATAATATTTCTTTCAATTTACTCATGTCAACATCAAACAATAGAACAACAAAGTTATTGTTGTCTATTTTACTAATTGTTGTCTTAGATTCATCACAACATTGTGCTCTTGTTTCTGACAATTCAATAAAGTCTTTATATACCGCGTCATAACTTGACGTGCATTTCCCTTTAATTACTAAATTCATTTTTATTTATTTAAAGTTAAAATAGCTTGTAGATGCAATCTACAACTACTAATATTTAAAGTTGCAGCACAGCTAAATAATTTGATAAATTAAAATAAGTTTTAATTATTCCATTGCCGCGATTACAGGTGCTCCGAGAATTCCTGCAACACTATATGTGTTTGTTAAGTCTACTAATTCAGCAAACATAGCTTCACGTTGCTGACCTAAAGTCATATGAGCCTGAACACCTTCAGGGCCATTATAAATTTCTGTTAAACCATAAAGTGTGTTTCCTGTTTCACCACTATTAGGATCGAAAGGATTATTCAATTCTGGGGACTTAAATACAGAATAAGATAAGACAATGGGTTCTTGATCACCAGATAGGTGATGGGTTTCCCGCATAAACTGTTCATGTGTTGTAATAAACTGATCCATTCTTTCCGTAGCCTCATTTGGCACTACAAATGATACATGAAAACCAAGGTTTCCTCTTTTAATACTCATAATATTTTTATTATCAATTTTTAAATGTTAATCCACTAGGATAATTTATTTAAAATTAAACATATTTTGGATATTTCAAAGGAAGTAAAATGAAATGATGGTAATAATTAAAAGAATGATGCCTTAGTTCCATCGATGTAAATAAAAAACGGTTAAACTATAATAGTATAACCGTTTTATTGTTTTAGTAGCGGGAACTGGACTCGAACCAGTGACCTTCGGGTTATGAGCCCGACGAGCTACCTACTGCTCTATCCCGCGATATAGGATTGCAAATATACAACGCTTTTTAATTTTAACAAGCATTTTAAATAAAAAAACACCCAGAAAATCTGAGCGCTTTAAACTAATTATAAATAAAACTTATTATATTAATCATCGTCTTCCTCAAAATCTAAAGTCGCTAATGCGCCCTTAAGATTCGCTTCGTCTAAATCAAAATCTACAATATTCGGCAATTGTTCTTTCAACATTACATAGTTACCTTTAAAACCATTATTACTCAACAATAACGTTTTTAAGTTTGACAATTGTGCAAGTTCTCCTGGTAAATTACCATAAAATGCATTATTTGATAGTACCAACTCTTCTAACTGAGTTAACTCACCAATTGATGAAGGAATGGTACCTAATAAATTATTATCAAAAACACTTAATACTTTTAATGATTTTAAGTTAGATACTGTTGAAGGTATCTTACCTATAAGATTGTTACTACTAAGTATTAAAGTCTCTAACTTTGTAAGATTTCCAATTGAAGCTGGTATCTCACCAAAGAAATTATTATTGTAAAGTTCTAATGCTTTTAAATTTTCAAGATTACCTATGCTAGCAGGTAATGCTCCACTAAGATTGTTAGAAAATAATAATAGCTTCTCTAATGATTTAATGTCTGTAATACTTTCAGGTAACTGACCTTCTATTTTATTGAAAGAAAGATTTAACACTTTTAAAGAAGTAAGAGAAGACATTTCTTCTGGCAGTTCTCCTTTTAAATTATTGAACGTTAAATTTAAAGCAACAACTTTGTCATCTTGTACAGTTACGCCATACCAATCAGAAATTGGAGATTCTAAATCCCATGATGTTTTCCAATCATTACCATTGGTAGAATTGTAAAGTGCCAACAAGGCTTCTTTTTGATTTTGTGGAACCTGTGCAAATGTAAATGCAGAAAGCAAGCAACACAACAAAGTCAATTTTAAGGTTTTCATATTAGCAGATTTCTGTGGAGGGACACATTTCTTAACCAAAATTAATAATAAATCGTTGAAATAACTATTTTTTTCGATGAAATGCATTATTATTTTATAACCTATTGATAATAAGCACCTTATAAAATCACTATTGTTCTATATTTTCAGCTTGAAAACTCAATATTTCCTGACCTTCACAAGACACACTAATCTGTATAGGATTGCAACATATCTCGCAATCTTCTATATAATTCTGGAAATTTTGAGAGAAATCAATTAACATAGAGATTTGTTCCCAGCAATAGGGACATTGAAAAAAATGTTCATGCATCTTACATACAATTAAAATTTGACATTTAATAATTCACCGCTAATTTGCAGCACCAATATTTCAGCTAATTTCGCATCATATTTTGCCTGGTTGCGACTAAGTTCAGTGGTAAGTAAATTTAATTGGGCTTGTCTAAACTCTATAGACGTCACCTGGCCTAATTTAAATTTCTCTTGCGTACGATTAAAATTATTCATTGCCGTCCTAATATTTTCTTCTTGAACACGATAAATCTTTAGCCTGTTTTGATAATCATCCCATGCATTATTGAAATTTCTTTCAACGTCTAGTCTTAATTGCGCTTTCTGTAATTTTAGATTTTCAAGATTAATCTTTGCGTTTTTTACTCTTGTAATGGTTGTACCACCATCAAACAAATTCCAACTAAAATTAACTCCTGCTGACAACCCAGTGTTTGTTGAAACAGCTACAAAAGAAGCCGCATTATTATTATTCTCATTCCAACCATAAGAACCTGTTAAACCAACTATTGGTAAATAACCAGATTTATTAGCTTTAACTGTAAAGTCATTTATTGCAATATTCTTCTCATTCTGAATTAAAGTTACATTATTATTTAAAACCTTTTCTAAAAGTTCTTCCTTGTTAAGTTGCATAAGAAACGTAACAGAGGTATCAACAGCAAACTCTCTTTTAACAGAATTCCCTGTTACAACATTTAAATCGCGTTTGGAGTTAATAACATTTTGTTTAGAAGTAATTACATTAATGCTATCATTATTAATATCTACCTGAGCATTTAAAACATCTAACTTTGTGTTTTGCCCATATTGAAATTGGTATTCTGATCGCACTAGCCTGTCGTAAGATATCTCTAAAGTTTCTTCAAGGGATTTTAAATTTTCAGCACGCCTTGCTACATCATAATAAACGGTTAACAACTGTAAAATTGTATTTTCAATTGTTTCTCGTGCTTGCAATTCGCTTAAATTATATTCTTCCTTTAATCTCTTAAAATCGTAGTAACGACCTAACCCATCAAATAATGTATAATTAAGATTTAGACCTGCATTATATCTTGAACTTTCTGCTCCATTTAATGAAGTAGATTCACCATTACTGAATTCTGCAGAAATATCGTCCTTATTAAATGTTGCACCTGCATTACCAGTTAATGTTGGCAAATAACCAGAGTTTAAAACACTTTTATTATTCTCAGCAACCTCAACATTATTATACGCAATCTTAACGCCATAGTTGTTTTCTAGAGTATGTTGAATCGCTTCTTCCTTAGACAAAATATTTTGTGTATAAAGATTACATCCTATTAAAACTGTAATACATACTATGTAAATTCTCTTTTTCATTTGTCGGCATTATTCAATTGTTCCTGCTCTATATTATTAGTACCTTTTGATATCCCTAAAAGTGCATCCTCTTGAAGCCTAAATCCTTCCTTTTGTTCTTTTATAGCACGTTCCACTTCTTCTTTAGAAATAGCATCACCTGTCCAAAGCCACTTCATATTCATTTTAACAAAATTATTGAACGATAAGAAAATGGGTAGCAACACAAGAGTTAAAACTGTTGCAAATCCAATACCATAAGCAATTGAAATCGCCATGGGAATCAAGAATTGAGCTTGTCTGCTCTGTTCAAAAATCAGTGGGGCTAATCCTGCGATGGTAGTTAACGAGGTTAAGAAAATAGCTCTAAAACGAGATCTTCCGGCTTCATACAAGGCATCATCAAAAGATAACCCACTTTTTAGATTGCTATTAAATTTACTTATCAATACCAATCCATCATTAACCATAATACCGATTAGGGCGATAATACCCAACATTGATAAAATATTCAATGGGAAATCATGTATCCAATGCCCCCAAGCTACTGCAGGCAAACTAAATGGTATTAATGTAAGTAATATTAAAGGCTGACTATAACTTCTAAAAGTAAATGCAATAACGATGTAAATTAGTGCCAAAACCGTCCAGCCAACTGGCCCTAAAGAATTCATTAATTTCAAACGTTCTCTATTCTGTCCCTCATATGATGGTGTTACCGTAGGATATTTAGATAATATTTCTGGCATTATCTCATCCCTTATCTCTGCCATAATATCGGTCGAACTTGTTTTTTTAGTATCTTTTATATCTGCAGAAACCTGGATTTCTCTTCTACCCTCTAAGTGGTTAACTGCCACATCTCCACGTTCAATAACATAGGTTGCAATTTCCTTAAGAGGGACTTTTTGACCACTAGGTGTGGTGATCCTCATATTATCTAAATTATTGATAGATGAGCGATTTTCTCTTTCGTACCTAACCCAAACTCGGATTTCATCTTGTCCCCTTTGAAATCTCTGTGCTTGATTACCAAAAAATGCAGAACGTACCTCAGACATTACGGAACGTAAATCTAATCCTAATGCATAAGCATTTTCATTGAGTCTTAGACGTATTTCTTTTATGCCATCAGGATCATTATCAGTTACATCTTTAAGGAGAATGTTATTTTCTAAATTTTGCTTAAGCTCTGTCTTTACAGCTTTAAGCTCAGCTATATTGTTACCTAAAAGTGATACTGATACTGGTAATCCTCCAAAATTACCACCACTACCGTATACTATGCTTTCTGCACCAAATATTGGCCCAACTCGTTCTTTAATGCGATTAGATACCAGGTCTGAGGTAATATTATTTGGTCGTTCCTCACCAGGTAACAGATTAATAACAAGAGACGCTGTTGAAGAACCTGGCCCTATATTCTTAATCATGTTTTCAACCAAATATTTATCGGCATTTTCCCCAATATACTCATCATTGATTTCCTTAGTTACTATCTTGGCATTAGACTCTATAAAAGAAATAATGCTATCTGTAACTTTTTCATTAGTACCATTTGGCATGTTTAGGGATATCTCGACTCTATCACTAGCAATCCTAGGAAAAAATGCACTTCTTATAATACCACCTTGAAAACTTGCATTAGTCAAAATATAAATAACTATAAAAAAGGAAAAGGTTAAAAATCTATTATTTAATGCAAATTTTAAGAATGGACTGTACATCTTATCTCTCAACCATTTCATTATTTTATCACCAAGGGTATTGATGTCTCTCAATTTTGAAAAAACATTTTGAAATATCCCAGCCAAACCTGTTTTCTGCTTTTTGGTTTGAGTTCTCAGTGCTTTGGAATGTGCAAGGTGTGCAGGCAGTATTATAAGTGCCTCAACTAACGAAACCACTAAGGTTAAAATTACCACTACTGAAACCTCACCAAAAAACTCACCAATTTGTCCATCTAAAAATAAAAAGATTCCAAATGCAAGGATTGTGGTTAAAATGGCAGATACAATAGCTGGTAATACCTCCATTACACCGTCAATAGCGGCTTGCTCTGGAGATTTTCCTCTTTCATAATGCTGATAAATATTCTCAGCTATAACAATACCATCATCTACCAGAATACCAATTACAATGATCATTCCGAATAATGAAAGTACATTAATGGTTACATTAAAATACCCTACCAACATAAACATCCCAGCAAATGCAACTGGTAGACCAACTGCAACCCAGAATGCCAATCTTGTATTTAGAAATAAGGATAAAAAAGTTAATACCAGAATCATCCCTATTATTGCATTCTCGGTAAGCAGCTCTGTACGTTGTACCAGCGTAGTAGATAAGTCCCTAACCACATCTAATTGTACATTATCATATTTCTGATTAAAGTCTTTGATATACGCCTTAGTCTTTTCGGCTGATGTAATTAAATCTTCAGTATTGGTACTAGTAATCGTTATATTGATAGATAAGTTGTCGTTAAAATAATTGGCATTTGGTGTTTCGGAAAATTGATCCTTAACAGTGGCGACATCCTTAAGCTTAATTTTTCTACCTAAAGCATCTGATTTTACTACTAGATTAGATAATTCATCAGCATAATAGGATCTATTATTGGCTCTTATTAGATACTCTTCATCGTTTGTTTTAATAGTTCCACCTGTGGTAATTAAACTCGCTTGATTTACAGCTTGCGCAACCTCAGCAAATGTTAAATCGTAAGCTAACAAATTGGTTTCATTAACAGCAATTTCTATTTCCTCATCTGGATAACCTGAAATTTGAATTTGTGAAATCCCTTCAATACCTCTAAGATCATTCTCAACCTGCCTTCCAATTTGTTTTAATGTAGATAATGGTATCTTTTTACCACTTATTGCAAATGTTATAGTAGGTCTTAATGCCTCTCGCTTCGATACAATTAGTGGTTCCATTCCTAATGGAAAGGATGGTACTCTATCAACGGCATTTTTAACTTCTAACAACATAAAATCAATATCCTTCCCTTTTTGGATTTCGACATTGATATTACCACTATTTTCTCTAGAAGTTGATGTTACACGGTCAACTCCATTTAGTCCCTTTAGATTATCTTCAATCTTTAATATTACACCCTCTTCAACCTCTTGAGGCGATGCACCTGGATAAGTAACATTAATACTAATAGTTTTTGAATCTACTAATGGAAAGAAAGATGATTTTAACTTTAATGCACCAAAAAATCCAAAAATTAGAAAGGACCACATTACTACATTTACAGCAACGCTATGCCTAATAAAATAAGCAATCAGTTTTCTCATTACTTATTAAGTTTTTCTTGGTTTGTTTCTTCATTTACGTTAAACGTAAATGGTTTAACCAACATTCCGGCATATGCACCTGGTATAGGTTTTGCAAGAATGGTCGTACCATTTGGTATATTTTTCAAAACCACCTTTGTATCAGAAAAGTAAACAGGTTGTACATCTATAATATCTAAAATACTATCCCTAACAATAAATATTTGCTCACCATCTAACATTAAATTTCTATTGATTTCATAGGCATTTGGCTCTTGCTTGGCATTTAGGTTGGCTTCGAGATACATACCTTCTTTTAATAATTCGTTCTTAACCTCAACAAAAGCTGTTATGGTTTGTGTTGTTGCATCAATACTACCATTAACACGTGTAACCACACCAGAATATGTTTCCGTTTTATCAATATTATTCAATTCTACTTTTTCTCCTACATTTAAAAGACTTGCATAGGCTTTACTTAACGCTACTTCCATCTCATAAACACCAGGAAATATAAATTCTCCCAATTTTTGTCCATTTCTAATTAAAGAGCCTTCTGTAACTAGCGCCTCAGTTAATATTCCCGAGAATGGTGCTTTAATATTATACTTTGCCAGTCGTTGCTCCAGATTTTTAACACTATAATAATTTGAAACTATTCCTCTGCCAGTAATAAAAAAATTCTCCTTCTCCGAAGTCATTGCAGGGAGTTTTGGTATTGATTTATTGAGATCAAAACCGTTTAGATATGACTGCCACTTGCTATAAACTTCAGGAAAATCTAATCTTAAATCTGGCATTATTACCGCAATAGAGTTATACAGATTACTTTTTGCTGACTGTACACTTGCATAATACTCTGAGGCATCTATTCCTATAAGGGTTTCACCACTTCTGAATTTTTGACCAGGTCTAAAGAGTTTGCTTCCTGCTTTAAAAACACCTTGAACTTCAGAAAAAAGTTCAACTCTGCGCTTGGCAACTAAACTTCCATTTGCAGGAATAATAATATTTACATTTGAATTTTGAACCGTATCGATAAACACGGTTTTAACAACCTTTTCCGGAGTTGGTCTTTTTTGATTATTTTTTTCAATTATTATTTGACCTAAGAAATAAGCTCCTACAATAAGTAAAACCCCTAATAGGGATAGTATAATTTTGCGCATGTGATGGTTTGTTATAGTTTACAAATTTACCTATAACAAAGTGCTAAGCAGTTAAAATAATCTTAATTGTTAAAATTCTCAATTTCTTCTTGAACTGTCTCCCATTGCATCATCAAATCTTCTAATTTAGCTTTCTTAGCATGGTACAAATCAAAAAAGTTTGGGTCGGAAGCAGTTTCGTCATAATTGGTTTCTAGAGCAACATCATCATTTTTAATTTCTTTTTCTATCTGATTAATTTTTGATTCTACTTTGCTCAACTTATTATTAAGTGATTTTAACCGTTTTTGATCATCATAGCTCTGCTTATTACCCACCTTGGGTTTAGATGCTAATACTGTTCTTTTTTCAGCCTCTCTAAGGTTCTCTATATTTCTTTGTTCTAAATAAAAATCAATATCTCCAAGATACTCTTTGATTTTTTGGTCTTTAAACTCATACACAACATCGGTTAAGCCTTGAAGAAAATCCCTATCGTGCGAAACCAATATCAATGTCCCTTCAAATTTTTTCAATGCCTCCTTTAATACATTTTTATATTGAATATCTAAATGGTTTGTAGGCTCATCCATTATTAAAACATTTAGTGGCTGTAATAATAACTTTGCAAGGGCCAATCTATTCCTTTCTCCTCCAGAAAGTACTTTTACATATTTTTCAACTTCTTCACCTCTAAATAAAAATGAACCTAGTATATCACGAACTTTACTTCTATTAGATTCATTGGCAGCATCTATCATAGTATCAAGAACAGTTTTATTTCCATCTAAATACTCAGCTTGATTCTGAGCAAAGTAACCTATTTGAACATTGTGTCCCAAGGTTAAATTGCCTTTATGTTTAATTTCTCCAACAATGATTTTGGCTAATGTAGATTTGCCTTGCCCATTTTGACCCACAAATGCAGTTTTTGTATCACGGGCAATAGTTAAATTTACATTGTTGAGCACCTGCAAATCTCCGTAATTCTTTGAAACATTCTCTAGCTCAATTACAACTTTACCTGGAATTATAGATATAGGAAACTTTAATGTCATTACACTATTATCATCTTCATCTACTTCAATTCTGTCAATTCGGTCTAATTTTTTTATCAGTGATTGAGCCATCGAAGCCTTAGAAGCCTTGGCCCTGAATTTTTCTATGAGTTTTTCAGTTTGTTGAATTTGTTTTTCCTGATTCTTTTGGGCCGCAAGTTGTTGCACCTTCATTTCATTTCTTAGCGCTAAAAACTTAGTGTACGGTTTTTTATAATCGTATATACGTCCTAAGGTTATTTCAATGGTTCTGTTAGTAACATTATCCAGAAACATTTTATCATGAGAAACGATAACAACTGCACCACTGTAGTTTTTTAAAAATGACTCCAACCAAATAATCGATTCAATGTCTAAGTGGTTGGTTGGCTCATCTAGTAATAATAAATCATTATTTTGAAGAAGTAATTTGGCTAACTCTATTCTCATACGCCAGCCTCCCGAGAACGTATCTGTTAGTTTATTAAAGTCTTCTCTTTTAAATCCTAATCCTTGAAGAATCTTTTCAGTTTCACCTTGATAATTGTACCCACCTAATATTTCGTATTTGTGCTGAATCTCATTAAGGCTTATCATCAACTGATGGTAGAACTCGCTCTCATAGTCGGTTCTCTCGGCTAATTCAGTATTAATTTTCTCTAGCTCAAATTCGCAATTTTTAATATCCTTGAAAGCTTCGTAAGATTCCTCCAATACTGTTTTACCGAATTCAAAATCAATATCCTGTTTGAGGAAACCAATTTTTAAGTCTTTGTCTGCAGCAATTTGTCCAGAATCGTAATCTTGTTCCTTTGATAAGATTTTAAGCATTGTAGATTTACCTGCCCCATTCTTACCAATTAGTCCAATTCTATCTCCAATACCAAGTTTAAAGGTTATGTCTTTAAAGAGGTATTCTCCTTGAAATGAAATGGATAAATTATGGATATTTAGCATAGATTTTCTATAAATTACAATTAGCTTAAATGTCACAATTGTTACAACAATAGAGCAATAAAAATTTATCTTTGCTCTATCTTAAAGAACGCAAAATTAAAGGTTTTTAGTTATGATTAGAAAAGGAATGAAACTTTATAGTATTCTTTTTGGTGCATGTCCAAAATGCCATGAAGAATCCATGTATGTGAACCCTAATCCATATGCACTATCAGAAACCTTAAAAATAAACGACGAATGTTCACACTGCCATACAAGATATAGAATGGAACCCTCATTTTTTTATGGCTCTATGTATGTAAGCTACGCAATTGGAATTGCATTTGCGGTAACGGCATTTGTAGTAAGCTATAATATTTTTGATTCTTCCCTAAATACTGCTTTCATGGCAATAATTATTACTCTCATTGCTCTGATACCAGTAATTATGAGGCTTTCACGTAATATTTGGATTAACCTTTTTATGAAGTATGATAAGAATTTAGTTAAGAAGTAAAACGTCTAAAATCTATTTCTTTATCTAACTCGGCATTATTCTCTATAAAATCATACAGTTCATTTGCTACATAAGGTGCAATCATGACACCTCGTGTACCTAAACCATTCAGGACATATATGTTTTGATGGTCTTTATGTGCACCAATCAAAGGTCTTCTATCCTTAACTGTTGGTCTAATACCTGCTACATGATCTACGACTTCAAAATCGCATTTAATGAATGCTTTTAATTTTGATGTTAATTCTTCCTTTGCTTCTTCAGTTGGGTTATTTGATTTGTCAGTCCAATTATAGGTAGAGCCGACTACGTAATTATCTTGACCAAGAGGTATTATAAAGACCGAAGACTTAATTGCAAAATCAATTTTTAAATCTGGGGCCTTAATTGTTAAAACCTCACCTTTGGTTCCATTTAACGGAATATCTTTAAAAAAGGGATTATTCTTTATGCCAAATCCTTCAGCAAAAACAACTTTCTTTGCTTTTACATTGTTGTAAGAAACCTCTAGATCATTAATGCTTAGATTTTCATAGACGAATACCTCATTCCTTAGGCTATCCTTTTCTTTTAAAAACTTTTTATAGTAAGTTATCAAGGTCTCTGTATCTAGTCTTCCTGCTTGGAGGACCTCTCCAAATCCTAATGGCGCATCAACATTTATATTTGAATTCTTGATTATTGTTGTAGATAAGTACGATTCTAAGGATGGCTTATCTGTAGCAGAAAACCAAAGATTTTGTTCTTCAGTTGAGGCAAATAGTCTTAATATTTGTAGTTGATAATCTATTTTTATACCTAGCCTCTTTTCAATACCCTCGTAAACTGGCAAAGCAATACTGAGTTGCTTTTTGGCTTTCCATACTTCTGTAAATCGTTTCAAAACAACAGGGTTATATAATCCAGCTGCCACTAATGACGATTGTTGTGAGCAATCATCAAACACGACGAACGAATGGCCGTTTTTATACAACTTTTCACAAAACGAAATACTCGCAAGACCACAACCTACCACAATATAATCAACTTCTTTCATCAATGTAAAATTAATATATCTAGAGACAAGCTAACGATAAACGCTTAATTATTGCATAAAAAAAGCTCACCAATGGTGAGCTTTGATTTTTTTGTGATGCGTTTAATAACTCCACATATCTTGTTCAAAGTTTCTGATTTTATCTTTTATTCGTTCAGATTCTAAGAGTTGCATAAGAGCATTCTCAGCGATGTACTCCTTAACTTCTCTATCGCCATAGACATTCTCTTCCTTGTAAATTAATCCATGGAATCGATGACTATTTAGGAGATGATCAAAAGAAATTGGTACCGCACTATTCTTATTATTGAATGCTTTTGATTCGTGCAATATATCTCTAATTTCAGGAACAAACACCCAGAATAGTCCTATTGGTTCTTTGTTTGCTTCATCCTCAGAATCAATAAAGTTAACATCTGGTGCCGCTGGTGCAAGTGCCAAGATACGATACTTCATCTCACCTTGACGCTTATCAAAATACCACATTCCTTTAATTAGATAAGACTTAATATCAAACGCTTCAATATTACGTGTTGTAATATATTCAGGATCAATATATCCATCAGCATTGAACTGATCATATCCTACGTCTAAAGTATCCGTTTTGGTCATAGATGCCATTAAATCTTTCTGAGTAAGTTCATTAGTAAAATACGAATCACTATACACTTTAGAAATCATACCACTATTAATGTTGTCCATTAACACATGGTAAAGAGACCTTCTATCCTTACCAATATTGTTAGTATCTATCGGAAAGTATAATGGAAAGTTTGCACGTTCATCTAGGACTACGTTCTCCCAAATGATCTTAGAAAATAAAATATCTCTATCACCAACATAACCGTATTCTAATGGTTTATCATTATCCAAAAGAAACTCAGCTTCTGTTTTCATGCCTATTTCTTCAGGTATCTTAGCGTTTAGAATATTCGCTTGAGCAAACATAGTGTTGATGGCTAAAAGCCCAACAAACGTTATTAATAATTGCTTTATTTTCATTGTCTTCATTTTATTAATTTGAGGCCTTAGAACATGTCTATAACGCTCTATCAAATTTATTATTTCCTATTAATTAGATAATTCTACAACTACCGGAGTAACTGTTTTAATTCTAATTGGGTTATTAGGTGCTTTAGCTTTGATATTGATAAATTGAACAATATCTCCCCGTCTAGCAGATCGTAATGCGTTTTTAGCAGCTGTATTTAAACGATTACCGTTGACATTTACAGAAGGTTTTCCAGGAACCTTCATTGTAAAAGAAACGATGTTGATCGGTAGCGTGAAATCAAAATCATCGCCAAAGTCAGCTGATAACTTACCTATCTCAACATTATTTCTAGGTAATTTTGCATTACCAACTTGTCCATTAAACTTACCTAATGGTTTTGGTAAATCTTTAATTCTAAATGTTTTCTTATCTCCAACTTTTGAACCGTCATCTAAAGTAGCTGTAACATTAATAGTAACTTCTCTGCCTGATTGAGGTCTCATTTCATATTTACCGTTAGATAATTTTTTTAAACCAACTGCATTTGCATTTACTTTATTATCTGATACACCAGCAAAAGAAATTGTCATTGGATTTACAACTCCTCTATACACTACATTCATTTTATCCGCCGATATAGTAGCAGAGTTTGGTCTTGGTACTACGACATAGTTACCTGTAAATTCAATTGGTAATTCTTCACCTTTTTCCATAAAGGTGAATGTTCCTTTAACTTGATTTTCACCAACACTACCTGTAGTAAAATTAAGTCTAGCATTACCAAGTGAATCAATTGCTCCTTCTTCTGTTAAAGTCATTTCGTTACCATTAACCTTCAATTTAACAGGTGTAACACTCGCATATTTACCTAGAACAACTTTACCTTGAAATTTCTCACCAGCAAAAAATGCATTCTTATCTGGAATTACGATAGCCTGGTAATTCTTTAATGTTACCGCTTCCTCTAATGAGTTTCCTAAAAACACATTGTATAAGTTTGCTTCTGTTGTCTTAACATCATTTTGAATTGACGTTAATTTAGCATGCGAAGCAATCGCAGGGAACCCTTTAAAGTTATAATCTAAATAACTTAATTTAGCTCCTTCTTCTGGTTTAATATCACTATAGTCAAAACGATTATCTAAGTTTTCAACCGCAATTGTATAATTTACATCATCGCCTAAAACTTCTTTAATATCCGATTTGTATTTTTCAAAGGTTCTCATTACTTCTTGGCCAACTTTGGTTAATCTGTCACCCGTAAACCATTTTTCATCAAGGTAATCACCATTATCCATTTTTTCAGCTGGCAGATTTCCATTTTCTATTTCATATCCTCCACCTTCAATTAAATCCTTTTTAAGAGATTCAAGGAAAGAGTTGAATTTATCAGAAATAGATTTAATCTGAGCTGCCTTATTAGCAACAACTCTAAATTCAGCTGGTTTCTCCTCAGCTTTTAATGCCAACCCTTTTAATAAGTTTTCATTTGAAGCTGTAGTGAATTCGTTTGTCGATTCAAATTTAGCGTCCATCGCGCCAAATGCTGAAAGTACCTCTTTTGACATATTCATTGCCATCATAGCGATGAATACCAAGTACATCAAGTTAATCATTTTCTGCCTTGCAGATAGTTTTCCTCCTGCCATTGTAATTAGTTTTTAATGGTTAATTATTAATCGTTATAAAAACTAATTAGTTTTTGTTCATAGCAGATAACATACCACCATATACACCATTTAATGATGAAAGGTTTGATGCTAATGATTGCATTTGCTCTTTTAATTTAGTAGCATTTTCCACTGCTTCCTCATTAATTGCTGCCTGGCGGTTGGCACTCTCCATTTGAACTTTATAAAGACTATTTAAAGATTCCATTTGTGCGGCTGCCAAAGAAAGCTCTTCGCTATATTTCTTTTGGGCAGTTAAAGAATCTACAGTTGGCGAAATATTTTTTGCTGCACCTTC
>Ga0181553_10000103_pt1 | contig 60377 bp, 58 predicted proteins | sample 011ome_17_FD_133753 | JGI IMG/M metagenome (GOLD analysis project Ga0181553, IMG submission 133753) | Coastal salt marsh microbial communities from the Groves Creek Marsh, Skidaway Island, Georgia - 011502XT metaG (megahit assembly) | ecosystem: Environmental > Aquatic > Marine > Intertidal...
GCGCCGATGCCGTGGAAAGCATCTACCGGGAAGGCATCCGTTACAAGAAATGCGGCATTGGCCTGCTGGACCTGTGCACCCGCAAGTTTGAGCAGCGGGATTTCTTTGCCCCGCAGCAATCGGACAAATCCCGCACCCTGATGCACACCGTGGATCGTATCAATGAGCGTTACGGCCGCTATACCGTGCAATTGGCCAATACCGGTATTCAGCCGAAATGGCTGATGAGCCGCAACTTCAAGTCTCCCGCCTACACCACCCGCTGGGCGGATATTCCCGTCGTACGTTGTTAAAGACAGGTCGTTGTTAAAACAGTCCACTGTTAGAATAGCTTTCCAACCGACTTTACTGCCACAGGAAGCCACCAATGTTTGAATGGGTCTTGTTCCCGGAAGCCTGGATAGCGCTCATCACGCTTATCGCCCTGGAAATTGTGCTGGGTATCGACAACATCATCTTTATTTCCATCCTCGTCGCCAAGCTGCCAACACACCAGCAAGACAATGCCCGTCGTATCGGCATCACCCTGGCGCTGGTTTCCCGCCTGGTGCTCCTGCTGTGTATTGTCTGGATCATGCGACTGATCGAGCCCCTGTTTACCCTCCTTGGCAACGAAATCTCCGGCCGCGACATTATTCTCATCGCCGGTGGTCTTTTCCTGCTGGGCAAATCAACCCTGGAAATCCATGAAAGCCTGGAATTTCCAGAGGATGGGGATATCGGGGTAGCAAAGAAAGTCAGCTTTAATGCCGTACTGATCCAGATAGCTTTGCTGGATGTGGTCTTCTCCATGGATTCGGTCATCACAGCGGTTGGGCTCGTGGAATATGTCTCCATTATGGTAATTGCCATTATCATTGCCGTGGGTGTCATGCTGCTGTCAGCTGGCACTATTGGAAAATTCGTTGACAACAATCCCACCATTAAAATCCTGGCACTGGCATTTCTCATCCTGATTGGTGTGACCCTGATTGGCGAGGGACTCGATGCCCATATCCCGAGAGGATATATCTACTTTGCCATGGCCTTTTCCGTTGGCGTAGAAATGCTAAACATACAAATGCGAAAAAACCGTGCGACCAGCACAATGCATTTGAACAAGAAAATACAGCTATAACTGCAAGATCAAAACATGCCAGATAATAATTTCTCCGATATGTATAAAGCCATGAGCACAGTTGCTCATGACCCGATTTTCTTCAAGGGAAAGTTTGATGAAGCGGTCAGGCTGATCATTCAACGCACAGCAGAAGTACTGAATTGCGATCGGGTCAGTGCGTGGGACTATAAGAGCATCGGGAATGAGAAATACATCAACTGTATTGAATTATGGATACGGTCTACGCATGAATTTTCCAGTGGGACTGAACTGGGCGAAGATGACTGTTACACCTATCTCAATGCCCTTGAGAGAGACGCCGTCCTTGTCATGAATGACGTGGAAACCGATCCACGCTGCGTTGAGTTGATGCAGGAATACCTGCCTGCACACAATATCAAGTCAATGTTGGACGCCCCCTTTCTTTATAACGGTCAACTTGCAGGCGTGCTGTGTGCCGAACATGTTGGGGAATTCCGTGAATGGTCGATGGAAGAACAGCATTTTATTGCCAACATGGCCAGCCTGCTTTCCATCGCCAGGGAGCGCGAACACAGCAAGCAACTGGAAAGACTGCTGGAAAAAGAAAAGGATCGCTACCAGCAGCTCGCCTATAGTTCCCTCGAGGGCATCATGGTTACGGTGGATAACAAGATTGAATTCATCAATCCCTCGTTGAAGCAGCTTGCTGCAGAAGCCAATCTCAGCATTACCGATATAGCCGGAAAAAAAGTTGCTGATGTACTCCCGGAAGAACAGGCCAGCATAGCCCTGCAGCGAACGCTGAAAATACTGGGCGAAAAAGCCACGCTTGAACCATTGGAATATGAATTCCCGCAGCCTGATGGCTCAACTCTGTATTTCGAAGTGTCTTCAAAGTATGTGCGGTGGAATGGTAAAGATGCCATACAATCGAGCATTCGCAATGTCACCAACACGGTGAATTACAGAAAAAAATTGGAGCGCTATACCACCCAGCTGCGGTCTATCGCCAATTCATTCCCGGGGGGATTTACATACATTGACCGCGAAGAAATCTTCCGAGAAGTAAACGATATTTATGCTTCATGGCACCATGCTAAAAAAGAAGATTTTATCGGGAAATCTTTCCGTATTTTTCTTGGTAAAAAGAATTATGAGGAAATTCTTCCCAACTTAGAAAAACTTCGTGAAGGAGGCAGCATATCCCTGGAGGGGACACTGACTGAGAAAGGTGACAACAGACCAGTACAATTTACAGTTGTGCCTGACATGGATGACAAAAATACTTTGCAGGGATACTTCACCCTGATTACTGACCTTAGTAACCTGAAAGAAACTGAAAAAGCATTACGCCAGGCCCAGAAAATGGAAGCGGTTGGTCAGTTAAGCGGTGGTATCGCTCACGATTTCAATAACCTGTTGTCAGTGATTATCGGCAACCTCGAGCTAATGCTGCTTGATATCCCAAGGGGCTCACCTCTTGAGTCCAATCTTGAATACGCCATGGCAGCTTCAAAGCGCGGCGCAGAACTGACCCAGAAATTACTCGACTTTTCCCGACAGAGTTCAAGCGAATCAGAAACCATTAGTATTAATGAAAACATTAATAAGATGCTATACCTGATCAACAAGTCATTAGCATCATCAATCAGCGTTGAATTGAAGCTGCAGGAAGATATCTGGCCTATTATGCTTAACTCGGGAGAGCTGTCTGATGCCATCCTGAATATGTCACTCAATGCACGCGATGCCATGGCAGAACACAACGGCACCTTGACTATCACCACACAAAATCAAACTATCGATGAAAATGACTATGTCATGTTGTCTATGGTCGATACTGGATGCGGTATTGAAAAATCACAACTGGACTTCATCTTCAATCCCTTCTACTCCACCAAGGGTGAAAGCAACGGCTCCGGACTAGGATTAAGTATGGTCTATGGTTTCGTGATTCGTTCAGGCGGCTTCATCGAGGTGGATTCAAAGGTGGGTAAAGGCACCGAATTCAGGCTGTATTTTCCCAGGCTGCAGGAATCTGAAAATGACAGGTTGACCAGCGATCCCAAGAGTTCTCATCAACCCAAATTACAGTTTGGCTCTGAAACCATTCTCATTGTGGACGATGAAGAACCTCTTCTTGCAACCATTGATTCAATGTTGAAAAAAATGGGATACAAAACCCATACAGCAAATAATCCTGATGCAGCACTGGAAACTCTCAAAGAACATCCCGAGATTGATCTTCTGTTTAGCGACATCGTCCTGGGAACAGAAATGGATGGTTATCAGCTGGCATTGAAAGCGAGAATATCCAATTCGAAACTCAAAATATTACTTACAACCGGCTTCAACAAATCAGAATGGGCTACCGAGTATTCAAAACAGCTACCCCATAGCAGCATCCTTAAAAAACCCTACAAGATGGAAGACCTTGCGCTGGCTATCCAGGATGCCCTCACGGGTAAGACCTGATCTTCAAGGATCAAAACCATGATGAACTTTGGCTTTTTTGTGCCAAATGTTAAAGTCAAAATTATCAGGCTATTTTCTTTGATATTACTTTTGTCAGACTACTTTGACCCTTGATCCTGTACCTACCGACATAGTCGGCTCATCTTAACCAGTTATTTAATTCCACAATATCCTGTGGGCTTAATGTCCCTGCTGAACGCTTCAGGTTCAATGTGTTTATCACATAGTTGTATCGTGCATTGGCATAATCCCTCAACGCCTGGTATAGCGTACGCTGTGCCAGCACAACATCCACCGTATTTCTGGTACCCACTTCTGCGCCCACTTGTACTGCTTCAAGCGCACTGGTGGCGGACACAATTGCCTGTTGGCGTGCGGCTACTGTAACTACATCTGTCTGGACACTGCGGTAAGCATTACGAATATTCTGCACAGCATCACGACGGGTAAACAGTAACAATTCTTCAGTGGCATTGCGGTTATGGTAGGCCTGTCTTTTACGGGCCGAGGTTAATCCTCCCTGGTATAGCGGTATAGTCAGACTGAGAGAAATCGCAGCGCGCTCATTGGCCTGGCCGGGGAAGAAGCTGAAAGGGTTAACTGATTCTGCGTTGTAACTGTAATTGGCACCGACAGATAACGTTGGCAGGTAACGGGCACGCGCTGATCGTGCATCCTCCTGGGATGCCGCGAAATTATATTCCGCTGCTTTCACAGAAAGGTTATTACTGCTTGCTGTGCTTTCCCATGCTTCCAGGTCTGCCGGTTGAGCCCCTTCCACCGGAAACTCTTCATCCAGGCTTTCCAGCATGGCGTGGGATTGCCCTGTCAATACTTCCAGGGCTTCTATACGCTGTGCCAGGTTGTTTTCCTCAACCAGGCGCTGTACCCGGGACAAATCGTAATTGGTCTGCCCTTCAAACACATCGGTAACAGTTGCATTGAGTCCCACTTCGAATCGCTGCTCGGTTTGTTGCAGAACCTGCTGTGCAGCTTCTTCTTCAGCACGGAATGCTTCGAGATTATCCTGGCTGCGCAGCACATCAAAGTAGGCTGTGGCGACCCTGACAATGAGGTCCTGTTCAGCGATAGCCAGGTTTGTCGCATTGGCCATGTCAGATTTTTTTGCAGACTGAAAGGCATACCAGGCTTCCATGTTTACCAGGTTCTGATTCAGGTTCAGTCCCCAGCCATGAGAATTAAAACCGGCACCATAGCTGTAAAATTCGGCCGGCGCATTCGTATTACGCGCCGTCTGACCCTGGAGTTGAATACTTGGTAATAGTTGCGATCTGCCCTGGTCCAGCAAGGTGTGATTGGCTTCGAACCTTTCCCTGGCTTCCCTGACCTGCGCATCGTTTTGTGCGGCCAATTCAAATATATGAAGCAGGTCATCTGCCTGGGCCTGCATGCTAACGTTTAATGCCGTCACCACGAGTACGGTTTTCATCCATAGTACTGGCTTGCTCATATTCCCTTTCCTCTCTGCTGTGGGAGTAACTCGATTATCCAGCAGGGTATTGCAAGGGGGATGCCAGAATGATTAGTTCAAATAATTCAATGGGTTATGAATTAAGAATGTTGGGAAGTGGTGGTATAGGCCAAGAATTAGCCGCAAGCCCCAAGCTGCTAGCGGCTAGAAGCTAGTGGCTAGCAGCTTTTTCAGGCAAGCCGTACCGCTATCCCTTCCAGCTCAGATGAAGGGGCATCGAACAGGTTCATAACCTCCGGATCATGCCCCGGAATGATATTGGCAGGATCATCGACAAGTTTCTTCATCTTGTCCCAGCCATCAATCATCTGGGCAACATCAACCACGATGGGAAATGGTCGGCGCTCGTTCATGTTGGCAGCATAGTGACTGGCATCTGATGCCAGCACCAGCCACCCCTTTTGGGTCCATAACCTGACCACCTGCAGCCCCTTGGTATGACCGCCAACATGGTGCAGGGAAATATTCGGAGCCACTTCTACATCACCATCGTAAAAACTGACCCTGCCCTTGTAGACATTACGGACCATCGCAACGACTTCATCTTCTTCAAATGCATGGGAGAAAAAAGGGTTAGCCATGTAGCGACCGGTCGCATAGGCCATTTCACTGTCCTGCAAGTGAAACCGGGCTTTTGGAAAGAGATCAAAATTGCCAACATGATCGTAATGCAGGTGTGTAATGATGACATCTTCCACTTCTGATGCATCAACACCCAGCAATTTCAGTCCCTGGGTCGGGCAACGCAGGAATTCACGTTTGCGTTTGTCTGCAGCTGCCTGGTTGAAGCCGGTATCAATGACCCAGGTTTTGCTTTCACTTCTTGCCATCCAGACAAAATAATCCATAGGCATGCCTGATTCATGGACATCGCCTCCAAGGAAATTTTCCGAAGACTTGCGATCTACACGCGCATAGCGAATGGCAAATACTTCAAAAGGTTCAAGCGCGGCCATGGTTCATTCAGACTCTGTGAGTGACTCAAGGTATTTATACAGTTCCGTGTTGTCGGACTCAAAGCCAAGTGCTTCTTCAGCCTTGTCATAGGTACCACTTAACAGGTTAATGAAACTGTTTGGCGTGCCTTCTGACTCGGCAAGATCCACGGCAAAACGCAGATCCTTGGCCATCAGCCCCAGGTAAAAACCGGAATTGAACGTGCCGGGTAGGACAAACTTGGGAAACTTGTCTTCCGAGGTATTACTGCGTCCGGTTGAGGCATTGATGATGTCCACCATCACTTTCGGATCAAGTCCGAATTTCGCACCGGTAATCACTGCTTCTGAGGTCAGGGCCAGTGTGCCGGCAGATAGAAAGTTATTCATGGCTTTCATGGCATGACCCGAAGCCGGGCCGCCTGTGTGAAAGAGTTTTCCCATTACCTCAAAGACTGGACGACAAGCTTCAACGTACTCTTTGTCACCACCGGCCATGATGGCAAGAGCGCCATCGGCAGCCTTGTACTTACCGCCTGATACCGGCGCATCAATCGCTGAAAAGCCTTGTTCTGCCAACTCACTGCTTAGTGCGCGGGTATCCACTGGTGAGCAGGAGCTCATATCAATCAGTAACGTGCCTTGCTTCAGTCCAGAAACAACACAATCCCCGGTAGCGTCGCCGCCACCGAGCAGTACTTTTCGCACGGCCTTGCCTTCGGGCAACATGGTAATCACCAGGTCTGATGAAGCGCCCAGGGCATTCAGGGAGGTTGCGGATTGCGCCCCTGTTTCATCACAAAATTGCTGAACGACATCGGCATTAAGATCTGTGACTGTTACTTGATAACCTGCATCAGCAAGTCGCGCGGCCATGGGATACCCCATATTGCCAAGTCCAACAAAGCCGATTGCTGATGGTGGTGTAATACTTTCCATTTCAATACCCTGCTTATTCGCCATCCATTTCTTCTATGACAGGCGTAGCAGCACGGAAACTGTCAACGGCAGCTGGAACACCACAGTACACTGCAGCCTGCAGAAAGACTGCAGCTATCTGTTCATTCGTGAGGCCGTTGTTCTTGGCACCCCGTGTGTGTACAGCCACCTCATGGGTCTTACCCAGGGCTGTCAGCATGCCCAGGTTAACCAGGCTGCGCTCTTTGCGGGACAGACCGCCTTTGTTCCAGCCATCTCCCCAGCAGTATTCGTTCAACAGATCCTGCAGGCCCTGGTTGAATTCAGTGGCATTGTTCAGTGCGGCGTCTACATACTTGTCTCCAAGCACTTCGCGGCGGGTTTGTATCCCCTGTTCTTTCAGGGCTGAGCGGGAATCATCAGACATGGTATTACTCCAGAGTTTTTATCAAAGACGTTATGAAAATTCGAGGCGTGCATCATAACAATTCTCAAGTTTTTTTCGTAACTTTAATCATGGACAGCAGTACAATGATACTGCACTGTAGCCCGATTCCGATTGATCCAGTTTTACAGGAGAATTCATGAGCACCAATCCATTCAATCTAGAAAACAAGACTGCCATCATCACCGGTGCTGCCTCAGGTATCGGTGCCGCAACGGCCGAGTTATTCGCCTCTGTCGGTGCAACAGTCCACGCCAGCGATATCAATCTGGAAGCCTGCCAGGAAAGGCACGCAGGCAATGACAATATCATTGTCCATCATTGCGATGTCTCAGATAAGCAAAGTGTCGATTCACATATTGCTGCCGTGCTTGCCAGTGGCACAGTGGATATCCTTTTCAATAATGCCGGTGCCGGCATGGTGGGTCGCATCGAGCAAACCTCGGAAGAAGATTTTGACCGGCTTTACAACATCAACGTCAAGGGCGTGTTTCATATGACCAGCGCCCTGATGCCCCACTTCCTGGAGAAAAAAGCCGGCAATATAGTCAACATGGCCAGCATCTGTGGCGTGATCGGCGTTCCTGACAGGTTTGCCTACTGCATGAGCAAGTTTGCCATCGTGGGGATGACCAAGGCCATGGCCATGGATCATGCACAGGACAATATTCGCGTGAACTGCATCTGCCCTGGCCGCATTGCCACACCATTCATGCTTGCACGGATTAACGAGTACCCTGATCCGGATGCAATACGTGCTGATATGGATGCCAGCCAGCCCATGGGAAGAATGGGTGAACCTGAAGAAGTGGCTTCAGTTGCCCTGTACCTTGCCTCTGATGCGTCAGGCTTTGTGACAGGCGCCTGTGAAAGTGTTGATGGTGGATGGTTTGCCGGCTGACGCCAGCGCTGGATAAAGGATCAAAGATAAAAGGTACAGGGAGTCAGCAACCAGACTCATCGAAGCCCACCTTGATCCTGTATCTTTGATCTTTTATCTACCCGGCCAAACCATCTCTGTCATAGCATCCCGGTTAGGATAGACTGTGTAGGGTTTTCCGCCCTGCCACTGAATGACAAGAATTTCTGCATCGATGCGCTTGCCAGTTTCATCAAATCGAACCCTTTCCCCTGCGAAATAATCTGCAGCACCTGCAGTGATATCCATAGTGTGCAGGGCATTGTTCACGGCAACACTATCCGGCGTTTCTGCCAATTCCAGCGCTTCCTTTAACAACCAGATATGCCCAAAAGCACACAGCGGATTCTGGGTCATCCAGGGCTCGCCTGAGAATTCCATGTACTCGGCAATCATGGCTTCCTGGCCACTGGTACTCCAGTTGGCCACGATGGACATGACGCCTTCGAGAAGCTGTGGCGGCATGTTGGCAGCCAGATCCGGAGAGCCCATCGCAGCGCCATTGGAAATGGTAGGCAGGCGTCCCCTGCCCAGGCCAAATTCATTCATTTTCTCCAGCAACAACTTGGTATCAGAGATTGCCGTCGGCAGGAGCAGCAACAGGTCGGGCCGCCGGGATCTCACGCGCTGAATCAGGGGCGTCGCATTGGCCAGCGGCGGTGTAAAAACTTCATTTACCACCAGTTCCAGGTTGTTATCTGCCAACGCAGTGCCTTCAACGATTGGATTAACAAAAGCAACAGACGCCGCCGTATTATCCATCACGATTCCAATGGTCTCGGGCCTTTCACCCGATGCCTGTTCTGCAATATCCAGCAACAGGGGTAAGGCATTCTCACTCTGGTAGGCACCGGTGGCAGAAGTCTGGAAGACATAGTCATACCCACGCGAGGTAACCAGGTCAGAATAACTGAGGGTTAGCATGGGTACCTGCGCCCTTTCTGTCACTTCGGTGACAGCAAGCGTAAATGAACTCAGGTAAGAACCCGTTGCACCGACAAGGTCATCTTCCTGTGCCACCATACGCTGCGCAGCATTCTTGGCTCTTTCAACTGAGTCACCTGTATCGTAGACCACTAATTCGAGAGGCCGACCGCCATGAGCCTGGATGCCACCACCTGCATTGATCTGTTCAACAGCCAGTTCCGCTGCAGCGCGCATAACCTGTCCCTGTCTTGCCCAGGGGCCGGATAATGGGACTATCAAGCCTACCTTGATGGGATCCTGAGCCTGAACAGGCTGGAAAATCATGCTGACAAGAAGAATTAAAAATGCACACGTTTGTTTCATAGCAGTAAAAAGTTTTCATTGAAAAGCGATAGCCCAATGATCATTCGGGGCACCTGGAGTGTCAAGGAAAGCCTGTGAATTGGCAGGAGCTTTATGGTCTTAAAAGTCGCACTAAAGAGAAAGAAGAGTATCTTCCAGCAACAGGGTTTGCACAGCCTGGTACTGCGACATGAATACTTCCCCATTGAGTGCTGACAGGAAAGGCGTTCTTTCCAGGCAGTCCATTACCGGGCCTTTGACTTCCGAAAGATGAAAACCAATTCCCTGCTCGCGGAGAATGTCATTGATAGACTCCAGCACTTCCAGTGCACTGATATCAATTTCATTAACCGCTGTACACATCAGGATAATGTGCCTGAGTTCTTTTCGCTCACCAAGGTTCTTGAAAATCTCATCCTCAATAAAAGAGGCGTTACCAAAATACAAACTTTCGTCGACACGCAAAGTAAGAATGCTTGGAAAGGTTTCCACTTTGTGTCGTTTTACATTCCGAAAATGTTTGGTGCCCTTGATTTCACCCACTTCAGCAATATGCGGTTTGGAAGATTTATAGAGATGGAGCAGTAATGACGCCATCACGCCGACAGTAACGCCGATTTCAACCCCTTCGATCAGGGTCACCAGTATCGTGGCAGCAACCGCAATAAAATCTTTCCTGGAATATACAAATGTTTTTTTCAGGATAGAAAAATCCACAAGTCCGAGCACGGCAACGATTATCGTAGCCGCCAGCGTGGCCTTAGGCAGCAGTGCCAGGTAATCAGTGAGAGTAAGCGTCGCCAGGGCGATACCTATTGCAGTGAAGAATCCTGCCGCAGGTGTTTTTGCACCGGCATCGAAATTCACCACGGAACGGGAAAAGCCACCGGTAACCGGAAAGCCACCAGATACCGACGAAGCAATATTTGCTGCACCAAGACCAATCAGTTCCTGGTTCTGGTCAATTTTTTGTCGGCGCCTGGAGGCCAGGGTCTTGCCTACAGAAACCGATTCCACGTAGCCAATAATTGATATCAGTATGGCTGGTAATAGCAGCTCCCTGACCAGTAATAAGTCAAAGGATGGAAATTGCAAAACTGGCAAACCGGAAGGGATCGCTCCAACCAGGGTTACGCCCTGACTCTCAAGCTCCCCTGCACTTGCCCAGACAATTGTAAAAATTACCGCCATCACCGGCGCTGCCTTGGTAATAACACCAGCTGCAAAGTCGGATAGACCGGCATTTACAAGGAGACCATTGAGCCAACGCCGTGTACCGAAAAGAAATACCAGCACCACCAAGCCAACCGATAATGTCGCAGAGTTCAGATTACCTATATTGGCTGACATGCTTTCCAGCAATTCAGGCAGGCTGTCACCGCCGCCTTCAATACCAAGAACATGCCTGATCTGACTGACAGCAATGATGATGGCTGATGCGGTGATAAATCCTGACACCACCGGATGTGAGAGGAAGTTTGCCAGGAAGCCGAACCGAAGAATGCCAAGAAACAGGAGGAACAGGCCAGAGAGCATGGCCAGCAAAATTGCTGCCTGCAGGTATTCAGCCGGCGATTCAAGATTGAGCCCACCTATTGATGAAGCTGTCATCAGAGAAGCGACAGCGACAGGGCCAACTGCCAGGGTACGACTGCTGCCAAATACTGTGTACAACACCAGGGGCAATATACTGGCATACAAACCAACCTCCGCCGGCACACCAGCCAGCAAGGCATAGGCAAGGGATTGGGGCACCAGCATGATAGTGACGATAACTGCTGCCACCAGGTCGTCTGTCAGTGTCCTTGCATCATATTCCCTGATCCATGTCAGGCAGGGGAAGAATTTGTTCAGGCTCTTACTCCTGGATATCAGCTAATCGGCGCGGTGAGACCAGGGTCTCTTTACCCTTGAGCATACCTTGCCAGTACAACCATGGCATGACTATTTTTTTAAGGAACCAGGCAAGCCAGGTGGGCCGGGTTCCATTGAGCAGCCATGCCGGCAGAGTCGGTGCCAGTTTGCCGCCGTACTTGAATTCTGCCAGTACTATTTTGCCACGCTCAACAGTGAGCGGACAGGCACCGTAACCATCATATCCAAAGACATCAATTTCCTGTTTCATATCCTGAAGCACATTACATGCAACCACAGGTGCCTGCTTTCTTATGGCAGCGGCTGTTTTTGCGTTAGGCGTGTTCATAACATCACCGACTCCCCAGATATTACTGAAGGATTTGTGTTGCAGTGTGTTGGGATCAACATCAAGCCACCCGGCATCATCAGCCAGTGGACTGTTCCTGATGAAATCAGGAGCACATTGGGGGGGACATACATGCAGCATGTCGAATTCAGTGGATACCAGCTCTGTCTTGCCCTCGCTGACTGTTTTGCTGAACCAGGCAGTTTTACTTTCTCCATCGACTTTCACCAGGTTGTGACTGTAATGCAAACCCACTGCATATTTATCCATGTAGGATTGCAGGGCCGGTACGTAGTCAGCAACACCAAAAAGGACGCCACCCGCATTATAGAAATGGACTGCAATATCTTTCAGGACACCCTTCTTCTGCCATTGATCTGCAGACAAATACAACACTTTCTGCGGAGCACCGGCACATTTGATTGGCATGGGCGGCTGGGTGAATACTGCCTTACCTGAGCCAAGGTTCTGAACCAGCTCCCATGTATAAGGAGCATATTCGGGCAGATAATTGGAAGTCACCCCATTTTTACCCAGGGTCTCCTCGAGTCCTTCAACAGCATCCCAGTTCAGTTTGAGCCCCGGACAGACAATCAATCGCTCATAGGTAATAACATTCTCATCACTGAGAACCACAGCATTGTTACCGGGATCAAAGGAAGTGACGGCCGCCTGGATCCAATTAACCTTACCAGGTATCACAGCACCCATGTTGCGGCGGGTCTCCTCTACGTTGAAGATGCCACCACCGACCATGGTAAAGCCAGGCTGGTAATAATGGTCTCCCGCAGGGTCAATGATAGTAATTTTCAGGTCGGATTGTCTTTTCAGCAAACTGCTTGCGACTGAAATGCCGGCACTGCCGGCACCAACAATAACCAAAGGGTGCACAAGATTATTGGAATCCATTTATAGTCCTCACGTATGGAAATGTTCTGGTGAATTACTTGAATGCATCAAGAGGCAGTTTCAGATAGACCCTGCCATTGTCTTCCTCGGGAGGCAGATGCCCTGCCCGCATATTCACCTGCAAAGAAGGCAGGATCAGTGTTGGCATGTCCAGGGTCGCATCCCTGGCTTCCCGCATTTTGACGAATTCATTTTCTTCAACACCTTCACGGACATGTATGTTGGATTTCTTTTCATCCGCCACGGTAGTTTCGAATGAGATTTCTCTATTCTCTGGATAGTCATGACACATATACAAGCGTGTGTTATCAGGCAAAGCCAGTACACGCGAAATAGACTGGAAAAGTATCCGGGCATCACCTCCGGGAAAGTCTGCCCGCGCCGTGCCGACGTCAGGCATGAACAGCGTGTCACCCACAAAAGCTGCATCCCCAATCACATGTGTCATACACGCAGGTGTATGTCCGGGCGTATGTATCGCGTAGGCTGTCATTTCACCTATCTGGTAACTGTCACCGTCTGAAAAGAGCACATCAAACTGGGAGCCATCACGCTTGAAATCACTTCCAGTGTTGAAAATACCCGCAAAGACATCCTGGACAACTGTAATATTTTCACCAATGCCAATTTTGCCGCCAAGCCTTTCCTGGATATAGGGCGCAGCTGTCAGGTGATCAGCATGGACATGGGTCTCGATCAACCATTCCAGTGTCAAATCATTTTCCTGGATCCAGGCTATGATTTCATCGGCTCCTCTGTGACTTGTGGTGCCAGAGGGGTAATCAAGATTCATTACTGAATCGATGACAGCACAGGAAGTTGACGCCGGATCTCTGACTACATAGGAAAAGGTTTCGGTCGCCTCGTCAAAAAAGGCCTTCACTTCCGGTTGTACCGATAGGTCCGGGCTAAATGGAATTTTTACGTTCATGGAATCCCTCTATAAAAGTCTCTCAACTGATTCATTCAGTTTAACGACACGTCAATTATCGTCACTAAATTTCAAACCACTTTAGTGCATTTCATCTTATAAATTTTGTTCTTCTGTTCATTTTGTACTTATTATTTAACACTTAGTGCACAAACTATGCCATGCAGTAAGCATTGATCAGTGTTTTTGCAAGTTGCTGAATATCAATGACTTTTACTGTTCCAGAGAGGCGATTGGCAAAAGTATTTGATGAGTGCTTTGACAAAAAAATTGTCACATTTGACAAAGTATTTGACACAAATGACATGGCCAGTGATCAGGAAATAAAAAAGGGGGACTTCTAACCATTCCCAATTCAAGTAAACCAGGGGCCAAAATAAAAAGGGAGACTCCTAACCAGTCCCAATTCAAGTAAACCTGGGCCCAAATAAAAAAGGGAGCTTTATAAAAAGCTCCCTTTCGTGATGAGTTGGGTTCCAGCGGAACTCAATCAAGATTTCTCTTGGAGGTGGTTATGATTCCCTCCGGACTATCGTATTAATCATATCAATAGCACCGAATAGAACATTAACACCAATACCCGCTAAAACCTTACACATATCACTAGACATTGGATCACCTCCTTTTATTTTCAGTTGAATTGGCATTGACAGTACCCGTTACATTCAAAAGTGTCAACATAATGAATATGTACCCGGAAATACCTGTTGGGTTTGACTATATTTCAGACGTGGTTTTCCTCAACGGTGAAATGACAAAGATACAAACCCCTGAAGGCCAGGCAAGCGAAGCCATAAAATTCAACTTTTCTTTTATTCTGAAGAAAGAAGATGGCCAATTGAAAATCTGGCAATGTCGGATCGCCCGTTAGCCAGGTCTGTTACATCCCGAGATATGCCTGTCTTATCCTGTCGTTATCCTGCAGCTCTGCCGGTACACCACTTAGAATAATGCTCCCTGCCTCAATTACATAGGCACGACTGGCAAAGTGCAGGGCTTCAGCCACCCGCTGCTCTACCAGCAGGATGCTCATGCTGCTGCTTTGGTGAATCTCAATCAGGCGTTCAAATATATTATCTGCTATGGCAGGTGCCAGCCCCATGGAAGGTTCATCCAGCATCAGGATCTCTGGGGCTGCCATCAGCCCCCTGCCTATGGCCAGCATTTGCTGCTCACCTCCAGACAGGGTTCCTGCCAGCTGTTTCTGCCTGTCTTTCAGAACAGGAAACCATTCATATATTTTTTCCAGGTTATCAGACTGCTTTCCTGGATTTCGGCTTGCAATGGCTCCCAGCTCCAGGTTTTCAAGCACGGTGAGCGATGAAAATACCTGCCGCCCTTCAGGGACATGGGCAATACCGAGATGGGCGCGCCTCGAAGAAGCCACTTTTTCCAGGTTGTGTTCTTTATAGAATATGGAGCCCAGGCGGGGTGTTACGATGCCGGAAATGGTTTTAAACAGCGTGCTTTTGCCGGCACCATTTGGCCCCACGACTGAGACAAACTCCCCCGAGTTAACCTCAAGGTTTATGTCACGCAGCACATCCACACCACCGTATCCAGCGTGCAATGATTCTATTTTTAACAAACGCTCACTCATCCCTGTCCAACCACTTCTTTCCCAAGTAAGCCTCAATAACACGATCATCCTTCACGATGTCGTCCGGAATGCCTTCCGCCAATAGTGCGCCGTGATCAAGCACAATAAACCTGTCCACCAGTTGCACCATGGCCTGCATACTGTGTTCAATGATCACGATGGTAATGCCAAGCAGCTGCACCTTGCGCAATACTTCCAGGACATTCTCCATGGCCTCCGGATCAAGCCCCGCCAGTATTTCATCCACCAGAATCAGCCGGGGTTTGGAAGCCAGCGCCCTGGCCAGCTCCATCAGCCGCAGCTCCCTGTTCGTCAGATTACTTGCAGGAGAATCACATTTATCAATGAGTCCAACGAGCTTGATTGCTGCAGAGGCAAGTTGCTGCGCTTCATCCTTGTCCTTGCTGTGCACATAGGCACCCAGGATGACATTGTCCAGAATAGACAGATGCGCAAACGGCTTGGCTACCTGGAATGTTCGTGCAATGCCCAAGGCACAAATCCGGTTGGGCTTAAGCTTCAACAGGGAGTTATCGCGAAACAGGATTTCCCCTTCATCAGGCGCAACAAACCCGTTGAGAAGATTAAACAGTGTGGTTTTTCCTGCACCGTTCGGCCCGATAATGCCAAGCAGCTCCCCGTTTCTGACACTGAAGCTGAGATCGTTTGCCGCTTTGAGTCCCCCATAGGATTTGGACAGATTGTTAACAGTCAGGATATTCTGTCCGGCTTTGTCGTCATGTCGAGCCAGTAATCCTTCATCGATATCTGTATTTGCCTGACTGGCTGATGTGCCAAGCACCCTGCCCAGATTGGGTTTCATCAATGAGCGCAATTTCCAGATAATCCCTTCCGGCGCAAACAGAATCACTGCAATGATGGCCACACCGTAAATCACTCCCTGGATGCCGGGAAAATCAGCTGCATATCGCGCATAGAGAATTTCACTCAGGGGCACCAGGATAAAAGCACCCAGCACCGGTCCCCACAAAGTCCCCACACCACCGAACATGGCAAAAATCAGGGCCTGGGCAGAGACCAGCATCCCGAACACCGCCAGCGGTGTAACCACCAGCAACACTACTGCATAGAAGCCACCGGCTGCACCGGCGATAGCACCACTGACAGTAATGGCTACCAGTTTCCAGTAAAGCGTGTTGATTCCAGCGGCCTCTGCAGCGTCCTCATCCAGCTTGATAGCCAGCAGTGACAAACCAAACCGCGAGTGCGAGAGCAGCGATGTAATGGCCATTGCCAGCATCAGCAGCAGAATGGAAATCAGGACATAGAAAAAAGGATTTTCAAACTGCATGTAGGCCAGGGGTGCTTCACGATTCATGGGCAGAGCCACCTCCTGGTAGCCCAGCCATTCAAAGATATAAAGCAGCGCCAACGGATAGGCCAGCATGGCCAGGGCAAAGTAATGGCCGCGCAGTCGAAAAGTGGGGATACCTACCAGCAAACCTGACAGGCCACCGGTTAACGTGGCAAGAATGATGGTCAGCCAGGGACTCAGATTCCAGAGAGCCAGACCTAGCGCGACAAGATACGCGCCCAGTCCAAAAAAAGCGGCGTGTCCAAAACTGATTAAACCGCTGTATCCGGAAAGCAGGTTCCAGGACAGTCCCATCACCGCCCATACCGGCACAATAGTCATGATGAGCTGGTAGTAGCTGTTGCTGATCAAAAGGGCCAGCACAATGTATACAAGCCCGAATAAACCAATATGGCGAAAATCTTTTTTTACCGCCGGGCTGAGTTTTTCTTTGCCCGTTGTCATGCGGTTCTATCCCTGGTCCCGAAAAATCCCTGGGGACGAAACAGGATTATGATAAGAAAGCAGACAAAAATAATCGTGTTCTGTAACTGGTTCGGGAGGATGATGGCTGATACCTGCTGCAAAATACCGATTGTCATTCCACCGAGAAATGCACCCCGAACACTGCCCAGCCCCCCAAGCACAACACCTGCATACATGATGATGACGTATTCAGTGCCAATATAAGGCTGGAAGGGTGCATTGGACGCCAGCAAGCCGCCCCCGATTGCAGTGATAGCAACTCCAAATCCAAAGGCAACACGATGACAGCGATCAACATTGATGCCCATGTAGGTCGCTGCATCAGGATTGTCCGCAGAAGCGCGCAGGGATTTACCAAGTCTTGTCCTGGCCATGACTAGCCCGAAAGCGACAACTACGATAATGGCCAGAATTGCCGAGATAGTCTGCGCCTGATTAACAAAGACACTGACACGGTCACCCACCATCGGGCCCCATTCCCAGGCACTATATGAAAGTTCGTTGGATACAGAAACAGGCGTTGAACCAAAGAAAAACAGTCCGCCGTTTTGAAGCACCAGTGCTACACCAAGCGTGAGTACAAGCTGGGCATAATGACCCTCTGCCTCCAGCTTGCTGGCTTTATGGCCGGTGACCGCGTTAATCAGAATCCGATGCAGTAATACACCGACAAGGAACAGTGCCGGCCCTGCCAGCAAGGCCAGCATAAAGGGAAACCAGACACCATTAAAAAATGCATAGGCACCAAACCAGGAAAAACAGAAATAGGCAAAGTACATGCCCAGCATCATGAATTCGCCCTGGGCAAAGTTGATGACACGCATGACGCCGAAGATCACGGTCAAGCCCACGCACATCAAACCGTACATGGAACCCATCAGCAATCCGGCGACTAAAGATTGCAGGAAGTTTTCCAGGTACTGGAGGCCATCCATAATTGTGAAGTGTTATTTTTTAGTACTGCGCCGAAATGGCAGAGACAGAAGGAACAGCCAGGTTGAGAAACTCATCATGCCCATTCCTTTCCTGGCCTCTTCCGGGCGCAGTTTTGCCGTCATGGGCATGGATTGAAAAATCTTTCCTTTTACCACCAACTGGTTTTCATCTTTTTCAATGGCCGTGACATCCATTAATTCACTGCCATCCTGTGCATATATCTTCATGCGTAACGAATACTTCCTTACTGGACTCAGTACTTATTTAATAACTAACTATTTAATTACCGCATCAAAGTCCATGCCAATCTGATCGAACATGGTCATTGCAGTACCACGGCCTGCACCGAATACACCACCGCCTGGGTGCTGGAACGGACCAACAAGGTAGAGACGCTCAACACCTGGAACAAGATTTTTACCGAGTTCCGGGGTCGGCCTGTGGGCACCAAACTGGTAAAGGTAAGGTGCCACACCATGGATATCTCCTCTCTGGAAACTGGCAGAAGTACGTTCCATATCCAGGGGGGAGTCACAGTGACAACCAAGCATGATGTCGCGACTCAGGTTGGGGACATAGGGCTTCATATTGGCAATCATGTGATCGGCAAAGGCTTCCTTGTGCTGGTCCCAGGCCTGGGCGCCACCATCGGGATGCTCATAAGGGCAGTAGTCCCAGGCATGCATTGTTGCCTTTCCTTCCGGCGCACGGGAAGGATCTATATTGGTCGCTGATCCAAGTGCACACAGGGAATTCTTGGGGATACGACCGTAACGCAGGTCATCAAAATGATCACGCAGGACATCTGTGTTTTCCGGCAACAGTTCAATCATCATGGCCTTCTTCACATCTTCACCACCAATAAATTCAAGGGGTTCATCCAGTGAGGCATGGATAGTGAAGACGCAGTTGGCCGACAGTTCAACATTCTCTGCAGTTTGGGCTACAAATGGCTCAAGCCCATCCACCATTTTCGGCAACAGGTGGGGGTGTATCGCTCCAATCACGGCATCTTTCGCCTTGATCTCGCGCCCGTCATCCGTCACGACACCAGTAGCCCTGCCTCCGGATACGTTGACCTTGCTTATGGACGTGCCGGTCACCACTTCGCCACCATGATCCTTGATGCAATTCACCAATGCCTGGCTGAGCATGCCGCTGCCGCCCTTGGCGACACCAATACCGTATTTCTCCAGCCAGCCAAGAAACATGAAGGGACCAATACCCGTGCCCTTCTCTTCAGGGCCGGTCAGGTTTTCACTGACCATGCGCAGGAAGTGCAAGCGAACCCGTTCGTCTTCGAAATATTCCATAACGATGTCGTAGGCACTCTTCATCATGACCGCCATGATTTCCTGGCCTTCCCTGCTCTGATCCATCATGGCGTACATGGCACCAATCGGTGCAGGCGGTGTATAGAGAGTGCCAACCAGTGCCGGCAGGTAGCCAGCAGCTGTTTCTGAAAAACGTCGATAATTCTCAGCATCTTTTGCCGAAAACTTGGCGATTTCCTCAATATTCTTTTCACGGTCGGTATGAATAGCCAGCGTCTGACCATCAGGGAACACCGAAATCATGGGGATTTCAGGATGGATATATTCCAGACCGTACTTGGACATCAAACCAAGCTCATCATTAACGATCATGGGGTTGGCCTGGATGAATATATGGGCCATCGAATGCTGATCATGCTTGAAGCCGGGAACAGTGAGCTCTCTTGTCACCACGCCTCCGCCAATCCAGTCCTGGCGTTCCAGGACCAGCACTTTCTTACCAGCTTTTGCCATGTAGGCTGCAGCAACAAGGCCATTGTGGCCAGAACCAATGGCAACGACATCAACGTCGTTATAAACATCATCAGACATGGATTACCTCTATTTCTTTTATATTCTTCAGGTTCTTTATTTTCGATGGATCAAGTCAATTCAGACTTGCGACCTGTGACTGGTCTCTTGTATCTTGCAGGTCAAATTCGAAACCAAGCATACCAGAGAAAAGGGGAGCATGTAGATATGTCAGATTTAGAATCACAGAACGAGGCACTGGTGAAAAATTTCTTTGAAGTCCTCAGTGCGGGCGACCTGGAAACCCTACGCGGCATGTTCCGGGAAGAAGCCTGCTGGACAGCAATGTCCAAGGAAATACCCGGAGCAGGGCCTCACCCGGGGCGTGATCACATCATTGATGAATTCCTGGCCCCCGTAAGGGGCATGTTCGTTGAAGGTGATCCAAAAGTCATCATTCACAAGCTCACTGCCAAGGACAATATGGTCTATGCGGAAACACAGGCAGTAGGTACTTTCCAGAGCGGTATTGAATACGACAACCTGTATTGCTGGGCGTTTGAAATTATCGATGGCCAGGTAGACCAGATTCGCGAATATATGGACAGCCACTACGTTATGAGTGTTGTCCCGGCGGGCGCATAAATTCGCCCCGCCTCCAGCCACAAGCTTTTAGAAAATGGACAAAGTAATGAATAAAATTATAAAGATTTCTTTGCTTACGTTATTCGTCTGTACTGCCAATGCACAAGACTTTGATATTAGTGATATCTGCAATGATTGCGTGGTTGAGAAATTTGCCGAGTGTGGTGGTTTTCTCGAAGGTGCCACCATTGATCCTGAAGGGACACTCTGGGTGGTGGATCTCCTCAGTGGCAAACTGCTGTCTGTGGATGACAATGGCCAGTGCAGTGTCGAAGGCAATACCGGTGGCCAGCCAAACGGTGCCAAGCATCATCGTGATGGTCGTTTGTTTATTGCGGACAAGGTCAAGGGAATTCTCGAGTTTGATCCAGACACCAGGGAAGTGTCACTCGTGGTCAACATGTACAAAAATGAACTGATCCGCGGTTTCAATGATCTTGTATTTGACAGCAATGGTGGCTTTTACTTCACCGAACCCTATGGCTCAGGTGCACTGGAACCGGTTGGTCGTGTTTTTTATGTCCCGCCCGGAGGAAATAATGCCACCATGCAACTGGTTTCAGGTGGCATGGCTTTTCCAAACGGCATCGCCCTGTCCCCAAACGAAATCAATCTTTACGTTGGCGAATATGCACGCAAACGCATCACTTCCCTGCCCTCACTGTCATCACAGGATGTGTTTGATACTTCCTATGTGAAAGCGCATACCGAAGGTGGCATTGGTCCTGATGGTATGGCTGTGGATGCAGAGGGTAATATTTACCAGGCCATATTCCAGGGAGGACAGGTGAGCGTTTTTGACCCCAATGGCTATCATTACGGCAAGATCTGGTTACCAGAAGACGCCGGGACCTTTGTGACCAACGTAGCCTTTGATGGTAACTGGTTGTACATCACTGAAGCGTCACAAGGGGTTGTCTGGCGCGTGCGTACCAATAACGCAGGGCACCTGCTCTGGCATCAGCGTTAAGCGCTCAAGATCAGATAAGCGTTCCTGACACCTGCCCTTTCTTATCTATACATAGAAAGGGCAGACCCAGGGCTTCAAGCCAATCAATTCCCTTTTCACCCTTCAATACTGCAATGGATGCGGCGCTGCCGGCAACGACACACTGATCAGCCAGTACACTGACTGAGCTGAATCCTTCTACAGGCCAACCCGTCAGAGGGTTAAGAATATGGCTGTATTTTTTACCCTGGATGAGTGTGTAACGTTCATAATCACCACTGGTGGCAAGCCCCCCTTGAACCATCTTGATGAATGCGACAGGTTTGTTGGAAGCTGTATCTAGCGGGTTCCGGATTCCTACCTGCCTGGACTTGCCCCCGGTATTGCCAAAAAGGCGAATATCACCTCCCAGCTCAACCATGCCCGGGCCATTCCCTTTTGCCTCTGCAATGGCTGCCACGCAATCGGCGGCATATTCCTTGACGATACCGCCGAAATCTATTTCCATTCCTGCTACAGGCAGGCAAATACTTTCCGGTTTCCTTTCTATTTTCTGCCAGCCTACCTTTTCGAGCCCTTTCCTGATGACTTCATCATCCGGTAGTACCTGCTTTTCCCCGAGATCGTGGTAATTCCAGATTGTCCTGAGTGACCCGCTGGTAATATCAAACAGGCCATCGCTTTGCTCGTAGCATGTGTTGGCATAATCCAGGAGCTTTCCTGTTTCCTCGTCAATATCTATGGATTTTCCGGAACCGGCCGACTGATTGATCCGGGTCGTGAGACTATCCGGTAAAAAGCGGGAGTATTTTTGTTCCAGCCGCTGCAACTCCTTTTCGAGTAAAGTCACAATAGCGCTGGAATCATTCCCTTGTTCTGATTCCAGGATAATCTCACAGGGGCTGCCCATCGCCCTGAATCGGTGATGGAATTTCCTGTCTGGATCAAAAGGTGTAGCTGACACCCAGGGACATCCTGGTGAAGTTGACCAGCGCAGGACTGCTGTCGCCTCCGTAGAGCGAGTAGCCATCATCGGTGACATACCGCTCCAGGACAAAGGTCAGGGTAAGATCATCCAACCTGGTCTGCACCTGCAATCCACCACTGACCGCACCATAGGCAGCCAGTCGGTAATCACTGGAATTGGGAATCCCGGGCGAGGTGAAATCATTCACTGGTGTAAAAAAATCTGCAGCGGACTGACTGTAATAACGAATGCTGGGAGTGACCTGCCAGCTGTCGCCAATATTCTGATACCAGGATGCATCCAGTGTGACGGAGTTAATGCCAAAGTCGTCATCATAAAGGCGCAAGTCCAGGTGTATTGCTGCATCAAGCGACGTAAAAAATCGCCTGTAGGCATTCGACCATGCCACTTGTGTCCTGGATTCAGGACGCAGATCACCCAGTTTATAGGGATCAGTAAGAAAACCGTTGTGCCGGGTGATATTCAGTGATGACTGGAACAGGGAATTCTGGTCAATGATCTGGCTCAGCGAAAAAAATCCAGAGGCAGTACGCTTACTTTCATCCGTCACACGATTAAATAAAGCGGCATCCGTTGGATTGATATCGTCATTTGAAAAACTGATGCCGCCGGAAAGTGTGGTCAGGTCATTATTAAAATTCCTGGCCATATCAAAGCCGCCACTCCAGGAGTCGTAATCATTCTCTTTCGATGTGCCGAGACTGAAGGCATAGTTTCCATTGTCCTGGTAGCGTCGCATGGTCAGGTTGTAGTCCCGACGCTGCTCGTGGATGGTTGCGCCACTCATCACTATGGATTTTTCACCATCAAAAGCTTCTAGTGCATACCAGGGTGAAGCACCACTCATGCTTTCGTAGCTTGAGCTAAGTGTTAATCCATAATTTTCCCCAACCGGTGTCACCAATTGGAACTGATGGATTGTGATGTCATATCGCTCGGGACTGCCGGAAAATAAAAACTCCTCTGGGAGCTTATCTTCTTCATAAGTGGAAATACGATAACCGAGACTGGTTTCAGTGGGCGGTGTATCTGCCCTTGCAGGCACAGAAATACCTGGCAATGCGAGGGCCGAAGCGGTTAATGCCAGTAGCGGCCGGGACTTCACTGAAACAGGACCATAGTTCAGTTACAGCCACAACCACCACCGGCAGCACTATGGCCACCGTTGGATGCTTCCTTGCTGAAAAAAATATGATTGTTGAGTGTCGTTTCCATGGGATCGGCATCTATGGCCATTTCAGGTTTAGCCAACGTGCCACGCTCCCAGGCCTGAACAGGCTGACAACCTGATGTCACCAGGGCAATACATACTGTCGCTGATATCAAGAGAAGGTTTTTTTTCATTGCTGATCTACCAGGGCCATTATTTCATTTTCAATCATTTCACCGTCACTGCGCTTGAATCCTTCATGAATCATGACGATATTACCTGCCTGGTTGATCAGGAAGGACGAAGGCATACCTCGTACATTATAGGCAGCAGGACTGTTTCCGTCAGGATCTGATAGCACGACAAAATCCACCGGGCTATCCAAAAGAAAATCGATACCATCCTCGGGATCACTGTCTACATTAATTGCAATGACTTCAAAAGGTACGCCATCTGCCTGGAGGCGATTACGCATGTCATTCATGATTGGCATGGATACAAGACAGGGCGGACACCAGGATGCCCAGAAATCCAGGTAAATAATTTTTCCAGCATGATCAGCAAGTGATACCGATACCGTATCTTCCTGAAGCTGCGGCAGGGAAACTGCCGGCGCAGAATTACCTTCCTCTGCGCCCTGTGCCTGAAAACCAGTGATCAGAAATAAAAGCGATAGACTTATTATTCTGAACTTTCTTATTCTGGGCTTTCTTATTATGAACTCTCTCATTCTGATGCTTCCCATACCCGATCCAAGTTTTTGTATATTCACTGTAAACGTTTGAGCCGGCAATTCGTTCACAGTATCAGGTGATTTATGCTTTCAATATACAGACCCCGTAAAAGCCCTGCTCTTTCAATCAATGTAAGTGCAGTCAATGTAAGTGGCATTAAAGCTGTGATTATTCTCAACTTTTCTTACCGGTTTTGCCATGCCCCAAAGGGTACTGGTTCACAGAAATGGTTGTCAGCATGAATACAAAGTGAACATCAGCACAAAATATCGACTACCTGAAACAATCGCCCTGACATTCGGTCTTTTGCTGTAATAATATCCATCCAATTCAGGCTATTTCGAGTATATAAGAATAAGAATTTGCAAAAAGGGAGAATTTCCATGCCGTTACGCCAACTTCTGTCATTACTTGTATTGATCACCACTTCCGGGCTGGCCATGGCTCAGAAAGACATTAATGGTGCCAGTAATTCCGATGCAGAAGGTATCTCTCTTGATACTAATGTGTCATTTACCCTGAGCATGACCCTGGCTGGCGGCGACACCCCGCTGGAGAGTGCCACCATTGGTCAGGAGGTCAGCATCAAGACCATTATCAGACCGGAAACAGAGGACATTGGCCAGGCAGCAGACATCATCATCGTCGACTATCTTCCCCCTGCCCTGAACATGCGCAATTCAGACGGTAATTTTGTTTCCTGGAATGGCAGTCTGAAAACACTGGTACCTTACCTGGAAGGTGTCACACTTGAAGACGAACAGGAAGTGGAAGTCTTTTCGGGAATGCTCGGTTCAACCGGCAATCATCGTATTTTTGTTGGCTTTACTGTTGGCGATATTTTGTATTTCACCCCTACAGCGTTGCGTTTTGATATTGAAGACGATGTGGTCACGCCTACATTCAGGGAACAGGCAATCGAATTATTCAATTCAACCATATCGCCTACCATCGTCCAGTCGAGCTGCGTAGCTTGTCATGTTGCTGGTGGATCTGCTGCCGGGCAGGCAGATCATATTTTTGTCAGAACAACAAACCCTGACCATCTGACCATCAACTTTGAAGAACTGGAAAGTTTACATGCCAGTACCAGCACGGACTATATCCTGAACAAGTCCATTGGCTTGCAGGGTCATGGTGGTGGCGCCCAGATAAGCAACGGCGGAACAGCATTCAATAACTTTTCTGATTTTCTGAATCTGCTGGACCAGGCTGCTGCCGAGTAATGACTCAGTGATGATCATCAATATGCTTGCGACGGTATTCTTCGTGCGCCCGATCCTGCTCTTTTTTCACCTCGCTGGTTCGGGCACGTGCTCCGGCCACTGATTTTGACCTGGTCCTGGTCGTACTGACAGTCGCAGAAAAAGTCACCAGTTTTTCCACCTCACTGCTGCCGCATTCAGGACAGTCAGGACTCTCTTCAATCTTGGCAATTTTTTCAAATTGCCCGCCACAGCCCTGGCACTTGAATTCATAAATAGGCATAACAGTCTCCTTTATTACCCAATAGTATGCCTCGGGTTTAGACCCGATACCAACTCAGCAGGATATACTACGGCCATGACCCGCAAGATCATCCACGCCGACTGCGACTGCTTTTATGCCGCGATAGAAATAAGGGACGACCCTGCTCTTGCCGGGATGCCTGTCGCGGTGGGTGGTTCCGAAGATCGTCGTGGAGTCATAGCCACCTGTAATTATGAGGCCAGGCAATACGGCGTTCACTCAGCCATGGCATCAGCCACGGCCAAACGAAAATGCCGGGACCTCATTATTATTCCAGGCAATATGGAGAAATATCGTGCAGCATCCAAAGAAATGCACAGGATTTTCAAGGAGTACACTGAAATCATAGAACCTCTCTCCCTGGACGAAGCCTTCCTGGATGTTTCAGAGACTAAAAAATGCCGTGGCAGCGGCACTTTGATGGCTCAGGAAATCAGGGACAAGGTACGCCAGGAAATAGGGATTACACTTTCTGCCGGCATAGCCCCTAACAAGTTTCTCGCCAAGATTGCCAGCGACTGGAACAAACCTGATGGTCAGTTTGTTATTACACCAGACAAAATTGATGAATTCGTCGTCACGCTCCCAGTACGAAAACTCTATGGCGTCGGCAAGGTAACCGCCCGAAAAATGGAATTACTGGGCATTGAGACCTGTGGCGATATGCAACAATATAAAAAAACTGAACTGATCGAGATGTTCAGCAGTTTCGGTGAAACACTATATACCCTGTGCCGTGGCATTGATGAGCGCCCGGTTCAGACAGAGGGCCGACGAAAGTCCATCAGTGTGGAGCACACTTTTGCGGAAGATCTGCCCAGTTTGGACAGCTGCATATCCACTTTGCCGGAATTAATGGAAAAACTTGAAGAACGCATCCAAAAATCGAAAAAGAAAGTCACCATCGGCAAACAGTTCGTTAAAATCAAGTTTAGTGATTTTGTTTCCACAACGGTGGAACAAAGTGCCAGCAACCTCGACCTGGATATTTTTAAAAGCCTTTGCAAAACCGGGTTTGAAAGGGGCAACAAACCTGTTCGGCTGCTGGGTCTTGGTGTAAGAATGAAAGAGCCCGCGTTATACACGCAACTGGAATTCAGAAATTTCTGATGAATAATCAACATGTCCAGGTATAGACCTCCAGCAAAACCCATGTCCGCCTACATCACTCCCGAAGGGGAAAAGGCACTAAAGGATGAACTGCATTTCCTGTGGAAAGTGGAACGGCCACAAGTGACTCAACAGGTCTCGGATGCGGCAGCCCTGGGTGACCGCTCAGAGAATGCAGAATACATTTACGGCAAGAAGCGCTTAAGAGAAATCGACCGCCGTGTACGCTATCTACGAAAGCGCCTTGATGTCCTTAACGTGGTGAGTGAACTGCCCTCGGATACCAGCAAGGTCTATTTTGGTGCCTGGGTAGAGCTGTTCCGTGAAGATAACTCATCTGTGACCTATCGCCTTGTTGGCCCTGATGAGATTGACCCGGACAAAAATTACATCAGCATTGATTCGGTCCTGGGCAAAGCATTGCTGGGTAAAAACCTGGACGATGAAATACTGGTTGATACCCCTTCGGGCACCCACCAGTATGAAATTGTGGCCGTGAATTACGATACACCGGAGTCCAAGGCATGCTGAATGTGACCGTGGTGGGTTACCGCAAGGTGCTTGGCACCAGCATCACCATCCCTGTAGAGATGCTGAACGCAGCAGACCTGATTAACCGCATAGAAAACAATGCCGGCGCAAAAAACAAGGCATTGGCCATGCAGTTGGTCAGCCTGGATGGCGGGAATATAGCGCTTAATGCCGGCCTGGAGCTTGTCTGCAATAACAGGCTGGCAGATATCACTGACACCGATATGATCATCCTGCCGGGGCTATGGGGTAATCCCCTGGGCGTGGTAAAAAACAATCCTGAGCTGACCGAATGGCTCAGAGGGTTCCAGGGCACCGATGTCATTATTTGTGCTGCCGGTACAGGCAGTTATTTTTTAGCGGAAGCCGGCCTGCTCAATAACAAGGTGGCCACAACGCACTGGTATTACTTTGACCAGTTCCAGCAAAGCTATCCGGATGTTCTGCTGCAACGGGACCGTTTCATCACCAAGGCAGGCAACCTGTACTGTGCCGGGAGTGTTAATTCTGTCAGGGATGTGATGCTTCATTTCATCGAGGATTTTTATTCCCAGTTTGTTGCTGACCAGGTATCGCGTCATTTTACCCACGAGGTCAAACGCTCCTATACCTCCAGCTTTCTGAAAAACTCACCTCAGAATTTTCACGACGATGAAAATATTATCGAGATTCAGGAATGGATGCACAGCTGTTACAACGATGAAATCACCCTGGAAATTCTTTCTGAAAAATTCGATATCAGTATTCGCTCCCTGAACAGACGTTTCAAGCAGGCCACTGGCAAGTCGCCCATGCAGTACCTGCAACAGGTGCGACTTGAAAATGCGCAGGAACTGCTGAAAACCAGCAACCTTGGTATTGCCGAAGTGGCGTACAGCGTGGGATACCCCGACAACAGTTATTTTTCCGCCCTGTTCAAAAAAGCGATTTCCCTCTCCCCCAAGGAATACCGAAAACTGGTCAGGAAAAAAATGTTCCAGGTAAACACCTGACGCACCAACTGGTAGAACAACAGGCATAAAAAAACACGGGTAATTGCCCGTGTTTTTTTGGTTGATATTAAATAATGTTTAACTGAATCTACTGATTAGCAGCCTGCTCATCACCGTAACCTTCAACACTGACGATATCCGGATTTGTCGTCAACTTACTGCTGATTCGGCTTTGCTGCCTTCTCTTATCGTTTAATTCCTTGATTTGTCTTTCCACCGCATCAAAGGTATCGCGAATAGCTACATAGATATCTTCATGGGCATGCTTGTCATGCTGGTCATGATTCACAATGATGTCATGGTTTGGAATAAAGGCCTCTACACCTACATGGTATACCTTGCCTTTATGATGATGATTGTGGGGAGATTCAACGGTAACTCTGAGACTTTGAATCTGATCGCTGAATCTTTCCAGCTTTTCTGCTCTTTTATGGACCGCCTCTTCAACGGCATCGGAATGGTCTACACCTCGAAAAACAACTTGTGTATCACTGATCATACATGCGCCTCCTAATACGCCGACGTACAACACTGTTATATCGCAGGGATTTCTCACTGTCCCGGAAGCATTGCAAATACCAGTCAGTGACCCATATGCGCTTTTTACTGCGACCCGGTTTCCTCCATGAAATTGATAGCCGCTTTATCCATACTACTCTCCATGGGGGTGCTGTCAACTGATATCAAGACATGATCACAAGGCTTTCATTTACAACAATAAACCCATGAATAATCCTTGTTATTGATAGATCGCCATGATTGAATTGATCGATTAAGTCGCCCTGCTTGGCCTTTGTTATTTTCCTTTCCTCCCTGTTATTCCTTCGGTTTCTTCTGTAAATCATACTTCCAGTGCCAGGGCTCATAGGCAATACCGGCAGCATTATTACGCGGAAAACTCAGGCTGAAACCAAAACTCCCTGCATGCTGGCAAAGCCAGGTAAATGCCGGACTTGATTCAAACTCTTCTTCCAGTGGTTCAAATCCAGGTGTAGTGATATCCAGTGCACAACCACTATGATGCTCACTAAAGCCGGGCGCCGCATTAACCTTCAGGATAGTTTCAATACTATCTCCCCGATCCAGCTTTTTACGTAATAACTCTGCCTGGTAATCCACGCTGCGAAAGGCAGAGACTATCTGCAACTCGATATTATCCCTGCCGGCTGCAGCCTGCATGTTTTGCCATGCTGCAAACGCATCAAGCGCCATGAATGCCTGCCTGCCGAAAACATCTTTTTCAGTTTCGACCAGGGATTCACAATCCGCGTAAAAATCAAGACCACAGGTTCGGGGATAGGATTCGGGAATCCCGAGTTCCTGGTGCAGACCCTGGATATGAGTATCGTGGGGGTTAGTTTTTTCCATCACTTAAGGAGTGTAAGCAAGAGTGCCGGCAAGGTCACACTTTTTGGGCTTTTCCGACATTTTGGCCTGTTTTTTATATTTATTGGCCAGAATGAAAAATAAAATTTATGATGAAGTCTATATGATGCGCCTCAATCCTAGCCAACTCCCTGATTTAAAGGAAAAAATCTAATAGTGGCCAATTTACCTGTCATCACTGCCATGGGCGGAATCAGTCCTGCTGGTCGCAGTTCTCACCATTATGCTTACCAGCGTCTGGTCTTCGACAAATTACCTGCAAAACAGCAACGTGACACCTTACTGAACCTGTCTGTGCTGACTGGTCATATCCAGTACAACGGAACCCACTGGGAAGATAACACCCAGCAGGCCATCGAACTTGATCCATGGCTGGAAAAGAATCGGCAGTCCATTCTGGACGGTACCCTGATCCGCAAACTGGAAAATAATATTTTTGATCCCGCAGCACAGCGTCACCACAATGCTGCACGCATGTCGCCACCTGAAGGCGAGGAAAGTTTTTCATTCACCATCAGGAAACGGCACCTGCCAAACCAGATTCCCGAGAACTGGCAGGTCACTGAAGGGGAAAGCATTTACTGTGAAGTCACAGTGACCGGCAAAATCGATGTAATGATCGAGGATGCCCATAAAAGCCCGGTCAATTATGCTGGCCAGTTGCCCAGCGGATTCGATCCTGCACAACTCTACGCATCACGGAATCATCCCCGTGCCCTGCAAATGACTATTTATGGCATATCCGATGCCCTCTACAACATGGGCATCGACTGGGATGTGATCCGCCAGAAAGTGGCACCGGAACAGATAGGCATTTATGCCTGCAGCAGCATGAGCCAGCTGGATTACAACGGTAATGGCGGCATGCTCCAGGCACGGCTGCTGGGCAAGAAAGTGACCTCCAAGCAGTTGCCGCTGGGCTTCTGTGATATGCCTGCCAATTTTATTAATGCCTACGTACTTGGCAATGTGGGGAATACCGGGACCAGCCTTGGTGCCTGCGCCACTTTCCATTACAACCTGGCCCAGGCGGCAAAGGATATCCAGAGCGGCACTCATCGCGTAGTGATCGTCGGCGGCAGCGAAGCCGCCATTCTCCCTGAGATCATCGAAGCCTTTAACACCATGGGCGCCATCGCCGGCGATGACATTCTGCAGGCCCTGGATGGTGGCAATGAACCTGACTATCGTCGCTCCTGCCGCCCATTTGGCAATAACATCGGCTTCACACTCGGAGAATCCTGCCAGTTCTTCATCCTGATGGACGATGCGCTGGCCCTTGAGCTCGGCGCAAACATTCATGGTGCCGTGAATGATGTCTTCGTCAATGCCGATGGTTTTAAAAAATCCATTGCCAGCCCGGGCGTTGGCAACTACCTGACCTTTGCCAGGGCGGCCGCAGCCACAAGAGCAGTCCTGGGTGAAGAAAGTCTGCGCAACAATACATTCATCCAGGCCCATGGCACAGGCACGCCGCAAAACCGTGTGACCGAATCAGCCATTCTCGAAGACGTGGCGAAACATTTTGGTGCCAGTAACTGGAAAGTATCAGCCATTAAATCCTACCTGGGTCACTCACTGGGTGTTGCCGGCGCAGACCAGCTTGCCTGCAGCCTGGGTATCTGGAAGCACGGCATTCTTCCTGGCATCCTGGCCACGGATACCATCGCCGACGATGTTCACAGGGAAGGCCTGGAGTTTCTGCTGGATCACCAGGAAATCGACCCGGCATCACTGGACAGCATTTTGCTCAATGCCAAGGGATTCGGAGGCAACAACGCCACTGCCTCTGTCTTCTCACCCAATGTCACGAAGGACATGCTTGAGAAGCGTCATGGCAAGAAGGCCATGGCAAATTGGGAAAAAGCTAACGAGTCGACAACCCAGGCCAGCAGGCAGTACGAAGATCAAACGAACTTGCAGCCTGTTCGCCCCGTCTATCATTTTGACCATGATGTTCGCAGCGGTGGCGACCTGGACTTTGATAAATCCGGAATGTCACTGCGTGGCTATGGTCAGAAAATCAACCTCGACCTGGCAAACAAGTATTCGGACATGACCTGAAGCAGTATCCTGTTGCTTTAGGGATTAATTGTGAATTCCAGTAGTGACTCTGGACTTGGCGCAATCTTGTGATAATCTTTTTTGGTTTCCGAATTACGGGAATGCTGCAATTCTCAGCTATTAATCTATAGCTTTATATAAAAAAGGGGCGATCGCCTGTCATGATCATTAAAAAATACACAACTTTCCTGTTAATGGTAATCACTCTTCTATTTACCCATTTGGCTTCTGCCCACCACGCATTCACCGCCCAGTACGATGCCGAGGCCCGCATTGAATTGACCGGTGTCTTAATCAAGGTGGACTGGCTCAATCCCCATGCGTATTTCTATATTGATGTTGAAGATGAAGAAACCGGTGAAATAACTACCTGGGCATGTGAACTGGGTTCGCCCGTTTCCATGATGCGCCAGGGCTGGACCAGGGAATCCCTGGTGCTCGGTGATACTCTGATCGTTGAAGGCGCACTTGCCCGGGATGGTAGTTCATCCATGAATGCCAGCCGGGTTGTTATCGAAGATACCGGCCAGCGGCTTTTCTCCAGGCAGCAGGATTAATGGTTATGAAAACTAGAGTGATTTTATTTCTGTTGCTGTCCGGGCTTGCCCAGGGGGTGTTTGCAGCGGAGTATGACCCTGACGCACCTACCCCACGCCTGCCAGATGGCACACCAATACTTGGCTCACTGGACGATGGTCTTGGCATGTGGGGACGCGGTCCCGGCCCTATGGTCGCCGGCGCCGATTATCCCCCTCCTGAGCAGGTCCCTTTCAAGCCCTGGGCACGTGCGCTGTATGATTACCGCCAGGAGACCCTGGCTAAAGATGACCCTCATGCACGCTGTGCGCCTCCAGGTGGTCCCAGACAGTTTGCCGTTCCCTTTGGATTACAGATAGTCCAGGCGCCTCACATGCAGAAGATTTTTATTCTGTCCGGTGGATCAACACGCCCCTGGCGGGAAATACACCTGGATGGCCGTGGTCATCCGGAATATATGAGCCCCTCCTATTTCGGTCACTCCATTGGCCACTGGGAAGGTGACATCCTGGTTGTAGATACTGTTGGTTTTAACGAACGCTTCTGGGTACATCGCGAAGGTTATCCACACACTGAAAGCCTGCACCTGGTAGAACGCATATCCAGACCAAAAATGGACACGCTGCGATATGAAATCACGATTGATGATCCGGCTGCATACACAGCACCCTGGTCAACGGTGTGGACAAAAACCTGGGAGCCCGATGTGGAATTCATCGAGTACTTTTGCCAGGACAATAACATCGACCAGTTCCACATGATGGGTAACGAAAGTCTGGTTAGATAGTATTCAGGCGCTGGCAGGCTGCAAACCACCAGAATCGACTTCTTCCTTACGCTTGCCAGGAGGAGTCCAAAAGCGTGGTTTCAATGGCAGGAGAAAAAGCCCGGCAAGAATTGCTATTCCTGAATACAACACAAAACCAAAAGTGTAATTGCCATTAATGTCATACAGGTAGCCCAGCATTGGCGGGCCTGCGGCAAATCCAAGATTTACAAACACTGAGACGATACCTATGGTCATGCCGAGATTTCTGGGCCCAAGATAATGCTTGGTGATGACCGGGGCTTCCACAATCATTCCACCATGAGCGATATTTCGGACCGTCAGGAATACTGCCATGGTGGCCAGCCCAGTCACCGGCAAGGCCAGGATCACGGATATGCCCAACAGGAAATAAAAAAAACGTATGCCCGGAATCGAAAATCGATCGTAAAACCAGCCCGAACCGATTTTCGACGCAATGGCCAGCACGGTCACCAGGCTAATCAGCCAGAAAAAATCCCTGTGGTTAAGCCCTCGATCATTACGCAGGAAAGTGACATAGTTTTGCATGAGCGCCTGGTCAACCGCCGAGACCAGGAATATGGCAATGCCCAGGTACCAGAATCCCTTTTCCTGGCATACTTCCTTGAAATGTCCCCACATGCTCAACCCATCTTTATGCCTGGCTGAACTGGCATTAATGGTGTCCTGCGTCGACCCTGTCCTTGCCATGAAAACAATCCACATGGGTGTAGAAATAAGGAATGAGCCAAGACTCAACCAGGCAAATATTTCTCGCCAATTCATACCTGAATCCAGTAAAGGCGACCATATAAGTGGCATGATCAGTTGTCCTGCACTTGTTCCACCCAGAACAATGCCAATTGCAAGCCCCTGGTTGATATCAAACAAACGTGAAACAATGACTTTCATTGCAGCAACTATGGAAGAAGCAGACAGGCCAAGGAGTCCCCCTGCCAGGTAGTAGACACCAAGATTGGTGGCCATCAGGAACATGGCCATTGCAACACCACCACTCAATGCACCCAGCAAGACGGATAATTTACCTCCGATCCTGTCTATCATAATGCCCATACCAAGGGCGGCTACTGCGCCGACAAGAAACTTGGCCGTGGAAAGCAGATTGACCTGGGCATTGCTCCAGCCAAACTCGGCCATCGCGGGTTCATAAATCCAGGGTAATGAAAAGTTGGGAACACCAAATGAAAAAAAGACCAGGGAGAAGGCGATTAACAGCACTACCCAGTTATCTTTGAGTTCCTGCTTGGTCGTGGTTTCCATCACATCCCCCCGGATACTATGGCGCTATTCGCGTATTATTTTGAAAGGGTAACTGCTGCCTTCCTCTGACCAGGATCCTTCAAGATATCGGTTACGTGCGCCAATATCCTTCAGTGTTGCCTGGAAGCTGATGTCCACTCCCTCTCGCGTCGTGGCACTGGCCTGGAGCACCCAGTTTGGTGCATCCAGTTCTGCACTCGTGAAATTATAGGAGTTGCGTCCGGGATTGATCATACCGGTAATCTCATTACCCTTGTAATCCATGATGATGACAAGCGGACGCGTATTGCTGCCTGTGGTGATTGTGCCCCGCCAGGTACCCTTTAAAGGATGACCTTCCTGTGCAAACAGGCTTGAAGAGGCTAACAGGCATATCAACAGGCTAATCAGAGTTCTCATATTTTTATACCTGGTAGAAGTTTTCTCAAAGAGCAAAAAATAGTAACACAGCACTTCTTCCAGCTGCATTCTGTTCTATAACTTCTTTATTAAAGTGCAGTCTCAAATCTACTTCCAAACCACGAACCCCTGGGCCGTCCCTGTTCCAGCTTCACTGCGATAACACGGAATGTAATCCACAGTATCACCTGTCAGCTGTGTTTCAAAAACGGCTCCTGCTGCAGCAATCCAGTTACGCATTTCAGAGGTGCCCTGCATCAGAATATTTTGTGGTATAGCGGTCAGATGCTCCCTGTTCCTGCTATTCAAGGCTTCCATGAAGGCGTGATCAAATTCCTCGTTGATCGTGAAATGACTCATGCCACCGGAACCAAATACAGCAACGCGCAGGTCCTTATCCCACTCCCTGATGCATTGACCAACCAGTTCACCCATTTCAAAACAACGCATTGCTGTTGGCTGATTTGGCGGGAAAAACGTATTGGTAATAATTGGCAGGACAGGCACAGGATCATCTTCCATGACACGCCGGATAATCCAGCTGAACGCATGGGGTGTACCTATATGGTGATGTTCTGAGCCCATATCGGGCCACTCACTTGAGGCCGCAAAATCAAAGCCGGATTCCTGTCCTTTTGAAATCACCTGATGCGCAAGCTCTGGCAAGCCCGGCCATTCCTGCGGCTCTTCCGGTCTGTAGGCCCACTCACTTTCCTTGATACCAACGGGCAGCTTTTCAGACTGGGCCTCAGGCAAAGGCTTCTGCCAGAAAGTCTCACCATGGTAAACGGTAAACATGGGTTGCAGACTGGGCAACACCAGCTCACGCTGGTCATTACCCATGATTACAGCCACATCGGGCTTCACTTCTTTCCAGGCCGCTGCCAGTGCAGCGATGCCGGCCTGGCATCTCACATGACGACTGGTGCGTTCTTCAAGAGTCGTTTGTTCGGCAAAATTATCTGCCTTTCTCAGTTCAGCGAGCTCGTCAAATGAATATTGTTCACCCTTGAACCAGTGCGGTATACGTTTGTCATTGATGACACGCAGCATCCATTCTTCAGGAGTCGTATTGAGAATCGGACCATGGGTGGTCCACATACCAAGAACAATGTCAGCCATAATTAGAAATCAGTCTCAGAGACCAAGTTTGAAGAGCTTATTGGCATTGCCAAAGAAGATTTTTTCTTTTTCTTCATCAGATAACCAGTCGATATCCTGAATGATAGGCACTGTCTTGTCATAACACTCACCGGTGTCTTCATTGACAGAAGAACCCACACCAGGGCACTCGGAACCGTAGAGAATATTATCAACACCCACTACCTTAATAAGCAGTTCAAGAGATTCCTTGCTGTAGAGTACAGTATCAAAGTAAAGGTTGCGCATGCGGTCTATGAACAGGCCTTTGCTGATTGAACCCTGTGCTCCCGCTCGGGCCGTGCCGGCATTGAATCGGCCAATCTGGTAAGGCATGGCTCCACCGCCATGAGAAACGACTATTTTTAACTCTGGAAAATCCTCAAATACCGTGGACTGCACAAAACCGTAAACAGCAGTCGTTTCCTCATTGACAAAATACAGACTGTAGGGCTCACGCTGGGGGTTACGCGAACCTGCGGTATGGATATGCAGCGGCACATCGTATTCACAGGCTTTCTCATACAGGGGATACCAGTAGCGATCCCCCATGGGCGGCGCTTTGTTGCCATCATTCTCATAGGGATCCGGATTCAGCAGGAAACCCTTGAAACCATATTCCTTGATGCAGTGCTCCATCTCATCAAATACTACATCGACTGGTTCACCGCCCTGCTGCGGCAGTCCGCCGACACCGAAAAACTTATCCGGCATAAGACGCACACTGTCCGCGATAATCTTGTTTACCTCATGGATATACCACTCCACCAGGTAACCGGGCTTTTCAGAATGCATAGTCTGGAAAGGACGCGGAGAGATCAGCTGCATGTCCAGACCGTTGTTTGCCATGTGTTCGAGATGACCGCAGGGCGCCATTTCTTTTTTATTCCACGCAGCCACTAACTGCTCATCGGTGTACTTAACAGCACCCCGGCCATGGGACCCCCGGTGGCTGACCAGACCGGCTTTGTATATGGCCAACTGGGGTGGAGAGCTGACATGGGCATGGCAATCGATAATCAAGATATATCCCCTTAATACTTATTTTTCAGGTGTTTGCAGAGAATGATACTTCATCTCTTTACGCGCCTCGGCGATGGTCTTACCTTCTTCAAGGTATTTCCTTATTTGATTCTCAGCAGTATTAATTTGCTCTGCAACTTCGAGTACTTCGTCTTCACGATCTTTCGGAATACAGATCACACCATCTGCATCACCGCGCATAAGGTCTCCCGGCCTGACCCTTGCATCACCAATATTGACAGGCACCTGCTCACCATCTACCTGAACACGATCTTTGCCTGTACGCATGGAATAGGAGCGACTGTAGATTGGGTAACCAAGCTCAAGACATAAATGCACATCGCGGCAGGCGCCATCGATCACTGTGCCTGCGAGTCCTTTTTTATCAGCCAGGTAAGTCAGTATGTCACCCCACACAGTGGCATCTTCCCGGCCGCCATTGTCAATAACCACGACAGTGCCCTCATCGAGCTTGTCTATAAAGTCTCCCACGGTACCCGGATTGTTTGCATCAAGCGGACCATAAAGAATCGTGTACGCCCTGCCTGCCAGTCGAAAATCATGATTTCGTGGTTTTATTCCCAGGCACTGGCCACTGATTCGCAATTTATCCAGCGCATCACTGATGGTCGCCGTATCAAGTCTGGATACCCTTTCAACATTGTTGTCAGTCATTATTCTTATCCAGCATATTTTCGTAGTTGGTCCCCATGACCTCGGAAACAGGTTTGCCCTGTAATACATCTGCCGTCATCAGACGCTCCTTTTCAGCAATTCTCTCTGCCTTTGCAATCACCTCCTGCGCCTTTCCTGCTGGAATGAATACCACACCGCTTCCGTCTGCGATCACAAAATCTCCTGGTAACACTTCTGAATCCCCTACCTGAACTGGCTCACCAAAAGACTGCTCCCACACTCTTCCCCTTGCTGTATGTGGTGTCGTGGTTCGGGAAAAAACCGGAAAACCAATCTCTTCATATTCATCGATATCCCTGGCAGGACCCTCCATGATGACACCGCGCACACCCCTGGCTTTCGCTGCATTGGCCAGAACGCCGCCCCAACCTGCACAATCAATTCCGGTACGTTGCTCAACCACAATAACAGTCAACTCATCGGCACTGTCGATTGCAGCTGTACCAAGATGTCTTTTCGAACCACCCTTCGGCTCCTGGTCTGACAGCTTCACCGTTTGAACCACACCGGCAATACGGGCGTTCGTTGACCTGCGGGGAATACCGGAATGGGCGCCTGGCGACCCAACAGCATCCAGTGCGTCGGATACAGCACAGGCATCCAGTTTTTCAAGGCGTTTTATATATTCAGCTTTATCAGTCATTGTATAAATTCTGGTATAGGTAAGTAGTCCGTCAATCAGGTACTGCCAGTGCAATAAGTGCGGATTGTCCTCCCCCACTTACTGACAAAACAATATATTGTTTTCCGTCAAGCATATAGGTCATGGGCATCCCAGTTTGAGTCGCCGGCAATCTGATTTCAGCAATGATATCTCCTGTCTCTTTATCATGGGCGCGCAAAACAGGCTTCCCTTGATTGCCTTCACCGCTGATCAGTAATGTTTTTGTAAGCAAGATTCCCACCGGACTGGGGACACCCGTCCTGGGCAGATCAATCCCGGTCAAGGCCGGATGTTCCAACACGAAATCCGGAGTGTCAGCATTTGCAATCCACCAGAGCTCTTCTCCGGCATTAAGATCAATGGCAGTAATTCTGCCCCATGGTGGCTTAATCAAAGGCAGGCCATCAATGGTATTGGCATTAGGGCCGGCTATCCAGTCGACACTGGAGTTTTCGGCGCCAGGCTCCAGGCTCATTACCCAGGCCATTTCGCGAGACGTGACATAGAGTACTCCCGTCTCCGGGTCATAGGCCCCACCCTGCCAGTTTGCACCTCCAATCGGGCTTGGTAATACCATTGTGCCATCGGTCCCATCCGGATCCCCCACTCTTGATGGTGGCGCAAACATTTTACCAACCCGGAAATTGGACAAATGTGCTTCTGCCCGGGCACGCAGTTGCGGCGTAAAATCAATCAGTTCATCAATACTCATACCCTGGCGTACAAAGGCAGGCGGTTTAACCGGTACCGGCTGTGTCAGGGATGTCGATTCACCAGGTACATCTGACTGCGGTACGGGCCGCTCCACGATATCCCAGACCGGCTCTCCGGTAGCCCGGTCAAAAACATAAACAAAACCCTGTTTACTCAGCTGGGCAATGAGCTTTTGGCCATCTGGCCTGTCAACCAGGATTGGTGAAGTTGGGATATCCCAGTCCCAGATGTCATGGTGGGTGAGCTGGAAATACCAGCGCATTTCTCCAGTGTGATAATCAATGGCCACAACCGAGTTGCCAAAAAGGTTATCTCCTGGCCTGTCCCCGCCATACATATCACCCGTAGGTGTTTCAACCGGCAGATATAACAACCCCAGTTCAGGGTCTGCGGACATATGTGCCCAGACACCTGCATTCCCTGTAAATTCTGCAGAATTTCCAAGCCAGGTTTCTGCCCCGAATTCCTCTGGCTCAGGAATGGTATGAAAGGTCCACAGCAATTCTCCAGTGATGGCATCGTAACCACGGATATCCCCTTTCACGTTGGCCGCACTGGGTGGCCGAGTGGAAAGCGCATGTGATGCCCCCACCACGACCACGTTTTCTACCACCAGAGGAGGAAACGTCAGTCCGATATCAAGATCTTCCCGGCCCGGTCCCAGCCGCAGGCCTTGCTGCAAGTCCACCCAGCCGCCAGCGCCAAAATCTTGTACAGGCAAGCCTGTCCTTGCATTGAGTGCAACAAGATAATAGCCAGGTGTCACAGTAAAAATTATTTCGCGAATACCATCTGACCAGTACGAAAGACTTTTCCCGGACCCTTTCCGCGGCGCATTGGTGAAACGGTCTCCCTCCTGTGGCCTCCAGAGCCAGAGCAGCTGGCCTGTAGCAGCATCCAGCGCAACAACATTGCGGGTCACGCCGGCCGTAGCATAGAGCACTCCATTGACCATCAGGGGTGAAGTGACACTAACGGCTTCAGGTATAGGTCCTATATTGGCTGAGCTCCAACGCCAGGAAATTTCCAGGTCTGAAAAATTATCGCCATTGATCTGGTCAAGACCTGAATACCTGGTGGAACCTGCATCGCCGTTAAAATGCTGCCAGGATGTTTCCTGCTCTGCTCCTACGTACTCAAAAACCATGGGAATAATAGAAAGGGACTGCAGGCTGTCCAGTGTAGGATTCAGTCCGGTTCTTACGCCACCAAGATTAAGTACGTAAGTTGTAACGTCAAGATACTCACTATCACTCAGGGAGCCAGGATTTTCCCCTGGCATAGTAGTGCGGATACGTTCATAAAATACAGAAGCGTTATAACCCAGCCAGTCATTGTTCAGCCTTAGCTGTAACTCAAAGGGTATGTGGCAGCGTGTACAGTGCTCAGAAAAGATCTTCTCGCCATTTTCAAGATCGGCTGTCTGAGAAAATACTGGCTGAACAAGAAACAGTAGTGTCGGAATGAAATTTTTCATACTGACTAACTCGAAAGGCTTCGAGCAGGAAGATAAAAGATAAAGGAATAAAGATAAAGCCAATAATTCTCAGAATCTAAGGAATCAATTCAATCCTTTCTTTCCAGTGATTTATTCTTTCACTGTCACCGGTTGTGCTTCATGAATTTTTTTATACCATTCAGCGGGTCCGGTCTGGTGAACAGAATTGCCATTCACATCCACAGCCACGGTAACCGGCATTTCATCCACAACAAATTCATGAATGGCTTCCATACCCAGGTCTTCAAAAGCAATTATGCGTGATTTCCGGATAGCCTTGGAAACAAGGTAGGCAGCGCCACCCACAGCCATGAGATAAACAGCTTTATGTTTCTTGATTTCATCAATGGCAACCTGCCCCCGTTCGGCCTTGCCGATCATACCCATGATGCCTGTGCGCTCTAACATCGCACCTGTGAATTTATCCATGCGGGTAGCCGTAGTAGGTCCGGCCGGCCCAACGACTTCATTGCGTACAGGATCAACAGGTCCCACGTAGTAGATAAACTTGTCTTGCAGATCAACACCCTCTGGTAAGTCTTCACCACTTTCCAGTAATTGCAGAATTCTTTTATGGGCAGCATCACGACCGGTAAGCATAGTGCCTGACAGCAGCAGGGTTTCGCCGAGCTTCCATTGTGCGATTTCTTCACGGGTTACGGTATCAAGATTGACCTTGCGCGCGGTCGGACCCGCGTCCCACGTAATTTCAGGCCAGTCACTGAGTTTGGGTTGTTCAAATTCTGCAGGGCCATTGCCATCAAGCGTGAAATGGATATGTCTCGTCGCAGCACAATTGGGAATCATCGCCACAGGCAATGATGCCGCATGGGTTGGATAGTCCTTTATTTTGACATCCACGACGGTAGTTAACCCACCGAGTCCCTGTGCGCCAATACCCAGGTCATTGACCTTATCCATAATTTCCAGTCGCAGTTCCTCGATGCGGTTTTGAGGACCACGAGCACGCAGTTCATCGATATCAATGGGATCCATCAGAGACTCCTTGGCAAGGATAGCGGCTTTTTCTGCGGTGCCACCAATTCCAATGCCTAGCATTCCGGGCGGACACCAGCCTGCACCCATGGTAGGGATTGTTTTCAGGACCCATTCCACAATGTCGTCACTGGGATTTAGCATGGCGAGCTTGGATTTGTTTTCGGAGCCGCCTCCCTTGGCTGCCACATCTATCTCGAGAGTATCGCCTGGCACAATACTGGTATGAATGACCGACGGTGTATTGTCGCCGGTATTTTTCCTCGCACCCGCCGGGTCGTTGAGAATGGAGGCGCGCAGCACGTTGTCCGGATGCGTATACGCACGCCTGACACCTTCGTTAATCATGTCATCAAGGGATAAATCTCCTTCCCACTGTATATTCATACCCACTTTGACAAAGACAGTGACGATTCCGGTATCCTGGCATATGGGACGCTTGCCCTCTGCACACATACGCGAATTAATCAGAATCTGGGCCATGGCATCCCTGGCGGCCTGGGATTCTTCTTTTTCATAGGCCCTGTGAACAGCCTGGATATAGTCCAGTGGATGGTAGTAGGAAATGAATTGCAGGGCGTCGGCGACACTCTGGATCACATCATCCTGGCGAATTACGGTCATTAACTTTCCCTCTTCCAACTGTGCGAAGATTTTTCAGAATGTTAACATGCTTTACCTGAACTGCTTCCCAGGCAAAGACTATTCATCAACATGAACAAAGCATTTATCAAGGTCCTGCTCACTGCCATTTTATTTTTGACGGCTGCCAGCAGTATTGCCCAGGATGAATTCACTATCCTGTTTCTCGGGGATTCCCTGACCGAAGGCTATGGCCTGCAGGAAAACGAATCCTTCCCCAGTCTCATCGAATCCAGGCTGGCAACAGACGACATGGATCATGTCCGCATCATCAATGCCGGCATCAGTGGCTCCACTTCTGCCAGCGGCCTAAGCCGTCTGCAATGGTATATCCGCTCCCGCCCTGACCTGATGGTGCTTTCACTTGGTGCCAACGACGGGTTGCGCGGCCTGAGTATCGAAGAAATGAAAGCAAACCTCACGAAAACCATAAAGTATGCCCTGGATAATAATGTCCAGGTAGCCATTACTGGAATGCTGGTACCACCGAATATGGGACCCGAATATACAGAGGCTTTCGCGCAGGTATTCCCTGACCTGGCAGAGGAATACAACATACCCTTTATGCCGTTCCTGCTTCAGGATGTAGCTGCTATTCCTGAATTAAACCAGGCCGATGGGATTCACCCCAATGTCGAAGGTACAAAAATTGTTGCAGAAAATGTATACCGCTTTCTTAAACCCCTTTTGCCTTCCGGGTAGGAGGAATTTTCACTTTCAGACCTGAATGAAATTTTTTATCACCAGGTCTATTCGAATGTTTGAAAGCCATTTCTGAAATCTCCATGACAAATAACAGGCAACAGCGACACTTTGTATTTTCATTATTGCTGATATTTACAGTGGGACTTGTTTCCTGTGTCGCCACGCCTGAAGCCATCAGCCAGGACCGCCGTTCACGGGCCACCATAGAACAGGACCCGGCCATAACACTCAAACAACTCCAGGTCGGCGACTTCACCCTGCATTACGCAGAGTCGGGAGAGCCGGGTAATGCCACCGTGGTATTCGTCCACGGCACCCCCGGAAGCTGGCGTTCCCTTGGTCGCTTAATGACACGCCCTGAATTACAGGATGCTCTAAGGATGGTTGCCATCGATCGTCCTGGCTGGGGCAACTCATTGCTGGATGATCAGCGAAGCGAACCGGATTTCGACTTACAGGCCCGCCTGATAGTTCCGTTACTGCAAAAACTGAAAGAGGAAACCAATGGCCAACCCCTGATATTGGCGGGGCATTCCTATGGCGGCTCTATCTCACCTTACCTGGCCTTTCGCTACCCTGAACTGGTTGATGGAGTCCTTATGGCAGCCAGCGCCATTGATCCGGAGCTTGGACGCCCGCGATGGTATAACTATGCGGCGAGTGTGTGGCCAATCTCCAGGCTCATAGATGAACGGCTGCAAATTGCCAATGATGAAATCTGGGGAGTAGCACCTGCACTCAGGGAACTGGAGAGCTGGTGGCAGACCACAACAATTCCGCTAACCTATGTTCAGGGCGAAGACGATGAGCTGGTACATCCGGAAAACCTCTCCTTTGCCGAGCAATCCCTACCCCCAGCAAACACACGTGTTGTCAGGTTGACTGAACAGGGTCACCTGCTTCATGTACAACGAAGAGACCTGCTCTCCGAGCTGACCCTTGATTTGCTTGCCAGGACGAGAATATATCTCGCTACCGGCATCGATCCATTGAATACAACAGAGTTCGCTGAACGGTCAAACTCATGTGTCGAGGTCACCGAGCTCTGCTGACCCAATTCACTTTGTTTTTTCTAATCATGGGTTATTTCAGGAGTCGACTGATCAATAGCATTGTCCGGGAAGCCTGCCTTCCTGGTTAACCAGATAACTACCGCAATATATCCACTCCCCCAGATCAATCCCGGCAGGATCGCCTCGATGATATCGGGAGTCATCAGGATATTGTGAATCACTACAGGAAAGGCCAGCATCACCAGGAAAGTGACCAGAAAGCTTATAAACATTCCTTTCCAGTTCAGACCATATTGATAAAGGATTCTTCTTGCCACAGCAGTGACCACCCACGTGGAAAAAAATGCATAGATCCCCTGGCCTAATCCTGCCCTCAGGGTGATCGCCAGGCCATATTCACTGTTCACCCATCCGGCCCAGCTGCCATAAATCAAAAAGGCCAGAGTTGCTGCGAGGATGTTAGCTTTTTCGGATTTCAAGGACTTCAACCTGGGCGTCAGCCAATGGCGCATCAATAGATTTTTCAAGAATGTCGGGCAGGTATTTCAGCGAAAGCTTTTTCCCTTCGACATCTGCCTGCATGATACTTTTTGTATGGGACTTTTCCCTTTCCATCAGCACTGAATGCTTCTCCATCCCTTCGAACTGGATCATGTGATAACCCCGCAGCAACTCACTCGCATCAGTCAGCTTTTTGCCCATTTCACTCGTCCAGGCGTTGAACAGACTCTTCCTGTAGGCAATAACTTCCTCTGTCTTGAGTGACGAAGAAGTAAACATAAACCAGTGTTTGAATGATTTCTGCGAGGCCAAATAATGTTCTCCATCCCAGGAGAAATGCTCGATATGTTTTTTTCCTACAAGAAAAAGATCAAAAGGATTGTATGCGGAAAATTTCAGCTCATGCAGAAACTTGCTGACGCCTTCCAGCCCCCCCTTTTCCAGGGCAGAAGGAATGATGTCGCCTCGAGATTTGGCACCAGGTGTTTCAGGCGCATGATAACGGTTGAGAAGCGCCAGGATTACGCCACGGTTGTTAGCACCAAACCAGGTGCCGCCACTTAAGACATCCACCGGATAAAACAACCTGGTGTCATTATGGGATCTGGAGTAAAGCAGGCCTGACTCTTTGCGTGTGCGAAGTTCGTCGCGGTTCATCGTGACCACGCAACGTTTCTTTCCTCGGTAAATCGTCAGGGTACACACAGGAACCACCAATTATTTTCTGACCGGGCAGGTAGATTAATTTTATTTAAAAATAATTCAGAATTATCAGGAATAGTAGCAGGAATAAATTAAGATTACGTAAGCTGCAGCTTCAGGAGTGTTACTGGTTTACTGCCCTCAGGTAAGTGGCTGTGCCCGGGGCAATACCAATTGAAGGATCCAGTGTTATGTCATGCTGCTGGGCCAGGAGTGTGCAATAGGCCAGGTGGTGAATGCTGTGATAGGCAACATAGTGCAGCTCGCGCATCACGAAGCTATTGATTTTGACATTAACGATTTTTTCACAGGACACTTCGGAAATAATTGTTATCGGCCTGTCTTCGTCCAGCTGATCAGTTAAGGCAATCCAGTTTTTCAGATCATCCAGTGCATTACAGGCAATAAAGATATTCCGCTCCATCTCACTTTCCCTGTTGCGTTGGTTGTAATCTATACAACCACTGGCAAGGCCATCACGAAAAACCAGGAAATGATCGACGATATGACGAACATGTTTGCCAATCCCCGCGCCACGGTATATTTCCAGCCCGGCTTCATGCCTGACCAGCGCATCCAGAAGGGATCGTGTCTGTTCGATTGATTCGATTGTCGCCTTACGCAGCTGCTTCATCCCGCTTCCACTTCCTTAAAAACTTCTCTGCCCCTTCATGACCCAGATATCGCTGCAAATATTTCAGCGGACTGTTCCTTAAATCCACCAGGATCAGACCGTCCAGGGCCTGGTTAAAGCCGTGATTGACTGAAAACGAGACGAATCTGCCGTTAAGCGCCAGGTAATGCCTCAGAAGGACCGGAATGCTTTTTCCTGGATCAAAATTGCCGACCAGCTTGTTGATCACGGCGATGTCAGAAAGTGATGAAAGCATTTGGCTTTTCCAGAGTTTTCCTTTCACTTTCAGTGGTGCAACAGGTTTGATGTCAGTTAAAAATTCCGGCGCTGCTGCGAAACTGGTGAGCATTGTCTCTGATAGGAATGCCCTGGCAAGCAAACTGTGCTCGCTGGAAATACTGACGCAGCCAAACAAGGTGTGGTACTGGGGGTTTTTTGCAACAAAGGTACCGATACCGCGCCAGAGTATATCCAGGGCCCCCGGGTTTCTCTGGTAATTGATACTGATAAAAGAACGGCCTACCTCAAGTGCACCTCCAATCCTGTCTATGTACTTGCGCCTGTACTTGAACAGGGAACGCGAATACAAACCTTTCACACCCTGGGCTGCAATAATTTCGTCACACTTGCCCATGCGATAGGCGCCAACCAGTCGGTTTGCATCAGTATCCCAGACAAACAGGTGCAGATAATGCGGATCAAAACGATCGCTGTCTTCAACCCGACCCGTACCTTCTCCGGCAGCCCTGAAGGTCAGCTCCCTGACTTTGGCCAGCTCATTCAAAAGAGGACCCATGCGCTGGAATGGCACGCAATAAACATCGAAAGGTGCCTTGGACAGCAGCAGGCAGTCCTCAAGGGTCGCCAGTGTATCCAGCAGTTCGGCACGTTTTTCACCTTCTTCCTCCATCTCAAGGATTTGCTCATGGGCAGGACGGGCACTGCGATTCTTCAGGCACAGCGCCTCACAATTTAAACGCAGATAGTCGGTCAGTAATTGTTCATCCTGAAAGGAGCCGGTTTCTTTTTGTTTTAACAATGATCCCGTCACAAAGGTTGTAGTGTGCCCACGTTTATTGGTGAGCTGTCTTGCCAGCATTGCCGTGCGCAGCCGTGGATGAATCATGCCAAGAAAATAAAACCAGAAACTGTTCCTTCCTTCTACATACAATGACATACAGGATGCCTTGTATTTCATCGCCAGCCTGCCAAGCATTGGGGTCCAGGGTTTTTCAACAATTGCTCGCTTTTTAAGCTCCAGACTGGCAACAGTCCCGGCAGGGAATATCAGCAAGGCACCACCCTGCTTGAGATGAGCACTGACTCTTTTCATTCCGGCCATATTTTTCTGCCTGCTGTTGGCAGAAAGCACATCCACCCCAATAAAGAGATCTTCAAATTCGGGAATCCAGGTCAGGATTTCATTGGTAAGGACTTTCAGGTCAGGGCGATATTTGAGCAGAAGCCTGGCAAGCTGCATTCCCTCAAGCCCACCAAAGGGATGATTGGCAAAGGCAATAAAAGCACCCTCGGCAGGGATATCGTCGAGGCGCTCCTCGTAAACCACTTGTGTGCTTGTATCAAGACTACCAAGAACATGATCCAGAAAAGATTCTGCGATTGGCTGCGTCGGGTCGAGCGTTTTTTCAGTCCAGCGATCGTAAATACCGGCAAGCGGATTGAGCCCGAGAACGGCATTCCCTATCTTGCTAAGATATTGATTTTTAAGATTTAATCTTGCCGGATTTGCTGTTGTAGTCAATGCTGGCTGACCCCGGATCCGTTATTATTTTAATTAGTTGAAGGATAATCTTTGCTGAGCTTTCTTTCCAGTCGCCAGCCCCTGATAAGGGCCACAATGCCCGGTGGCCTGAAGCCCCTCTCCCGATTCCTTGCGCCGATTTTAAAAAGTATTCGGTATTGCCTGAGCAGGACCGTCATGGCTTCCCAAAAGGAAGTATTCCGATCCCAGATGTGCAGTGACTCTGAACTTGCCGCATTGATTTCAATAATTTCAATGTCATGACCCTTCTGCAAAGCGTCCAGGTTTCGAAACTTGATGTCCAGGCGCCCGTAATAAAATTCCGGTATTTCATTCATCAGGAAATCAATTTTATCTGTCAGTGATGCTGTAATGTATTCTTTGCCCTCTCGGAATATTGCCCCCTTGCAGTGACTGGCGGAAAAAATCAGCCGGTAGGGTTCTCCCTCTGGTATAACTTTTTCAAGATTGTGTTTATGCCGTTCCAGGTATAGATGCTTCAGTTGTCCTGCCCTTGGATCAAGCTCGATCAATTGACTCAATGTATGAAAACCATTTCCAATGACATACGGCATGTATTTCAATGCCAGCGAAATGATACGCCCCTTTTCACCACCAGGATTCCTGACATAGAAAACCCCTGCTTCGGGTTCCCAACTGGCCAATTTCTGGATCATGATCCCTGCACCAGACGGGTAACCGGATAAATAGGCTTCAAGTTCCGTGTCATTTTTTACCAGGCGGACACCATTACCCCTGCAACCAATATCCGGCTTACATACTACTGGCCAAGTCATGCCATGCTTATCAAGTTGTCCCCTTATTGCATGGATCTGCGTTTCCATGGATTGCGTATCAAGAGTATGTACAAACCAGTCCAGGATGACTTGCCGACACTCACCAGTCGCCTGCGCCAGTAAATTGCTTTTGGGTGTACCCACCATCCCGCCAAGTGACAGGCAAGGATTGGCAAGCAGAGGTAGCGTGATAGAACGATGAAAGAGCCCCTGCACCAGGGTTTGGACTGCAACAGGGATATAGATAAGCCAGGTGGGCCAGAACTCGAAAAACGAAAAGGGCTTGCCTGATAAATCCAGTGCTGGCATACCTGGTGAAACAAAAGGTCTGGATGACCTGTCTTTATCTGGGATGCTGGTCATGAGACGAAGTTTCCTGCTGACTCAGCCAGCTTTTTAATCAAATACATTACTATGCAGGACAGTGATCAGGGGAAAAACTTTCACGCATTATGTCACCCATCAACAATGACGCAAACCCACTCATAAAGGGACTGGCGCTAGACCCGAGATTCCTTGCTTATTCCTTTGTTTTCTTTGCCTTACAAACTTGCCTGCTTTATTCTGTCAGGCTTTCGGAAAAGTAGTAATTGCCAATGATTTTGCAGATAAACGACCTGTGCAAGACCTTTCGCACAGCAGCCAACATGGAACCCATTGAAGTGTTGAAAAACCTCAACCTTGAAATGGAAGCCGGGGAGACCCTGGCCATTCTGGGCCAATCGGGCAGCGGGAAATCCACGCTGCTCACACTGCTTGCTGGCCTGGATTCTCCGACATCCGGTTCCATTATCCTGAACAACCAGGATATGCATGACCTGGATGAGGAAGCACTGTCCAAATTCCGTGCTAAAAATATCGGCATTATCTTCCAGCAGTTTCACCTGATGTCCCATTTAACGGCACTGGAAAATGTCAGCCTGCCACTGGATCTGTTCAAGGATTCACAGGCCTCAGAAAAAGCCAAGGAGGCCCTGGAACAGGTTGGATTGGGCAAACGCATGGAGCATTTCCCCCACCAGTTATCCGGCGGTGAATGCCAGCGCGTTGCCATAGCAAGAGCCATGGTTGTCAGACCCAGCATACTGCTGGCCGATGAGCCTACAGGTAACCTGGACAGCACTACAGGTGCGTATGTCAGTGACATGATTTTTGACCTGGTGGAAAAACACAACATGACATTGTTGTTCGTCACGCATAACGAGGAATTGGCTATGCGATGCCAAAGACAGCAACGACTCCAGGATGGCAGGTTTCTCTAGGGAATAATCAGGCAAACACTATGCTTTGGCTTCAACTGGCTCTTAAAGAGATTTCCAATAACTACAAGTTCAGTTTGTTTTTTGTACTGAACCTGGGGATTGGCCTGATCGGCTTTATTGCCCTGGACTCGTTCAAGAGCTCCATAGATGAGCATCTGGAAAACAATTCCAAGTCTATCCTCACAGCTGATGTGCAGATTTCCTCCCGCTTCCCCCTGACGGAACAGGAACATCAGCTTTCTGAAAGCCTGCTGGATACTGACATCCTCTCAACGTCAGACCAGGTGTCTTTTCTCTCCATGGTAGCCGGGAGCGAAAATTCACGCATGAGCACACTCATCGGTATTGATGATAATTATCCGCAGTACGGCGAGATCATCCTGCAGGAGTCAGGTCCGGTATCACTTGGCAATGCCAGACAGGAATTGATCAGTAATGATTACATCTGGGTCGCAAGGGACCTCATGGTGATCCTTGAACTGGAGATAGGACAGCAATTGAGAATTGGTGACAGGGAATTCACTATTGCCGATGTGATTCTGGAAGACCCCAGCAGCACAATTTCTGCCATGTCGAATTTCCCGGCCATTTACATGGGACTGGCGCAGGTTGAGTCCACGGGACTTATTCAGCTTGGCAGCCGAATCACCTACTCCCGCTTTTACAAGCTTCCCTCGAGTTTCGAATATGACTACCGTGAACTGGAACAGGAGTTTCGGGACATGGAGCAGGAAGTCTACCGGGATACACGCCGCCTCAGCATGACCACCCACCAGGAAGAAAGCGAAGACCTTGGTGAAGTCCTTGGCTACATGAACGACTACCTGGGACTGATCGCCCTGATTGCCCTTTTTCTTGCCGGTGTGGGTGCTGCCTACCTGTTCCGCGCCTTTTTTACATCCCGCTTTAAAGACATGGCCATATTGATGTGTCTTGGCGGCACACCAAAGCAGGCTTACCAGATGACCCTGCTGCAAATTATCATCCTGGGGTCATTCAGTGCGATCCTGGCAAGCGCCATTGCCTTCCTGGGTCTGCCGCTACTACCGCTATTATTTGAAGGCTTTCTACCCCGCGGATTCACCAACAACATGGAAATGAATTCCCTGGTGCTGGCCTTCTTCATGGGCACAATCGGCAGCATCATTTGCTGTTTGCCAATCCTGTCCAAAATTTACGACCTTAATCCCATCGGGCTGTTCCACGAAAATGTTCAGCCGGCCTCATCGGCATCACACTGGCAACGTCATGCCATGAGTTATGCGCCGATTTTGCTGACATTCTGGTGCCTGGCCATGTGGCAGGCCAGTTCCGTCTTCATTGGCACTTTATTCGTGGCAGGATTCCTGGCCGCCATCTTCATCCTGGGCGCAATTGCCTGGCTCATACTTTATGGATGTACAGTCTTGAGCCTGGGTAAACAGGTGACACGTAAAATTGCCTTGCGCAATCTCAGCCGAAACCGACTGGGGGCAGTTTCCTGTTTCCTGGCCATTGGTCTTGGTGCACTGCTTATCAACCTGATCCCCCAGATACAGAAAGGTTTGCAGGGATATATCGAGCAACCCTCTGATTATTCCGTGCCCGACTTTTTCATGTTTGATATCCAGCCAGAGCAACTGGAAGATCTCCAGGCCGTTATTGGTGAAAGAGGATATTCACTGTCATTCCTGTCTCCCATGATCCGGGCTCGTCTGGATTCAGTGAATAGTGAAGAAATTGACGACCCGGAAGAAACACCCGATGAGCAACTCATGCGTCGCCGGATGTTCAACCTCACCTACCAGGATGCACTGAAAGATTCAGAAACCATAGTGGAAGGCGAAACATGGTCTGGCCCCTGGGACTTCAATTCAGACGAATTGCCCGGTATTTCCATCGAGGAGAATTTCGCTGAACGTATGGGTCTGAAAGTTGGTGACACCATGACCTTTGATGTGCAAAGCGTCCCCATTGAAGGTCGCATCATCAATACCCGTGAAGTCATCTGGAATTCATTTCAACCTAACTTCTTCGTGTCATTCCAGCCTGGCGTGCTTGACCCTGCCCCGAAAACTTTTGTCGCTGCGATTGCCAATGTCGCGGATGTCGATCGCATTCCGGTTCAGAACAGTATCGTGAACACTTTGCCTAATATTTCGGTGATTAATGTGCAGCAGATCGTTGCCAGGATTCTTGATATTACAGACCAGATTAGCTGGGCAATCCGGGTCATGGCCTACCTGTCCATATTCGCTGGCCTGGTGGTGCTTTTTTCCATTGCCCGCTACGAGGTGAAATCCCGTTTCTGGGAAATTAACCTGTTAAAAATTCTCGGCGCCAATTTTTCAGATGTGAAACATATTGTTGAAATCGAATTCGGTATTCTCGGTTTCTTTGCTGCCATTGCCGGTGTGAGTCTCAGCCTGGCCATGTCCTACGGTATTTCGTATTTTATCTTCGATGGCTTGTGGAGTTTCTCCCCCGTGATTACCGCCTTCACGATTCTTGCCATCAGTGGCTTAAGCGTCCTGACCGCGCTGATAGCAACACTATCAGTACTGCGACAGAAACCCCTGGAATTGCTCAGAACAACCTGACTGGCAATTAAACATGGAGCTGCTCCTTAATATTGTCCTGGGCACTTTTGCAGCAGCTTTTGTGATTGGCTGCCTTTTTACTCTTATTTCGGGTTCATTCCGGGGAATCAGGATTCTCCTGATCATCCTCAGTGTTCTTTTTGTCCTGGTAGTTATACCCGGTTTTGTTGTCACACGCGGCTGGCTAATCTTTCTTTTTTTTCAGCTCATGACATTCTGGATAGTGATCTACATGTTTCTACTCACCGGTGCTGCTGCCGGTTTTGGAGTCTACAAGCTGATTCACAAAACAGCACCCGGAAGCGCGATTGATGAAACAGAGCTGAATAATTACCTTGGTCTTATTGAGTTTTCGACGCGGGAAGGTATTAGTGAAGAAAGAGCGCTCTCAAGGATAAAAAATGGCTTCTACAGGGGAGGACAATTCCAGGGAAACTGGTTTGTTCACCAGTCAGAATTAAGTGGTAACGGATCGGAAAATCAGCAGCCATGAAAAATTCAGAGCTATTCTGAAAAAAGCGGTTTTCCTTCCTTATCAAGTACGGCATCTGCAATAGCAATACTTGGATGCGCCTTGGCCCTGATCCCCAGAACTGAAACAGTATCTCCCGGCACAAGGTCATTCCTGCGCCAACCCTTACGCATCAGGCCAACCGGACTGGGTAATTCAAAATTCCAGTTAACTACACTGCCGTCTTCCTGAACAACATCCACATAAAGACGTGCATGAGGACTTGTCCATGCCAGTTCTGTCACAGTACCAGTGACATCCACTTTGATGTTCGGATCAAATGCAGCAGCCGAATGATGGGCAGAAACGGGCATTACGAACACTGAAAACAATATTACTACGATGTACTTGATCATCAATTTTTCTCTTCGCTAGCACCAAGCTTCAGGCTGCCTAAAGCTTGTGGCTTGTGACTTTGTTATTGAACTGTCTCAAACAACTCTACATCCTGCTCGTTTTCGAGACATATTTCTTCTATCAATTCTGTATCCACCACGGCATTACTTTCAAGCACAACCGTCCAGGGCTCAGTGTATGCTTTCGGGTCATCGACAGTAAGTTCAATCTTCAGTGAACCAAATTCGGGGCGGGTTATTCTCTCGGTGACACGGGCAGCTTCAGTAATGGGATTGCCCTGCATATCGAGCCACAGATCATCCCTGTAACCCAGGGATTCGACGACCAGCGTATCTCCTTCCCACCTGCCGATGGAATAACCACTCCAGTAGGGAAAAGGATCTTCTGGCAGCGGCCTGCCATCGAGGAAAATCTGTCGGTAGCTGGCATTAAATTCGTGCAGGATAACAATCAAATCTGGCGTCTGGACGATCTTGTAATACTGGGGAAAATAATAGGCCCGTGGAAAATTCGGTGGCAGGCAGCGCGCATGCGGATCATCCATGGACTGCCTGGCCGCTCTTTCAGCAACCAGGTCGGCAGCCCAGGGCTGGTATGGCAGGCCATTATCCAGGCTTCTCGCGATATCACGCTGATCAGCTGGAAGATCCATCTGGGTGATACAGCTGCTTCTGTCCGGACACTGATCCTTTAACAGTTCCGCAGCGACCCAGATACCGCTGAGATTTGGTGTGCCTGCAATACGGGGTGCCGGGGCATCAAGGTCAGGACTGCCATCTGCATTTCGGGGAATTCCGGGCGTTGGATAATCAAACCATTGCGCAAAGAGAGATGTTGAATAAAGCAGGCAGGACAACGCAGTAAGGATTAGTCTGGATAAAGGTAATTTCATGGTGTTCTTCATTAATCAGGACAGCCCAAGCATAATCGCTTCACCGTAAACAGTCCAATTGTCACCAATACCATTCTTCAATTGCTTTAAATTTTTATACCTTCCTGTATTCAAGTTTGTCACTATTACCGGTCTTTGATCAGATTATTATCAGGACGCACGAACCTGAGGGAAAACACAATGCGACTGCTCAAGAATCCAGCCCTTTCTTTTTTCTGCCTGTTCTTCTGTCTGGCCAGTTTACCTGCCTCGGCCAAGGTGTCTGTTTCAGCGAACCTGGAATCAGTTGTAGGGTCAGGGCAACAGGGTGCACCCGTCTCTGAAGCACACCGTTCTGCCTTTCTGGAAAATGAACTCAATAGCTACCTTCAATCCTGTAAGCAATCCATGTTAATTGATGAAAGCATGCTGCCCATAGATTCTTTCAGGTACCTCTCAGTCACCCAGGACAATGGCGACATCCTGATCATGGTGATGGACGACGACGATCTGCTTGATAACAACAGTACTGTCTACAGTAAAACTGCAGCCGGGCTCACTCGCCATTTTAATTGTGGCGAGAAACACATCACTCCCATCCTGGCCCTGGTGAATGAGTTGCCAGTGGATGAGAAAGTGAAACACGCTGCCCTGCTCCCCAAGCGCGCCATGCTGACAAGCTACGAGCCCAACATCATGAGTACAAGGATGGATGATAACGACATCAATGCCATGTACCTGGATTTCAAGGTTTCCCTCAAGTACCCGGTTTTCCATGACGGTTATTTTTCCGATGGAAATGATCCATTGAACCTCTACCTGGCATTTTCAGGAAGACTTTCACAGTACATTGAGACTGATATCTCCTCACCGGTGGTGGGACGCCGTTTCAATCCGAAATTGTTTTCCCGCTATGTTTTCGGCGATGGTGATGATTACGTGGACATTGGCTACAACCATGAATCCAATGGCCAATCCATCGTGTCACCTGAAGGCCTTGCTCAAAAACAGCAGGAACTCGGGCCTACTTACGACATTCTGGCTCGTGAATTTATCAGCAGGGGCTGGGATTACTGGTCTGTTGATGTGAAAAAGACTTTTTTCGACAAGAATTCCAGGTATGGCGAGTTATCCACATACCTGAATCTGCATTATTACGTGAGCAATGGAATCTTGCAGGGCAAGCCCGAGGAATACAATACTTGGGAAGACGGCGGCATGGTGGAAAAACCCCGCAGCGAATACGACGGCATCACCTTTCTTGCCCGCTGGGATTTTCCCCGTGACTTCTGTATGTCAGAGCTACTCATCCTTCACAATATCGATCTCTTCGAGGGGGCCTGTGCACAAAAAATCGCCTGGCAGCACAAGACAGGTTATGACAAACCCTTTGAAAATACCTCCAACCTGTTGGAGCTGACTGTGGATTTATGGGGACTGCCAGTCATGTTCTGGGGACAGACCGGCTACAACAATGATTTCGTGGATTACTACAGAAATGTGAACAGCTGGGGAATTGCCCTGGAACTGAATACTTTTTAATGGGCAAAAAAACGCAGCCCTGGGGCTGCGTTTTCCTTTTATTAACTTGCCGAAAATCGGCTAAAGAAAAAAGCTAATTAGCTTTTTGTTCTCCAGCTGTCAGCATAGTTTTCACGGGCATCTTTCGCATAAGGTGTTGGTGCTACTTTCACGCGCACCTCACACTGCCTGTGTGGCTCCATGGACGTTTTCTCAGTGACAGGATCTTCACCCCATTTCAGAGTAAGGATATCACCTTCCTGCACGTCAGCATCGACTACAGCCAGGGAAAGCAGGCAGCGTTCGTTGTAAGAGTAACCATTGAACATGGACATTCCTACGCGCTTGCCGTCTTTGAGCAGTTCGTCAGCATTGCTGGAAGAGAAGTTGTGATTCGGAAAGTCGATCCACTTGCAAGCCAGGCCTGGCTCGAAAGCAGACATGATCACTTCCATCACATCATCACGGTTCCATTCCAGGGTAACTTTCTTACGCTGGTTGCCTTCATCACGCATTTTCTCAAGCGCTTCCTTACCGATGAAGTCATCTTTCTTCCAACCAATATAGAAGTCATAACCCAGCTCAAAAGGCGAGACATAGTAGTCAGCAATATCATCAGATACCAGTGAACCACCCAGGGAGCCCACAGTTTCATAGTGGTCTGCACCCAACCAGTCACGGTAGTCCTGGAGCATTCCGTCACCTGAATAGATACCTGGCAGCGGGGATGGAATCCAGCCGGATTCAAGTGTATTTGAAGAGTAAGCACGGCAGCCAACAAAACGCAGGTCAACACCGGCTTCCTTGGCAGCTTCTGCAATAGCAGTCTGGACGTAATGCTTGTCGGCATAAGGGCCCCAGATTTCAAGACCTGGTGCACCGGCCATGCCATGGCGCAGCGCCTGGACGCGACGGTTGCCAACGTTGACCCAGTCAACATGGAAGAATTTCACTTCCGGGATAGGACCGCCATTCATCTTTTCAAAGATTTTATTAGCTTCAGGTCCCTGGATCTGAAAACGGTAGTGAGTACGATAGATCGCTTTACCGTCCGGACGGGAATCAGAACGAGGATCATGATAGAGACGGACATTCCATTTGCCATAAGATGCCTGGAAACGAATCCAGTTGGCTGTTGGAGCGCGACCGACAAGTACGAACTTTTCTTCGGACTCACGGAAAATAATCATGTCGCCAATTACATGACCCGCCGGGGTCACAGGCACAAAGTGCTTGGCAACGTTTTCCTTGAAGTTGGCAAAGCTGTTAATACCAACATAACTCAGGAAGGCTTCTGAATCCGGACCTTCAACGGTCAACTCATCCATGTGGTGAGTCTGGTCAAACAGAACGGCTGATTCACGCCAGGCGATCTGCTCGGAACGCCAGTTTGAAAATTCGGCGGCTACCACAGGGTAGACGTAAATACCGGCCTTGTTGTTACGCAGCAGGTTTACCGCACTACCGGCGGCTTCAATTGCTGCTGAGAGGCTGTTTTTGCTCATCAGGTATTGCTCCTAATTAATAATAGAACTGGTTTTCGGATACCGAAAAAAGCGCGCATTTTGCCAGAAATAACCCCTAACTTGAAGTAAAAATCGGGGAAATATGGTGTGCAGTTATGCGCTATTTCAAAAGAATTTTGAGAAAAGCGAGGTAATGCACTGTTATACCGGGACTTATGAAAGCTCCATCAACAGATAGCCTGTAATATCTATCTTTTATTAATTGAATCCAACCCTGTTTGTATTGACGGGTAGACGCCTCCGGACAACCTGTTTATGCTTCACTTTCCTTGAAAACCAGCGGCAAACACCACGCCAGAACAACAAAAAGGGGATTTTCATGCCAAGAAGTACCGATCACTTTCTCACCACTCACGTAGGCAGCCTGCCACGCGAAGAAGACTTGATGCACATGATGTGGGCCAGGGAAGACGGTGTGCCCGTCGATGAGCAAGCGCTGCATGATCGGATTCACCAGGCTGTGAACGATATTGTAAAGAAGCAAAAGGACCTGGGTGTAGATGTCGTCAATGACGGCGAACAGTCCAAGCCCAGTTATGCCACCTACATCAAGGATCGTCTTGATGGCTTCGGGGGGAGTGAAAATACCTATATCTTTGCCGACCTGGTTGAGTTTCCCAATCTCGCCAAACGGGTGGGTGAAGACCCTGCCCGCCAACACCGTCATGCACCAGGCTGTAAAGGGCCGATCAGCGTTAAAACCACGGATGATGTCCATGAAGATGTGAAGAACATGCAGGACGCCACGAATGGCAACATGGAATATGCGTTTTTCAGTTCTGCATCTCCAGGTGTCACGTCCATATTTTTCAAGAATGAGTATTACGATACCCACGAGGAATATGTTTTTGCCATCGCAGAAGCCATGCGTACAGAATATGAAATCATTGCTGCTTCAGGCGCAACACTGCAGATTGACTGCCCTGATTTGGCGATGGGCAGGCACATGAATTCTGATGGCGTCTCACTGGATGATTTTCGCAAGGTGGCCGCGCTTCATGTTGAGGCCCTGAACCATGCCGTGCAGAATATTCCGGCGGAGCAGCTTCGCATGCACCTGTGTTGGGGCAACTATGGCGGACCACACCATTGCGATATGAATTTCAAGGACATCATCGATATTGTCATGAAAGCCAAACCCCAGACATTACTGTTCGAAGCGGCCAATCCACGCCATGCCCACGAATGGGCCCTGTTCGAGGACTACAAGCTGCCTGAAGGCAAGGTGTTGTGTCCAGGCGTCATTGAGGTCCAGTCCAACTATATTGAACATCCGGAACTGATTGCCCAGCGCATCAAGCGTTATGCAGACCTGGTTGGCAAGGAAAATGTCATGGCAGGAACAGATTGTGGTTTCAGTATTCATGTTGGTCAGGCATCCATCGATCCCGGAGTGGCCTGGCTGAAACTGAAATCACTGGCCGAAGGTGCAGCAATCGCCTCTGACTGGTTTTTCAAGAAATAAGTGGAATTGAATATGCCTTACCTGACTCGCCGCCTGTTACAACTCTTTACCTGCCTATGCCTGCTTGTCAGTCTGCCAGTTCTGGCGGCCTCAAAAGCAGAGATTGATGCCAATGTGGAAGAAGCCCTGGCCCGTTTCTATGAAGAGAGCCCTGCTGGTCAGCGCCTGGCGGGAAGATCGGTCGGGATGCTGGTCTTTCCCAGGGTAGTCAAGGCAGGGATTGGCATTGGCGGTGAATACGGTGAAGGCGCCCTGCTTATTGATGGGTCCACCGTGGCTTACTACAACACGGCAGGTGCCTCCATTGGCTTTCAACTGGGTGCCCAGGTGAAGTCACAGATCATCCTGTTCATGGAAGAAGATGCGCTGGAGAATTTTCGTGACAGTGATGGCTGGGAAGCGGGAATTGATGGCAGTGTTGCCCTTGTCGAGATGGGAACGGGCGGTGAATTCAGTTCAAACTCTATTCAGAACCCTATTATTGGCTTTATCTTTTCCAACAAGGGTCTGATGTACAACCTGACTTTTGAAGGCTCAAAAATGACGGAGATCAAACGCTGAACCGATGCTGCCTGCTCAGCTGTCGCCGCCAAACAAGTCCCGGGTATAGACCTTGTCCTTAACATTTTCCAGCTCCGCAGTCATGCGGTTAGCCACAATCAGATCAGCTGTTTTCTTGAAGGTCTCCAGGTCATTGATAACCCGCGAGCTGAAAAAAGTCTCTTCCTGCAGGTTAGGCTCATAAACCACAACCTCTATGCCCTTACCCTTTATCCGTTTCATGATGCCCTGGATGCTTGAGCTTCTGAAATTGTCAGAGCCCGCCTTCATCACCAGGCGATGTATGCCAACCACCTTGGGTTTGCGGGCAACGATATCCAACGCTATGTAATCCTTTCTCGTGGTATTGGCATCAACAATGGCCCTGATCAGGTTCTGTGGGACATCCTGGTAGTTGGCCAGCAATTGCTGTGTATCCTTTGGCAGGCAGTAACCCCCGTAGCCAAAGCTGGGGTTGTTGTAGTGGTCTCCGATTCGCGGATCCAGTGAAACTCCCTTGATAATCTGTCTACTATCCAGATTATGCATCGCGGCATAGGTATCCAGCTCATTGAAATAAGCGACACGCATGGCCAGGTAGGTATTGGCAAATAACTTGATGGCCTCCGCTTCTGTTGCATCTGTAAAAAGTAATTCAACCTCTTCCTTACGACCACCGGCTTTCAACAGTGCTGCAAAATTCTCTGCTCTTTCAGACTTTTCACCAACAACAATGCGCGAAGGGTAAAGATTATCGTGCAGCGCCATACCTTCACGCAGAAATTCAGGTGAGAAAATCAGGTTGCCGGTATTGAATTTATCCGCAGCAGAGCGGGTGAAACCGACAGGTACAGTGGACTTGATTACAATCAGTGCATCGGGGGCCAACTCCAGAACTTCCTGGATAACAGACTCAACTGAGGTGGTATTGAAGTAATTTGTCTCCGGATCATAATCAGTCGGCGTGGCTACGATGACTATTTCTGCACCACTATACGCTTCATTTTTATCCACGGTTGCAGTCAATTGGAGACTGCCCTGAGAAAGAAAGTCACTGATATCAGGATCTTCGATGGGAGAAATGCCCTGGTTCAGCTGGTCTACTTTTTCCTGGATCAGATCCGTAATAATGACTTCATTGTGCTGGGCGAGAAGTACTGCGTTGGACAAACCAACGTAACCCAAACCAGCCACAGCAATTTTCATAATCACTCGAACCCAAAGCGAAAATAGAAAATTGTAGAAATTATGGGTTAGTGGCGCGTAAAGGTTCGATTAAATTCTGCAGTACAAGAACTTCAGAATCCAAATGAAAGAGAGATTAATTAATTCACCGTTATACGAAATGCTTTTGCATTAAAGTGAATAGGCCCGCCATCTGTCAGGCGATAACCCAGGAAGACACGATACAGGCCGCTTTGTACCGACCCGCTGAAGACTTCAAATTTCTCAAGGCTGGTCAGGGATGATGTTTCCAATGCCGGCTCCATGGTTTTCA